>ENA-ORBV01004440-ORBV01004440.1-microbial-mat-metagenome-genome-assembly--contig:-NODE-4440-length-26934-cov-30.225528_pt1 | contig 26934 bp, 47 predicted proteins | sample MGYA00237777_ERZ505514 | MGnify/ENA primary metagenome ERZ505514 (study PRJEB26160, sample SAMN06269048) | microbial mat metagenome | isolation source: Oligotrophic lake microbial mat | place...
AAGAGCATGGGTATGCGCATGGGCAAGGGCTCGGCGGTGCTCCCCGGGCTTGCCGAGACGTGGCAGATCACACCCAATCGCCGCCGCCGCACCTCGCGCCCCGCGCGCAAGACCTCCAGGAGCAGACGATGACCCGCTTTTTCGTGCTCGGCGACTCTCATTCGGAGCCGCTCGCGCCTCTGCTCATCGAAGCTGGCCGCGGGCGCGGCTGGTCCCTCGCTGGCAAGCTCGCGCGCGTGGGTTGGAGCACGGCTCGCTACGCCAACGACGACAGTTGGCAGAGCGTCATCTCTGCAGCGCGTCCTGACGTCGTCGTCGTTCTCCTTGGGACCAACGACGCCGCGCAGTCGCAGCCCGCATACGTGGCCCAGCTCGGCAAGGTTGTTGATGGGGTGCGCGCGGCCGGCGCGCCAACGATCATGTGGGTCGGCCCGCCGCACACCGTGAACCCGGCGATCGATGCGCGCATCGATCGCATCGTGCCGTGGCAGGCGGGGTTCCTGCCGCAGATGGGCGTGACGTGGGTGGACTCGCGACCGATGACCGGGGGAGGTCATGCGCCTGACGGTGTACACTTCACGCGAGGCGGGTACGCGGCGTGGGCCGGTGCCCTTGCCGACACGGTCGCGCAGGATGTTGGGCCGCGGGGGTCATCAGTCGTCGTTCCTTTCGTCCTGGTAGCAGTCGTGGTCGCGCTGTTCGTCGCAACGCTTGGGCTCAAGGGCAAGAGCTAGCTCGGCTTGCTCAGGTCGCGCGCGGTCTCGCCGCGGACCTTGCGCAGTGCGTCTTCATGCGCGCTTCGCTGCGAGCCGATCTGCTTCGTATAGACCTGCGTCGTCGCAGGGGACGCGTGGCCCATCGCGTCTTGGATGTCCTGGAGCGGGATGTTGGCGCGCAGCATGTCGCGCGCGACCATGTGGCGGATCGCGTGGGGATGCACTTCGCGGTCATTTTCGATTCCCGCGCGCTTGGCCGCGTCGATGAAGATGCGGCGAAGCGTCTCGTCGTTGAGCACGTCGTGCTTGCCGATCCCGAGCATCCGCCGCTTGATGTTGGGCTTGATCTCCGAGAACACACCGTGCTCGGGCCGCAACTTCCCCCACCGGCCGGCCGCCTTCCAATACGCGACGAGCGCGTCGTAAACGACTTCCGGCAGGTCGAACTTCTGCTCCTTGTGCCCCTTCACCATGGCGGTGTACCAGCGTTCTTTGCCGTCCATGTGGAGGTCTTTGATCCGTAGGTTGGCGACCTCCGATCGGCGCCGGCCGGTGTAGGCGAAGAAGATGAGGACCGCCTTGTCGCGCATCGTTTTCACGTCCTCGCCGGTCATCGCGTCGAGGATGCGCTTGAACTTGTCCCACTCCATCACGTGCGATCGGCCGAACGGAGTGACGCGCACGTCGTCCCTGGTGATCGCCAGCGCTGGGTTCGCGCGCACGAGCGGCTCGGTCGTCGCGCCATGAGGCAGCATCAGAAAGTTGTAGTAGCTGGTGAGCGCCGCGAGCCGGGCCTGCACCGTCGCGTCGCTTTTGCCATCCGCTTTCATCAGCTTCTTCCACGCAGCGACGTGCGCGACGTTCACGTCCTCGGGGCACACCCAGGTGTGCAGCGTAAAGAACTGCTTGAGCGCGAAGGCGTAGGCGCGCTTGGTGTGCGGGCTCTGCTGTTCGAGGAAGGCCGCGATGGCCTCCAGGTGCCGCTGAAGCCGAGCGGCGTCTCCGCGGCCAAATCGGCGCAGCACATCCAGGCTATTTGCCGGGACAAGACCCACGCCGCCGACTTTGATGTTCGCTTCTGCCACCTAGACCTTCTACGCTGGACAGGTTATCACACTCGACGATGGACGTCGACGACGAGGACTCGCGCCCTTCGCAGAGCCGCGTGCTGATCTGCACATTCGACCCATGGCACACGGTCGCGCGCTTCGAGCTGCGAATCGTGAGGCTGTGGAAGCGCCTACCCGCGGGCGACGACTCACGCATCGTGATCATGTCCGACGGCCTGCCCCTCTGCGCCGTCTGCATGATGCTCATGGAGAGCGTCGCCGTTCCCCACGGCTCGTCGGTCGTGACCGCGTTTCGGAATATCGCCGAGGACTTCCCCGCCGCCATCGCACTGACGCGGCGAGGATAGGCGCCGCGCACTCATTACGCTTCAATGCGAAACATCGCCTTGACGGCGCGTCGCCATTTGATTATACATCGTTTGTGAGGCAAAAGTCGGACGCTGCGCTTGCGCTGGTTGGGGTCGATGGGTATGAGCCCTCGCCAGGAGGACTCATCATGAAGAAGCGTGTCGCGGCTGGGTTGATTGGGGCTGCTGTTTCTGTAGCGGCGGCTGCCGTCGTTCCGCCGGTGGCGAGTGCTGGTCTTTGGGACGTCTGGGACGAAGACACCAGACTGACCGTCGTCAAGGTCATGGTGGGCGAGGCTGGCTACAACCTTGCGCCTGATCACCCTGCGATGATTGCGGTGCTGCTGCGGCGCAACGAGCTTCCGTTCTGGCGCGGCAAGGCCGTGCGCGAGGTCGCGATGGCGTATTCGATGGCGGTGAAGGAGGGGCTTCCTCCCAACGAGAATCGGACTCGCACCGCGCTCGTGACACGGGACTCGGCGCCGGGGGAGATCATGGACTTGGTGGACGCGATCGGCGACGGCGCACCGCTGCGCCCTTGCGATCGCACGTGGGCCCCCGGCATGGTCTGCGATCCTTGCCGCGGCCGCGCGCTCCACTGGGGCAGCCTCCACGACGCTCGGCAGAGCCCGTTGCCGCTCGTGCAGTGCGGCCGAACGCACAACGTGTTCCTGGGAGAGCCACGCCCGCCCGCGCGTCGGCCCAGGGCGATTCCGATCGCTGGGCTCATCCCGGCGAGAGAGGCGCATTGATGTCGAGTGAAGAGGAAAACGACGAATCCAAGAGCAAGTTCCTTTCGTTCGCGGTCGACAGGAAGCTCGCGGTGCGCATCAGGGATACGGCGAAGGCCGACGGACTCAGCGGGTCGTCGTGGGTGCGCTCGCTGATCATTCGCTTCTTTCGTCAGTACGACGAAGAGCACCCGCCGCCCGACGCCGAGCAAAAGCCCGGCGACGGCTGACGATCTTCGAGGTCCCGGCTTCGCCTTCGGGCGATGTACCTCACCGACATCCGGGGACAGGTCCTTGATCGCGCCGAGGCAAGCGTGCCGACCGTAATGGGCACGTAGCGCGTAACACCCGGTGACAGGGCGGAGAGACGCCCACTATCCATGGTTCAGGAGGGCGCATGAGCAATGGCAAATGGGAGTCGAGTCTGTTGACGTTCCTCGTGGTCGTGGTTCTCGCGACCGCCGTGTTCGGTGGCGAACGGGCCTGTTCGATGATCGCGCACAACGCTACCGAGCGGTATGTCGCATGTGGCCGGATGTGCGGCGCGCGTGGCGTGGCTGCGTATGTCGACACGACAGAAGCGGTGTGCGTTTGCGGGTCGTCGGGGGTGCCATGACCACGGCGCTGACGGCAGTGGTGCGGAGGACGCCGTGAAAGTCGCCGACCTCAAGAAGGCGCTCCGCGGCGTGAAGGACGACGCGGAACTGACGGTCAGCGTCGATGTGTCCACTGGCCAAGAGGACTGGGAGAAGCGCTGCTTCGCTGGCGAGCTGATCGAGCTGCAAGAAAACTCACTCGACGGCATGGACGTGTCGTTGCTCACTATTGGGCACATCGAGAACGCGCGGGAGGCCGCCGCGCTGCGCGACGTGCTCGCGCTGTCTCACCGGCTGCGGAAGACCGACCCCGTCAACGCCGCTCACCTCGTGCGGTTCTGCGCGTCGGCTGGTGTTGTGCCGAAGATCACGCGGAAGGGCGACATCAGCGGGTGCGATACGACCGCGTCCGAACACGTCGATGAAGTGGGCGACGAGCGCGAGACGATTGCGACTGCTGCCGTCAGGGCGGACGGTGTCGTGCATACCGTGCCGCGGCCGGGCCGACATCACACGGTTCTCAATGCGCTTCCGAATCACATCGGCCGCAGGGCGGAGCGCGATCAGGGCTTCGTGACCAGCACGGGACGCTTCGTGGACCGCATCGAGGGCGCTGCAATCGCGCTGGCCGCAGGGCAGGTCATCGGGCGCGACAGCGAGGGTGAGCGCACCGGCCCGTCAGACCATCTCAACTGGCCGCCGAATCTCTACTCGGAAGACATGTGGTGATTCCGAGCCGTCTGAAAGGCGCTGCGTCGCGGTCAACGGCGTGGCTACCCCTGCGCTGGACGCAGCGCCGTTCAGACGGCTCGACACAATGATGGGGTCTGAAATGAGCTTGAATCAGAAAGAGACGAACAGAGAGCGGTACCGAGCCGTCGCGAAGGCCACGCGCGCCATCGAGGACTTGCGCCGCTGTCTCGATGACATCGAGCGAGAATTTGCGCGAACACAGCTTCTTACGCGGATGATCGTATCCAACATGGGCTTGTACGTCACCGATCTCGCAAGCGCCGCTGGCGCACTGTCCGCGCTGTCGTATGCGGGGTCGACCACGCCGGAGGACCGTAGCAACGAAGATCGAGAGATCGTTGCCGTTTGCGGCGACGACCCGGCGCCATGAGCACGTACGAAAAGCTCGCCGCGATCGTTGCGTGGATGGACGCTGCGCCGAAAGACCACTGCCGTGAACTTCACATTGAGGCCGGCGTCGAAGCCGATGTGCCGGCCTCGGTCTGTCTGCACGCAGCGTGGGTGCCGAGCGGGCCCAACAGCGTGCCAGAGGATCTTCGGCCGCTTGGAAGTCGGACCTACTACGCCGAAGGCAGCAGCGTCGCCGATGCGCTGACCCGCTTGCACGTTCCGCGTCCGCGGCGCGAAGTCGCAAGGGACAAGCAAGCAAGCACGCTTCAGAAAGAATCGAAATGATCAAGGAAACGTCTGCGTACCAATATACCTGCGACCTCTGCGGCGTGGTCGCCGCTGGATCGCTCGCCGATGGATCCGATTGGGTGCGGCTAGCAGTGTATGGGCCGCCGCTACTCGGACATACGCTCAATGTGGACGCCTGCCCTGCCTGCCAGCGCCTGGCAGCGACGCCGCTTTTCCCTGTACTTCGCACTGCCTGGGCGCGAATGCCGCATTACAGGCAGAACAAGAGGGTCGACAGCTGGGGCGGGGTCGACTTGGGAGACGGTACAAGCCGAAGATTTCGACGAGTCGTCGCTACTGCTGCGCGTCGTCCGACGTTCTACATTGCGACGCGCGGGGCGGCGGCGTATCTGCCGCGCGTTCGCGCTCTGGCTGGGGCGCTGACCGCTGCTGGGTATGAGTGGACTCACGACTGGACCAAGACCATCGACGAGGCTGACGCGCGCGGCATCACGTCCGATCGTCAGCTGCCGCTCGACGAGCAGATGTCTGTCGCGCGGATCGACAAGGCGGCGGTGCTCGAAGCGGACATTCTCGTCTATCTCTCGCCCGACGAGCATCATCGTAGCGAGGGCGCGGCCTGGGAGCTGGGCCTGCACCACGCGCGGTGCCTTTACGAAGGCGGGTTCTCGGTTGTAGTAGGCACGCCAAGCTGCCTTTTCGCGCAGCTCGCCGACCGTCGGGTGAAGAGCGACAGCGACGTGCTCGGTGTCGTCGCCGACCTGCTTTCCGATGGGCGCTTGCTTCGCGTGCTACTGTCGCCGCCAGAGGGCGCATGAACAGAGACGAGTTTGAAATGGGATGCCGGCGCTCTGCGCGCGCACACTACATGGGCGGCGGCGTCATGTTGTGCACACCGCTCGGCGCGGTACGCGCGGGCGGTGTTTTGATGGTGGCGAGCGCCACGGACAGGGGGATCGTACCGCACCTGATGCTCGACGGCTTCTGGGAGTCGTGGGTGTCGCTGTGGCTCATGCGAGAACTTGAGCGGCGCCGTCGCAACGACGAGTCTGTGCGCCTACTCAACATTGGCGCGAACTGCGGCTACTACTCGCTGATGGGCGCGGCACTTGGCGCATCGGTAGTCGCGGTTGATCCAAACCAAGCACACTGCGTCAACATCCGAGACTCGGCGCATCTCTCTGGCCTGCATGACAGGCTCAGGGTCGTTCAGGCGGCGTGCTCGGACTACGCTGGAGAAGCGAGTATTTCGTTCATTCGTGGGCACACAATGAACGGATTCGTCGCGCGATCTGCGGCTACCATCGCGTCGATGAATGCGGTCAGCAAAGACCTGCCTGAGGATAGGGTGACGGTGACCGTGCCCGCCATGACCGCGGACTCCGCGATGAGCGACGCGAACCTCTTGTTCATGGACACGGAAGGGCACGAGCCGTTCGTGTGGCACGGCGCGAAAGGGATCCGCGCAAACAAGGGGTTCGTCGCAGCGATCGAGTGGTCGCCGCAGCGATACGACGACCCCGGCGGATTCTACGAGTCGGTCCTCGCTGACGGATTCGAGTTCTTCGTGATCGGACTGGATGGCCGTGAGAGTCGCGTGACGCGCGAGGCACTGATGGAGAAAGAGCAGATGGTCGTCCTGCGCGCTCGGGGAAACCCATGAAACCGCTGACGATGACCGAAGACGACGAGCGCGCGATTTTCGAGAAGCCGCGCGGCATCCCGCAGGCTCGCGAGATGATGCGCGTGTTCGATGAGATCGACGCGCTGCGCGCACGCATCGCAGAGATGAGCGCGGGGGAGACGCACGCGCTCCAAGAGCCGGTAGCGGCACGCGGACAGCGATGAAAGGCCAGCTTCCGCCACACTGCCCAACGCACGCGCTGTTCCCCCTGCCGTGCGCGGCCTGCGCCTTCGATCCGCACGACGTGCCGCGCGCGCCTTCGACGCGCCTCATGAGGCCAGCGATTACGACCGCAGGGGCGCGTGGGCGCCGGCTCGCGGCTGTCTCGGATGCGGCCGAACGAGTCGGCAAGCGCACCAAGTAACTCGCGGCCCGTCGCGTGCTCGCACCAAATCGGACGTAAACGCATCGTTTCGCTGTTTTGACGCTTGACTATCACGGTGGTTTGTCAGACAATGGGCCGCAATGAGTCAGCACCGCTTTCAGCCGAACGACACGATGATCCAAGGGCTCTCCGGCTTGCCGGAGCCTCGCGGCGCTACTTTTTATCCTAACAGCGGGGGCGTGTGTAGCCGTTGCGGGCTCGACGACAAGAGTCACGAGTTCCGATGCGCCATGTGCGACCGAGTCCTTGCGCGTGGCGGGAAGTGCGGCTGCGGCCGCGGTCACCTGCTGCCGGCCGAGACGTGCCACGGAGCGGTCTATTTCTACTGCTCGCGCACGAACTGAGGCCGACCGACATCCAAGCTGTACGAAGTCAGCTCTCTTTCAAAAGGACGACCCAATCATGACCCTGCCACGCAAGCTGCATACGACGGTGAAAGTGCGCGTTTCGATCTCGATGCCGTACGAGCAGCACTGGAGTTCAGACGTGACGCTGGACGAGCTGTTTGCGGCGGCGAAGCGGGACGTCCTTGCGCGGCTCAATGATCTGCTTAGCGATGAGCGCGCGTGCGGCGCGGTTGTCCAGGGTTCGCCCGAGGCGTGCGTCACGGTGTCCGAGTAAGATGCTGCCGAACAAGACAAAGAGGGGCGAAGCGAAGAAGCGTAAGGCGAGCGTCTGCTGCGTCCTGTGCGGGCAGCCCCCCGGCGACGCCGTGAGTCCGCGCGTAAACGCCCTGCTCACGACGGTCGCGGAACTGTACAAACAGATCGACGCGCTGCGTGGCGAGAACAGCGTGGTGCACGCGGAGCTTACGCTGCATAAATGGGCGTCTATGGGAATCGCCGAACCGCTCGTGACGGCGGTGCGCGAGGCGACTGAGGCGGCGGATAAACTCGCCGAGCGGTCGGCGCTGGTGACGGCGCTGCGCGAAGCGATTGAGGCGGCGGATGAACTCGCCGAGCGGGCTGTGCTGGCAGATACAGACGACAGCGAACTGGAGCGCGCCATCCTTGCCTATTGTTCGGCGGCGGCACGAACGCGCGTGACGCCATGAACGCTCTGCTACGGCGCCGTGCCGACCGCGGCGGCGAGGCGTGACGCGCGCGAGCAAGGTCGCCTCGGGCACCATCCACCTCGCGCTGCGCGCGCACTTTGCCGCGCCCGAGTGGGCTTACCTCGCCGAGGTGCGTAACGGCACGGGCCACCAGCGAACAAGCGCGCGGTCGGCCGACGCGCTGGCGATGAGCTTGTGGCCGTCGCGGGGGCTCGAACTCCACGGTATCGAGATCAAGAGCGACCGCGGCGACTGGCTGCGCGAGAAGCGCGACCCCGAGAAGGCGGACGCCATCGGTCAGTTCTGCGACCGTTGGTGGCTGGCGATCGGAGACGACAAGGTGGCGACCATCGCCGAGCTTCCGCCGTGCTGGGGACTGCTCGTGTACGACGGAAAGAAATTGTGCGTGGCGCGTGCCGCGGAGCGGCTTGGCGAGCCGAAGCCGATCGACAGGCTGCTGCTGGCCGCGATTCTCCGACGGTCGGCGGAGGCGTGCCAGTACCACGTGCACTCACGCGACGTCGACGCGCAGGTCTTCGCTGCCGCGGAATCTCGCGTCGAGCGCGCACGCGCAGACACCGAGGCATCCGTGCGCCTCGAATACCACGAGACCGCGCGCGACCTAGCGCTACTGCAACAGCGCTGCGCGGCGTTCTCCGCAGCGTCCGGCATCGACGTCGCCGGCCGCTGGCAAGACGGCCGCAAGCTCGGCGAGGCAGTGGCCATCGTGCGCGCGGCGTCTGTCGAGACGATGCGCGCACGGCTCGACCTGGTGGCGCGCGAGATGGCTGAGATCAGCGAGCACGCTCAGCGGTCGTCGGCGCTGCTGGGTGCGCTGGGCATCGACTCGGCGAAATCGACGCGATAGACGAGACCGCGGCAGGTGCCGTCGAAGGAAATCATGATGCGCAAACACGAACTGAAGACGTGGCCGAGCTTCTTCGCTGCTGTCGCCGACGGCAGTAAGACATTCGAGGTGCGCTTCAACGACCGCGACTTCGCTGTGGGCGATCAGCTTTGCCTGCGTGAGTGGGATCCACACGGCTTGGCCTGCCTCGGTCGCTACACGGGCGCGCAGATATTCGTCAGCGTGACCTATGTATTGCCGGGCGGCCGCTTCGGGATCGACGCCAGCACGGTCGTCATGGGCATCACGGTCGTCAGTGGCATCAACAAGCGCACGGGCGGCGGCGGCGAGCCATATGAGTGACTACCGATACACGCTCTCGCGCACCTTGCGTTTTCGTTTTTCTGCCGACGAATCGGCCGCCGTGGTGATGCTGAACCCGAGCACCGCCGACGAGGAAACCGACGACGCGACGATCCGCAAGCTCATGAGCTTCGCGCGCGTGTGGAGTCATGGCCATATTTGCCGCCTCACGGTCGTGAACCTGTTCGCGCTGCGCAGTACGAATCCTCGCGGGCTCCTCACTCACGAAGACCCCGTCGGCATAGACAACGACCGTCACATTTTGGAGGCAGTCGTCAACGCGTCGCTTGTTGTGGCTGCATGGGGCGCGAACGCGAGTCATGGCAAGCTCGCTGGTCGCGCTTCGCACGTCCGCGACCTTCTTACGAAGGCGACCTACGGCCGCGGCGTATGGTGTCTCGGGCGCACCAAGGACGGCCACCCGAAACACCCGCTATACTTGCCAGGAAACACGGAACTGGTGCCGCTGACATGAAAGTCTACATCATCAACGATCGAGACATCGAAGACCTGCTGCTGCGGATTGAGCGTGATCCGACGCGCAACGGACATGAAGGAGAGGGCTGATGGGCCTGGGCGAATATCTGCAGAATGCGCTTGACGCTCTTAGCAAAGAAGACTTCCAGCGTCTCTTCCATCGGGCGGAGTACGGGGAGAGTGTCGCGAAGCTGCTCACTGACTACGCCGAAAAAGGCCGCCCCATCGACGCGAAAGCGCTGGACTACGCGATTGTCTATGCTCACGCGCTATTGCCAGCGCTCGCTTCGCTCAAAGAGGCTATTCGACACATTCGGACTCTTTTGAGCGAGCGTGACGCTGCGCTGAAATCTATTCGGCTGGCAGATCAGCTGGTCCGGCAGATGCGCCTTTCCATGACGGAGACCCGCTTGAACGAAGAGAGGGCTTACGTCGAATCAAGAGGTGGTGAAAAAGCCTTCGAAGCTCGTTTTATGTGGTCTGCAGATCTCGAATGGGTGGGATCGATTTGCGGGATTGTAGGGCGCGTTGATCTCTCCACCCCCATAGCCTACTCGGCAGGAGATCACAGACCGTGCTTCTTATGCAGCTCGACCGTCGAAAATCCGTGCATCGCAAGCGTGCGACCGTGGTGAGCCTCCTGCTGGCATTCGCGGCGGCGGCGGAACAGAACTGACCAAGAAAGATCAAGCCAATGACTGACGTCGTTCGAGCCCCGTTCTTCCACACCCGAGACCTCGCCCGGTACACGACGCTGATGAAGCGGCACGCCGCGGCGTTGCGGGCGCACAAGAAAACTCCGGTTCTCAGCCGAGTACAGCCGCTGCTCGCTCTGGGGCGACTCCTGATCGGCACTATCACGGGGGACGATGCAGCCAAGCTCTACGCAGTCTACTCGGCCAAGCCGACCAGCGTAGTGGTGTGGTTCCGCACGCTGAAGGCTGCGAAAGCATACGCCTCGGAACGCGCACTTTCTAACCCCCTCCCGGGTCAGGGTCTGCGGGTGTGTTGGCAGCAGCGAGGGCGACAGCGGACCTTCCCCCTCTGGGTTGCGGGCACGTTGCTACGGATGGATGTGCTCGGGGAGGTGCATGGCTGGCGTGATCGCCGGGAGTCGGTCGTCGCAGGGGACGACAAGCGCACACATACGCTGTGGTCGGACGAGCTGGAGGTCATGCCCTCCGGGTCCGCCTGCGCTGGCCTGCAGCTGTTGCGCGCCCGCAACGACGCATCGCAAGCGGAGCACGCTGCCACTACAGTCCTCGTCGACCTCCGGGAGCAGTTCCCGCAGTTCCCGCAACACATCGAAGAGGACATGATCATGCAGCTTGCCAAAGAGCAGCTCGTGCTCGCTCCTCCGGCTAAAGCACAGCGCAAGAAGCCCCCGCGCTTGAAGAAGTGCCGCGCTCGCCGGGTGCCGAAGTCCGGCGGCTGAAAGAAAGTTCTTGCGCTCCGAAAGTTACCAGCTAGTATCTGCTTTCGGTCGCAGGAACAACCAACCAGGAGCAAGACCATGAGCAACCCGCACGACGAAGATATGGCGAAGGCAGTGCATGATAAAAGGCACCGCCAAGCTGTCGCGCGCAAAGACGCCCGCAGGGCCCGAACCTACAGCAACTTGCCGACGGCGGCGATGCTGGAAAAGGTGCTGCCTCCGCGCGACCTTGCCGCCGAGGCAGCTTTGTTTGAGGCATCGGCCGTCATCTTCGACGATTCACCGCAGGATGAGGCTGACGTATGAGCAACCCCGCCACCCTCGACACCACGCAATTGATCGACGCACTGCAGGCTGCCGGGTACACGCCGAGGCCGTACTCGGGGCGCGGAATGTTCGGCGCGTCGTGTGTCGGGGTGGCGCTCGAATACAAGAGCGACGTAGACCAGGTCAAAGCACTCGGCGGCACTCCCAGCGTCGATGCGCTCGGCCTGGGGACCATCGTGTACTGGCAGGCAGCGAGCTGGCCAGGCAGCGCAGACGACAGTGACTCCGCGGAGGCCGCGGATGAGAGGGCGGAGATGGATCACCCCAACAGCATGATGTACGGCACCCTTCCCCCCTTCGCTGCGTTCTCCCAGCACCTCGACACCGCACTCGACTACGATGACCGCACCGTGTGGGACGGCAAGTACGACATGTGCCTCGTCGGCACGGACGAGGTCTCAGCACGAGCGGTGATGGCGAAGCTGGATGGCCACGTGGAGTTCTACTTCGAGGACTTCGTACCGGCGCACCCACGAGACGCCCGTAAGTTCTGCGTCCGGCTGCTCGACAAGATGTCGTTGTGGCTCTTCATCCAGGAGATGTCCGAGTACGAGTACGCACACGATGGCAGTCTGGCGAGCTGCATCATGGGCACACTCGCGTACGAGTGGGTATGACGACGCCAGTGCAGACGCTGCTCCTTCTGCGTGTCGCACGCAGGCTCATGGAGAAGATCGTCCTCAACATCCCGAGTGAACGTGGGCCGCAAGATGATATCGACTTGAGCATCATGCTCGACGAAGAGATCGAACGGCTCACCCCCCAGGCGAGTGACGCGCTTACGCAACGAGCGCGAACGCTGGTAGCGGCCGGACGTGCTGCGTACGAAGCGGGCCGCTTAGAGGACGCGCGAGAATACTTCGATCTCGCTGCACGGAGGACTTTTAGATGACTGACGCAGAGGCAATCGACGCGCTCTACGCTGAGCGTGCGAGCGTTGTGATGGCGCTGGCGCGTGCTGCGTACGCTCTCGGCTACCGGGTCGGCTGGTGGCTCGATGCGGACATTGACGACCCTCACCTGTGGCCAGTGCTTTTCCTCGACCTGCCGACAGGGCAGGTCAGCTGGCACATCGCGGACGGCGACACCAAGACCTTCCCCATCTACGCAAGGACGTGGGACGGCCACACCACCGACGAGAAGTACAAGAGGCTCGCCAAGTGGCGACCGAAGGTGCCTCTGCTGCGTGGCACGTGCATCTACGCCGACTGCGGCAATGGCGGGGAGCAGGCAGACTCTTTCTTGGGCGCCACCTGCCCGATCTGCCGGGAACGCTCGGGGCGATGAGCACCCCGCGCTGCAGTGGGTGGTGGCCACGGGGAAGATGCCGCTCGTACTTCACGCAGCCCCGGGGGGACGCTCGCGAGTTACTTTGCGACGTGTGTCACCTCCGGCGGGAAGACCGTGTTGCAGCCATTGCTGCGCGCGTTCAGCAGAAGCAAAGAAAAGAGCTGCTGTGACAACGCCGATGAGCACAGCACCCCCCCACCGGGCCCCGCACCCGTGGGAGTTCAGCTGCCCCACCTGCGGGGCCCCAGTAGGTAACGCTTGCCTCCATCCGAATCTGGCTTTCTGCCACGAGCGTTTGGACTGCGTAGAGGCGTGGAAAGCGCTACAGCTCCCGTCCGTGTGGAAGCGTATCCGCGTCGTTCTCCCGGGCACAGAACACGTCGCGCGGACTGGATCGGCGAGCATGAACAGGACCATCGGGCGCTTTCAGGATGGGGAGCGAGATGACTTTCGTGATCACCACAGTAGCCGCGCATCGAAGGAGGTTCAGAGTGAGCGCGGCCGACGACCTTGCGGAAGCGCTCGCGCTGATAGAGGCGTGGAAACGCGAATGCCGCGCATGGGAACGGCTGGCTAAGCGCTGGGAACGCGCGGCGCTTGCGGCGGAAGCCAAGGCGCGCAAGTGAAGATTGTCCCAATCACATTCAAAACCGCTGCGGCTTACGTCGCGCGACTGCACCGACACAACCGTCCGCCCGTCGGGCACAAGTTTTCCGTCGGCGTCGAATGCGACGGCGCGCTAGTCGGCGTCGCAATGGCGGGAAGGCCAATCGCCCGCGCGCTGGACGACGGGCGGACACTCGAAATAAACCGCAGCTGCACCGATGGAACGGCCAACGCAAACTCGATGTTGTATGGCGCAGTCCGAAGGGCGGCAGCTGCAATGGGATACGAACGGCTCGTAACGTACACGCAAGCGGACGAAAGTGGCGCGTCACTGCGCGGCGCAGGATTCCGCCGCGTCAAGGAACTTCCGCCGCGCAAGTCTTGGGCAGATTCGTCGGTTAGACGGCGCGCGGCACAAGACCCCGAGGGACCGGGGAACATCGCGCGCGTCTTTTGGATGTGGCCGTGAAGGCCCAACGCACCACCGAACTACTTCATGCCGTTCGCGGCGTCCTGGCGCTGACCGAGCATGGCTTCGACACCCGCGGCAACTTCTGGGCGAAGCAAACATGACCACGTCACACCCAGATCCTCTGGGCTAAAGAAAGTTCTTGCATCTCTCCTGGGTCTTGCTAGTATCTTCTCTCGGTCGCGGTAGACACCAACCAGGAGCAAGACCATGAGCAAGAACCCCGGCCCCTTCGACACCGCCATAACGTACAAGAGCGTACGAGCGCGCCGCGAGGCATGCGAACTGGCGCTCGCGGCGTGCGAGCAAGCTGCGGAGGATGCACGCGTGGCTCTGGCCGCTGCAGAGGCCGCGGAGGATGCGCTGATCGAAGCCGAAGAAGAGGAGCAGGAAGAGCAAGAGCGGCAAGACCTCGAAGACGAGCTGGCACCATGACCCCAGTCCTGGTGGGCTTCATCGACTCTCGGGGCGCGCTGGAGGCGCGTTTCGACGACGGCTACTCGGTGATGCTGCACAGCAGCACCGCTGGCCGCTTCTGGGTGATGCGCCCTTTCGAGACGGACTTCCGTGGGGACGCCCCGCTCGCACCGGTGCAAGAGCTGCAGTACCAGCGCGCGGCACTGCGTGCCTTCCTCGGGTGTGCTCGACACAAGGTCTCCGTTTCCCCAGCTGCGCTGCTGGCCGAAGTCGCACAGTGAACGGCTCCACATTCGTGCTCATGCTCCTGCTCGTGGTCCTTGCCTACGCCTGGGGCTGGCACTGCGGACGTGCGGATCTTCGCGCTGCGCGGCGCGCACGGCGGAAACTTCGTCGACAACTCGGAGTGATCGAAGAGTAGACCCAACCAAGAAAGGACCAGGACCACCATGTACGACCCCAAGATCAGCATCGCCTATCGCCCCGAGGTTTCGTTCGCCGGGGGCAAGAACTTCAGCAAGACTCCGAGCAAGCCTCAGCGCTTTCTCCAGCACGTTTCCAGGATGCCGGAGCTGGCGCCGTTCCTCGTCGCCGACAAGGCTTTCGGGCCCCTCCCAGTCGAGGACTTCTGGCTCGGGCACACGAAGGACTACGTGCATGGATTCTTCCGCGGAACACCTAGGTTCGCCACGAGCAACTGTATGGACTGGAGCCCCGAGTTCGCCGAGAGCGTCCGCTACACGAACGCCTCGTTGTGCCACGCAGTCGACGCTGCGCTGCTCAACCCGAGCCGGGTAGTGCTATCGCCCACGGGCGGCTTTCACCACGCGCGGCCCGGCTGTGGCGGCGGTTTCTGTACGTTTTCCGGCCAGGTCATCAGCGCGATCCGTGCGTACCGGAAGCACGGCGCGGTGGGCGCGTGGATCGACCTCGACGGGCACTTCGGCAACAGCATCGAGGACAGCCGCAAGTTCGCGCCGGTTCTCAACGTGTGTCTTCCCGTGAATATCAACCCGATCGGCCGAGGGCAGGTGTACCTGCAGGACCTGAACGCCAAGCTCCTGCTCCTACAGCCCCGCGTGCTCTCGGGGGAGATCAGCTACATCGCCTTCGCGCATGGTGCCGACTCCCACGAGGCGGATGACCTCGGTGGGCAGCTCTCGACGCACGAGTGGCTCGCTGCGTCGGTGCTCGTCTACGGCGCGGTTCACCGCTGGTCGCAGATGCTCGGCCGCCCGATCCCGCTCGTCCTCGCGCTCTTCGGCGGCTACCGCGAGGACGACCCCAGCAGCGTGTTGGCGCTGCACGCTGCAGACCTCAAGGTGGCACTCATCGAGCTGGCTGGTGTCAGCCTCGACAACTCGGACTTCAAGATCAAAGAGAAAGCAGGACGGCATGGCAGCACCTGACATGTTCGGACGGGCCGCAACCTACCACAGCACGTTGCTGATGATCGCGTACTACGGGTACGTCACGTCAGCGGTGGCTCGTGACGACTTCGCGGCGTACGTCCTGCGCTGCGAGGGCCGGCGGTGAAAGCAGACACGAAACTGGAGCTGGCCGCGTTCAACCGGCTCCGTGATCTGGAGACGGAGCAGAACGTCGTGTTCAACCAGCTCAGTCGACTGCACCCGGAGAGCGTGCCGAGGCTGCTCGCGGTTGTCTCGATCGTCCAAGAGTACGAACGCATCTGCACGCAGCAGCTGCTCGCCTTGGAGGCTGCGCGCCACAGGCTGGAGGCCAGGAGCCGGGTTCAACGTGCTTTCTTCCTGGGGTGCGGCGTCAGTGGGGTCGTCCTGGCGGTGTTTCAGGCTGTCTTGCGCAGTGCATGAAAGAAAGTTCTTGCACTCCGAAAGCTAGCTGCTAGTATCTTCTCTCGGTCGCAGCAAACACCAACCAGACTGGAACCAAGACCATGACCACCACCTACACGATCAGCCAGCAAGAGTCGGCCACCGCAGGAGTCGCACTCGGCTGGTCCGGCGGCGAAGCCGTCGCGATCGAGACGTTCGCGGCAGCCTGCGAGGCCATCGGCGTCGAGGCTCCCGAGCCGCTCAGCTTCGCCTCCGCATTGGAGCGCGCCATCCGTGAGCTGGCTGGTCGGCAGCGTCTGAGCCGCAGCTACGCCGACGCCAACGGCGTTGTCGGGCAGCGTAAGCGCGGTCGCCGCGCGCTTGTCGACGAGAACGTCCACGGTCGTGACCTGACCTACTCGGTGCGGCTCCGTGCCGAGGTCACCAAGGAAGGCGAGCTGTTCGTCTTCGACCAGCACGACTGTCCCGTGAGCCACGAGTCGCACCCGCAGTGGGCAGAGGCGCAGACCATCGTCGACAAGGTCCAGTGGCATGCGGAGCACCTCGACGCCGCGGACGTGAAGACCTGGCTGATCAGCGTGGTCACACGTCGCCTCGACGGCGTGTCCATCCTGCGCGAGCGCGGCGGTGTCTACTACGTCCCGCCCCACCACGTGCCACTGCTCTCGCTGCTCCGACAGATCGTGACGCAGCACTGCCAGATCCGTACGTCAGTCCTCGCCTGCGTGACCAACGACGCGGACACGGTCGCAACGATTCTGGACGGGATCGCGCGCGAAGTCGAAGAGGCCACTGCCGAGGCGGAGGCACAGTGCATCGAGGGCGCGCAAGCGCGCACCTACGAGAAGCACAAGACCGCGCTCGGCGCGGTGCAGCAGAAGCTCACCCGGTACGAGGCACTCTGCGCAACGGCAGCGCTCAGCCTCCAAGAGCGCATCGCCACCGTGCAGGGTCATGTGATGATGGCGGCGCTCGGCGAGATGGGGGCCCCGCAGTGAGAGCGCGGTTTCGGGTCTACGACAGCGGAGAAAACGGGGACCGCTACACCGTGGTCGACAGCAAGGCGGTCTCCGGCGTTCGCCTGTACTTCGGGATGAACGGCCAGCCGTACCACCCTCAGGGGATCGGACAGCACGGGGAGTTCACCGCACTCACGTGGCGCGCTCTGGCTGCGGTGCGGTTTCGTAATCTCGGCAGACGGATCCTGGTCGCGGACCTGCCCCCTGAGGCTCGGCGTGCCGCGGAAGCGTTCATCCGCGGGTGCGCGTGATTCTCGCGCCTGCCGGTACGACCCTGTTGGTGGCTGGGCCTCGGCTTCTGCAGGCGCTGGCGGGGTTCAAGGACTCTGCGCAGCCACACTGGTTCGAGGTAGTGCAGCGGGCAAGCAGCGCACTGCGCATCGTAGGCGCGGGGACGCAGGAGTACGTGCCGCTCCTCGCTTGGGCCCCGAGCTGCGCTCTCGGCGCCTTCAAGGGGGACTACGTCTTTGCAATGGCGCCGAAGGATTCTGTGCTGCTCACGGTGCTGCCACAAGGGCTCAAGACCGACAACGGCGTCATCCTCACGCGCGTAGCCCACGGTACTTTTTGGGTCGAGCCGGGTACATGAAAGAAAGTTCTTGCACTCCGAAAGCTAGCTGCTAGTATCTTCTCTCGGTCGCAAGAACAACCAACCCGAAAGCGAACCACACCATGAGCCAGAACATCCTACTGAATATCCTCATCGAAGCTGGCGTGCCCGTGTACATCGAGGGGCCGCGTGGTGACGGTAAGTCGTCTGTGCTCCGCGGTCTTGGTCGCGCGCTCGACCGCCACACCGAGGTGATCATCAGCTCGATCCGCTCGCCTGAGGACTTCGGGGGCCTGCCCATGATCACTGACCAGGGCGTCGCACTGGTCGCGCCGGGCTGGGCGCACCGCCTCGCGAAGGCACCTCGTGGCCTGCTGGTGCTCGACGAGATCACGCACGCTCGGCCCCCCGTGCAGTGCGCGCTCATGTGCGTCGTGAACGACAAGCAGGTCGGCGAGCAGTACCTCGGTGACCACACGTCGATCGTCGCTGCCGGCAACGGGGCGTCCACCATGGGCAACAGCCCCATGATGGATGCTCTCAAGAACCGCTTCGCGCACCTCGCTTGGGACCTGGAGCTTCAGACCTGGTTCGACGGCGCGCTCACCGGCTTCGCGGATCCTGTCGCGCAGCGTCTGCCGGACGGATGGGAGCAGGGCGTCGGCGCACAGATGGCCGTGATCGTGTCTTTTTTGAGGAAGAACCCAGAGCTGGCGAAGACGAAGGACGAGGATGCGGAGCACATGATGGCCTTCCCCACGAAGCGCACCTGGACGATTCTCTCGCGTGTGCTCGCCGCGGCTGCGTCGATCGGCTACGGCACGTCGAGCGCCATCAGCGCGCAGCTCGCCCAGATGCTGGTCGGCGAGGCCGCAGCGCGCACGTACACCGTCTGGGTGCAGCAGCAGGACCTCGTCGACCCCGAGGAGCTGCTCGCCGCTCCTGCGACGCACGCGCTCCCAGTGCGTGGCGACCGGATCGCGATCATGCTGGACGCGCTCTGCGCGGCTACGCTGACCCGTGGCACGTACACCCCGGCGCAGGTCATCGCGCGCTACGCCGCTGCCTGGGTCGTGATCGACCGGGTCTTGGACGCCGGCCACAAGGACATGGCGTTCCCCGCCCAGCAGTTGCTCGCGTCGAATAAGCCTGCTGGGGCGCCCTTCCCCGGCGCATCGGTCGGCAAGATGGCGCCCATGCTGGCGAAGGCTGGCCTGCTGGCCACCCGCTGATGCCACAACTCTGCGACCCCTCGCCCCGACGACGCTGCACGCACTGCGGCTCGTCGGGGGCGCCCCTGCGGTTCGTCTCGGTCAAAGACGTCTTCCGCCACGCCCGAATGGGGTGGCTCTGCACGAGCGAACGCGCATGCGAGCGCCGGTACCTTCGGACCTTGGGCCCCCAACCAAAAGAGAAACCATGACCACCACCACCGTCCTGATCACCGGCAATACTTTTCCCGTCAAAGACGCCCTGAAGGCCCTCGGTGCGCGCTGGGACGCAGCTGCGAAGGGCTGGCGCGTGCCAGCAGCGCTGGAGGCAAAAGCCCGGCAGCTGGTCTCCGGCGCACCGCAGAGCGCACCGAGTGGCAACCTCTCCTCCGGCTACGGTCGCAGCCGCGGCTACGGCCGCAGAAAGGCGTGCGTCAGCGATGGCAACTGCAGCTCGTTCGGCGCGGGCCGTTCGTGCGGGGGGCACGACTGCGATGGGTACTGACACGATGGAGGCGATGAAGCTGCTGTCTGCTGAGATCAGCACCTTGCGCCACGCTGCGGAACTCGCAGCGTGGCTGAGCGTGACCAGAATCAACCTCCGGGCGGCTCTCACGGCGTTCGACAACGCGGCAGAGGGCCTGGACGCTCTCCGCGAGGACCGGGACATGTGGAAGAAGCGCGCCGAGAGCTTGGAGGCAAAGTGCCTCCGCCTCAGTGACGAGTACCAGCAGCTGTCCAAGCTGCGCGACGAGTGCTTCAACAGCAAGTCCAAGCTGCACGACGAGCGCGACATATGGCAGCGCCGCGCAGAGAAAGCGGAGGGCCTGCAACGACGCTAAAGAAAGTTCTTGCACCTGCCCGCAACCTTGCTAGTATCTTCTCTCGGGCAGCGGAACACACCACGGAGCGAGACCATGACCATGACCACCACCATCGACAAAGCCGCAAGTGAGACGCTCCAGGCTGCCCGCGTGGCCGCCATGAAGAAGCGCCCGTACTTCGTGCAGGCGCTCTGCGCGATCAAGCTGGTCGAGAAGCGTGGCATCGGCACGATGGCCTGCGACGCGCACTGGCGCGTGTACTACGACCCCGAGGTCGTCAAGCGCTGGGGTGTGCCGGACAGCGTCGTCGGTCTCCTGCACGAGCTTGGGCACCTGCTCCAGCGCCATCACACGAGGGCGAAGTTCCTCGGCGTCACCCGCGCCACGATGCACCGCGCCAACGTCGCGCAGGATTGCGCGATCAACTGCATGCTCCTGACCGACGAGGACGTCGGCCTCAAGCTCCTCGCGAGCGACCCGCTGCCGAAGCACTTCAAGCTCAATGACGGCCTGACCTGGGAGGAATACTTCGCCCTGCTCCCCTCGTCCGATGCCAGCAGCGGCAACAAGCCCCACGACTCCTGCGGCTCCGGCGCCACTGGTGTCGTCGAGGACTGGGAGGACGCGCCCCCGTCCGAGAAGGGCGACGACGAGGCCGGTGGCCTGAACCCCGCGGAGGTCGAGGCGGTCATCGGCGCGACGGCAGAAGCCGTGCGCAGCCACATCAGCAAGCACGGCAAGGGCAGCGTGCCTGGTGGTCTCGATCGCTGGGCCGGCGTCGTCATGCAGCAGTCGCAGGTGCCCTGGACGACCATCCTGCAGCGCCTCGTCAGCAGCGCCGTCAGCTACGTCAGCGGCGCGAACGAGCACACCTACTCGCGGCCCTCGCGTCGTGCGCACGCCTGCCCTGACTTCTTGCTCGCGTCCACGCGCGACCCTGTCGTCGAAATTGTCGGTATCGTCGACACGTCGGGCTCGATGGCGGACGGTGATACACAGGCAGCGCTCACGGAAGTCCAGGCGCTCTGCCGCAAGCTCGGAGCGCCGCTGCGTGTGCTCTCGGTCGATTCTGCCGTCCACACCGACCAGATGGTCAACAGCGCGCAGCAAGTGCGCCTGCGAGGCGGTGGCGGCACCAGCATGGTCACCGGGATCAAGCACGTCGTCGCGATGCGCAAGAGCAAGCCCTGCGATGTGCTGGTGGTGTTCACTGACGGTGGCACGGACTGGCCAGAGCGCCGCGATGTCCCGCGGGACCTGCACCTCATCGTCGTGCTGATCGGGCGCTACGCCGAGCACGCTGTCGCACAAGTGCCGAGCTGGGCCCGGCACGTGGTGGTCAAGTCGGTCAACAAAGAGGAGGGTCTTCGATGAAACATCTTTTGTTCGCTCTGGTTCTGGTTCTCTCAGCCTGCGGCCCTGTGGAGCCAGAGGTGTTCGTCGACCGCGACGCACCACCGGACTCTCTCTACCTCTGGGAGGTCACGCTGGACGGCACGCGCCTGACGTCAGGTTTCGGATGCGGGGGGGACTTCGAGGTTGCGCTTCGTGAGCGCCCCTCCGATGGCACGTACCTCACAGCGGAGAAGACCTGTGGAGATGCTGTCCTGACTCTCACCGGCTTTATCCCCGACACCCGTGCTACGCTCGACATGACGATTACCACGGAACGCGTCGGTGAGGACGCAACTACCTGGGAGTTCAACGGGCGGGCGAAGTGAGGATCTTGGTGCCGGTGCAGGTCATGTGTCAGGGGCAGGACAAACGGGGCTGCGTGGCCCCGCACCCCTCCGTACACGCCGGCATCGTGCAGCTGTCTGAGCGACGGTCAGAGGACGGGCTCCCCAACGGAGAGTACATGCTGACCGATGCCGATATCCTCTCCAACCTGTACTTGGAGGGGTGGTCTCGCCCGCCTGGACGTTGGGCGGACCTCGTGTGTCGTCTTTGCCTTATCGCTGCGCGGGAGTGAACTGTGGACCGGTACTCGCATCAGATCGAGGACGATGGTAGCCTGACAGTCCGGTACGGTTTCACGGTCCGCTTCGACCGCGAAACTGACGGGCGCTGGATTGCCTACGTGGCACAACTGCCGGGCGTGCAGGTGTACGGTATGGACAAGGTCACAGCCTGGCGCGCTGCACTCGTGCTCGCGCTGCGCGTTACAGCAGACCAGATAGCGCATGGAGAGGAAAAGGAACCGAACCGTGAAGAAGACGCCACAGACAGCAAAGAAGAAGACAGCCCCTGAGCGGAGCTTGCGTAGTCGCAAGGCTGCAGTCGTCGTGAAGGCGCCCTGGACCGCGGAGGAGGACGCACTCGTGCAGACGATGCGCAACGAGAGCAAGCCGTGGAAGCGGATCGCCGACGCGGTCTCCGCGCTCGGGACGGTACGAAGCCCGCCGACATGCTCACAGCGGAGCATCTATCTCGGCAAGACCCGAGCGCAAGGCTGGATCGGGTACCGGGCCCGCCCAACCGACAGCACGACGATCACGGTGGAGATGCCTGGCCACACGCCGGTACATGTCCACTCGACGCGCACGCTGCAAGAGATCACTGAGTTCCTGCAGGCATGAAGCGCGCACACGAGGTCATCGTACTCGCAGCTGGGCGAGCGGAGCGTCTGGTGTCGGTGCCCGGAGAGCTTCGGTACGAAGGGCACTTCAGCTTGAGGCACCACTTCGCGCGGATACGCGAGTTCCGGGTGTGGGCCGCACTGCAGGGGAAGGCCCAAGGGGGGATTGAGTTCGATTCAGAGTTGCAGGCGAAGCTCTTCGATATCGTGATACGCGTCGATAGCGAGAACGAGCCAGTGCGCCGAGTTCGGGAAGCCGTGCAGCGTTTCCAGGCCGATGAGTCTGGGCTCCGCCCTCTTCCCACCCCAACCGAGCGGTTGAACGCGCTATGGAGTATTGCTGTTCAACGCTTTGAGGCGCACATACCCAAGTACATCTGGGGCTCTTTCGGTAGTCTGTATGGGCAGAGACCTGAAGGTGGGGCGTACCCACGTAGCAGCACAAACTCGGATGCACCTGTGCTCGGGTGGGTGACGGCGACGTTCCCCGAGGCTTGGTTCCGCGAGTTCCGCGGCAGGGTGCAGGCCGCCTCCGTCCGTCCAGAACAGACTGGTCGGCACGCGCACACTTGGCCCGACGTACTGCTGCTTCGACGACGCCGTGCCCGAGCCCTCGGGATCGACAAAAAGGGCAAGTTGTGGGTAGGTACTTTCCAGGCGCGGCATCGCCACGCAGTGATCATCGACGCGGAGCCTGGCACATGGACATCGCTCTTTACCGACCCCCCCTGATCGCATGGCTGGCTGCTCGCAGCTACTCGGGCAAGACCGTCGCAGACACGCTGGGAGACCTCCAGCTCGCGTGCCGGCGTGTGGACGAGCACGCGGTGCTCCCCGAGCGCCTGCGCACGGCTGTGCGGCGTCTGGAGGCGGCAGCGGACGACACCAGGGACGCAACGCTGTTGCAGCTCTTCCGCAAGCTGGCGCCAGCTCTTCCTGCGCGCGTCGTGGCCCCACGCTTCCACGGAGCCGGCGCGAAGCGTGCCGAGAGTGCGCGGGAGGCCCGGAGCTTCGAGGACGACGCCTGGGACCTGCTCGTCGCGAAGCTGCAGAGCGCCACGGACCCGGCCAGCCGCGCCCTACTCGTGATGTCGCGGACGGGCTTCCGCGTCGGTGACATGCTGCGACTGGAGCGGGCGGACATCGCGGTGGCGGCGAAGACCGGCAAGCTCCGCGTCGTGCTGAAGGGCGCGAGTGTGCGCACGGTCGACGTCGCTGGTGCAGCGGAGGAATGGGCGGCCCTCTTCGCTGCGTTCCTGGCGAGCCCGGCACTCGACATCGCGCACTGGGTGTCGCCGGGCTGCGGAGAGACCATCCATGGCGCCTCAGGCGCCTACCAGCGGATGCGACGCACCCTGCGCACCGTCGCGCAGGACGCAGGGCTCACCGAAGCCGTCTGGACGCATCGACTGCGCCGCACGGTGGGTGTGCGCGCGTACCGTGTGACGGAGGACGTGCTGGCCGTGCGCGATCTTCTGATGCACCGCAAGCCAGCGACGAGCCTCGGCTACCTCAGCGAAGCTCGCCCAGATCGGGTAGCAGACCTACAGCAGAAGATCCGGGGCAAGATATGAGCCCTAGCGCGAGTTCACGTGCCTGATGGCGCCGATGAACGCGCCCATGATGGCGCCGGAGACCAGAATCGTCGAGCCCTCACGCTGCCAGCCTGGGCGGTAGACCAGCATCAGGCCGAGGCAGCCCCAGAGGCCAGCCCCTAGAATCGCGAGACCCTCGACCGTCTTCGTGTTGACCATCCCCCCTCCTACCACCACCAGGACCCAGATGCCCACCCCACCCCAGTTCCGCGCAATCGGTGAAGAAGAACTGTCGGTACTGACCGCGGCTCTTGCTGAGGGGGTAACGGATCAGGAGATACGTCTGGAAGCCTGGTGGCGTGTAGCGAACTGCCGAATCTTCGCCCGCGGTGTTTGGGCCAACCCGCGACTGGCTCTCGTCCGCGGGTACACGCTGTTGGCGTACTTGAAGCTCCCAGCAGAATCAACGGTCACGGGGATCCTGGGGTTTGTTGATTCGATTATGACAGTTGAAGAGCGCGCATGGGTGGCACTCCAGAAAGCCCCCTAGCGGGGGGAAGGGGCTTTCTTGCTGCGTCGAGCACGGGCGCGTAGCGCTGCCGCTTCTTTGCGACTGCGACCGACCTCGCTGATGAGTAGCTCCAGGTCAGTCACATGGACTGAGACGCTGTCTCCGTGGACACGCCACCCCAGCCGCACGTGGTGCATGCGTCGCAGGAACTCAAGCCACTGTTTCCGGCTCCGGGGCGGCATCAGCAGAGGCTGAGGGCTTCAGCCAGGGTGATGACCGCGCGCGCCTCGCTGATGACCTGCTCGACGCTCTTGCCTTCACGCAGCGCGTAGTACGTCAGTTCCCCGAGCGCAAGGAGCTGCTCGGGCGTCGGCTTGGGCGCCTTCGACACCACGAAGGCCCGCGCTTCTGCCTTGAAGGGCTGCCAGGGCTCCCCGCCGATGACGGCGTGCAGCTTCGCCGCAATGGGCTCGCTGCTGGGCGCGCTTTCGACGGCCGGTGGCGTCGGCAGTGCAGCCGGTGGAGCCACCTGCCGTGCCCGGCGAGTGCGCGGCGGAGTCTCGGCTGCCGTGGCTGCAGCTGCAGCAGTCGAAGCGGCGGCGTAGGCCGCAGCGCCGTTGTTCAGGGTGGTGGGGGCCACTGCCGCCTCCCGCGCGGGGTTGAAGATGTTCTGGAAGACAGCCGGAAACGAAGCAGCCACATCCTCCGCAGTGAAGACCTCAGCGAGCGTCTTACCCGGAAGCGCTTCGATGGCGGCTTCCAGCCCGTCCTTCGGCTCGACGACGTCGAGGAGCCCTTGCTGCGCCAAGCTCGCACGCACCTCCGTCTCCGGGAGGTTGAGTTGCCGAGCCATCTGCTCGACCGACTTGCCCTGCCCTGCGAGGGACACGATGGTGGCGTTGGGCGCCGCGGCGAGGCTACTGGTTGGGGGCGCCCCTTGCAGGCTGCGGCGCCGGTGTGTGATCTGCCCTGCGGGGCGCGGTGCTGCTGGCTGCTCGGTGGTCGTGGTTTCAGTGTCACTCATTGGGTCTTCCTCCGCTGCGAGTGGTAGCTCCGCAGCAAGGAACCGTCAAGAGAAACTTCTTGAACCCTAGCCCGTAACTGCGATGCCACCAGCGCGGAGGATGCGTCGCAGCTCGGTAAGATCCGCCTGCGTAGCCGCTTGCTGGCTCATAAGCTGCCGCACATGATCCATCGCAGTGCGCTCGCGTCCGAGAGCCTCTTGCACCGAGGTCTGCGCCTGGTCCAGGTCTGTCCGCAAGGTGTCGATGGTCTCCGCCATCGAGCGCACTGCAGTAGCCTGCGCTTCAACAGCGATGCGTTCGCGCTCGTCGTCGCTGATGCGGATGCGCTTCTGCGCCCGGATAGCGATGCCCACCGCGGCGAAGACACCCGGGGCATTGCTGACCATCAGCTGCGCAACGTCCGAGATCAACCCGAGGTTGTCCGGGGCGCAACCCGAAAGCGCCACCACTGTGCCGAGAAGCGCCCACATGACGGGGGAGACGCGTGCTGCCTGGGCTCCGAGGAGCAGCACGTGTTTCAGGATCTGCGCGAGTGGGTAGAACAGCGGGGGCATAGGGGTTACATCTTCTCTACCCCAGCGCGGGGGTTGTGTCAGCCTGCCGCCACTGCGCGAGTAAACGTCTCCACGCGCTCGTCGCGCTCAGCGCGCTTCACGACGATCGACACCGTCTTGTCGGGATTCGCGCGCAACGCCTCTGGCGCGTCGAGCTTGATCGAGTCGCCTGACCCGCACTGCTCGTCGTCGCGCAGCTCGATGCACACGTCCACCGAACGCGCCAGCTCGGCGACGAAAGCATCGCCGTAGGTGCCAGTCGCGCGGACGATGCCGGGGACAAGCTCAGGGTCCGTCTCGACGACGATCACGTTTTCGACGACGCCGTTGACGACGACCGCGATTCTCTGGATTGCCATCATCCCACCCCATATTCAATGATGACCAGCCCGTCAGAGCCCGCCACGCCCGCAGCGCCGTTGCCGCCAAGCGCCGAGCCCGACGTGCCGCCACCGCCACCGCCGCCGCCACCGCCGCCGCCACCGCCGCGCCCGTTGACGCCTACCGCGGGCGCGGCGCCCACCGCTCCCGCTACGCCAGCGCCCGAGCCGTTGCCGTTGCCGCCCGCGCCACCGCTGCCACCGCCAGCGCCAGAGGCCAGCAGCGGCCCGCCGAGCCAAGGCGCTTCATCTCCCAGACCACCCTGCCCGCCGACGCCACCGCCGCCACCGCCGCCGCTCGTGCCGTTGAGCGCGCCGGCAGCACCCACGGTCCCGGCTACGCGGACTTGCAGCGCGCCCGACACGGGATCGACCGACGAAGTGAAAGACCCGCTGTTGGCGCCAGCGACCGCGCCGCCTGCCACGCCGGCAGTAGCCGTCCCGCCGTTGCCCCCGTTGCCGCCAGCCGCACCAGCGATCGATGCCTTTAGGCCGCCCGGCGTGGTCAGCACATACCCTTGCGCTGTGGAGCCTCCCGTCCCAAGCGTCGTAGCCCCGACCTGCCCCGCAGCATCGGCCCCGGCCGCGCCGACACCGCCGGGGAATCCACCGCTGGTGCCGAAAACCGAAGCGAAGCGCAGGCGCGTCCGAATAGGCCCCGTGCCCATTCTGACCTCGGAGAAGCCGGCCGACACGCCCGCTGCCGCAGCAGCTCCACCGTTGACCC
>ENA-ORBV01004441-ORBV01004441.1-microbial-mat-metagenome-genome-assembly--contig:-NODE-4441-length-26929-cov-5.835431_pt1 | contig 26929 bp, 23 predicted proteins | sample MGYA00237777_ERZ505514 | MGnify/ENA primary metagenome ERZ505514 (study PRJEB26160, sample SAMN06269048) | microbial mat metagenome | isolation source: Oligotrophic lake microbial mat | place...
ACCAGGAATGAACCGCGCTTGCCGAGCAGCGGTCCCTCAAATGTCGCACGGCTCGAGATCAAGCCGATCGATGCGCTGCCGGCGTACTGGTTGCCATTTCCTTCGCGCTGCCGCACGTCGACCACCGACGAGATCCGACCGCCGAACTTGGCCGGAATGGCGCCCTTGTACAGGGTTACGTTGTCTACCGCGTCGGCATTGAACGTGGAGATGAACCCGAGAATGTGCGACGGATTGTAGATCACCGCTTCATCGAGCAGGATCAGGTTCTGGTCCACCCCGCCGCCGCGCACGACGAACGCGGTCGACGCGTCGCTCACTGTCGCGACTCCGGGCAGCAGCGCGATCGAGCGCAGCGGATCGACTTCGCCCAGCAGCGGAGGCGCGAGCCGTACTGTCGCCATGTCGAGCCGCACCACACTCATGTCGGGCAGCCTGGGATCGAGATCGGCGCGTTCCTCGTTCCTGTCCGACTTCACGACGACGGTGGACAGCGTGGTCTGTTGCGGCTTCAGTACGAAGTCTTGTACCACCGAGGCTGACAGCGTGACCACCGTATCCACCGGCGTGAAGCCAATCGCACGTACCCGCAAGCGATGCGCGCCTGGTGGCAACGTCAGCACGAAGTAGCCTTCTTCGTTGCTTTCGCGCGCGAGCCGAAGCTCTCCGACGATCAGCACCGCATTCCGGATCACCTCGCGTGACGCTGCGCTGCGGACATAGCCAGTCAATCGAACCACTGGCGTCCGCAACCTGACTGAATCGCGCGGAACGGGCGGAATCGGAACAATCAATAGCTGGTTGGCCGGCCCGACGAAGCCACGCAGCCCGCTCCCCGCAAGCGCCCGCTGCAGAGCCGTGGCCGCCGGTGTGGCAATAGCGCGGATGCGCACCCGGCGCGACATCGCAGGCAGCGCACCGTCCACGATGAATGACAACCGTGCCTGCCGTGCAATCTCGGCGATGACCGCCGACATCGGCTGTTCGCTGTCATTCAGCGTGACCGTCACGGCCAGTGCACCACGCAGCGGGGCGGTACTGTCCAGCGCAATGAAGTCCCGTGGAAGCGCAGATTGACCCTGAAGGGGACCGGTCGTCACTGTTGTCATCAGAATGGCGAAGGCGCACCATGTGAAACGGTGCCTGGATGTGAAATGCACGGCAGTCGGGATCAGTGTGAGACATCACCCAGGTGGATTTTCCACGTGTGACTGGTGACATCGAGTACGGGAACACGACACATGACGTCGCACAATCCCCTCACTCGTCGTCGTGCACTGCGCACGGCGCAGTGCCGCGCGGCACAGGTCACGCGGTACAAAACACGCGGCACGACACATCAGCGAGGAACGATCGTGATCAGCGTGCCGGTCTGCACCACCGCAGCGTCGAGTGCGATTCCGAGTGGAATCAGCAGTTGCGCGATCGGCTGCGCTTCGAATCGCGCTGTAAGGCGGCGGTGCGTCAGCGACGGATCGACGACAATCGTGACATTGTACCAGCGCTCGAGGCGAGGCAGTGCTTCCGAGAGTGGTGTGTTGTCGAATTCCAGCGTACCACCGACCCAGGCCAACGCGTCGGCCGGCGGGCTCGAGATGATCAGCGGGCCGCTCACCGGTAACCGTCCGCGTTGGCCGGCGTGCAACTCGGTCGCGCGAGACGTTGGCGTGACCGACGTGTCACGGACGGAGACACGACCTTCCTCAACGATGATCTCGACGTCGGAGAGCTCGGCCCAGGCGCGCACCGCGAAGCGAGTCCCGATGTCTTCGATCACGCTGTGCCGCGCGCGCACCCGGAATGGTCGTGTCGTGTCATGCACGACGCTGAAGAATGCTTCGCCCTCCAGCTGCACTGTACGCTCCGCCGAGCCGAAGTCACGCGACCATGTCGCACGACTTCCGGCAGCCAACGTGAGCGTACTGCCGTCCGGGAGCGAGGTACTGATCCGCTGGCCACGCGGCGCCACCAGTTCGTCCATGCCGCGCGAGGTGAGCATCCGGATCGTCGCTGTTCCCGTGATCACGACGAGCAGCGCGGCGGCACGGAGCAGCCAGGACCCGCTCACGCTCGCGCGCATCGGCAGGACCGGTGCTGAGCGAGCGCTCGTAATTGGCCGGACGACGTCCGCCTCCATTCGCGCGGCAACGGCGGCCCAGGCGGCGGCCGTCTCGGCCGGTGTCACGTGGACGTCGCCGGTGGCGGCTGTTCGTACACCTTCGATGAGCGCGGCCCGCGAGGGGTCTGCCATGACCCAATCAGCGATCAGTGCTTCGTCTTCCCGCGTCGGCATCCCCGCCCACATCCGATCGAGGGCATGATCGAGCCGCACTGCGGTGAGGTCACGAGGATCGGTCATGAGCTGAGTGGGCCGAGGCCGACTGATGAGGTGCGCGGACTGGAAGACGCATACAGGCGCTGAGTGCTGTGGGTCATGGTGCAAGCACCCGCGCACGCAGCGCCTTCAAACCGCGCGCCAGATGGTTCTCGACGCTCTTCGCCGTGATGCCGAGCACCTCGGCGATCTCGACGTACTGCATGCCCTCGCGCCAGCGCAGGTGCATTGCCAGTCGACAGCGTTCCGGAAGCTGGGAGAACGCGGCCTCCACCAGGGCGTGCTGTTCGTCGGCAATCAGGCGTTCATCCACCCGCACCGGCGTCACGTGCAGGTGGTGCACCGCGTCGTGCGATGCGTCATCGGTCCACCCGCGTTCGATGGCGTCACGGCGACGCAGGTTCAACGCGCGGTTCCGCAACGCACCGAAGAGGTAACTGCGCAGCGTGCCACGCACCTCCCATGAGGCACGCGCGCGCCAGAGATCGAGAAAGAGATCCTGCACCATCTCTTCGGCGCGTTCGCGGCTTCCGGTGTATCGGGTCGCAAAGGCCACCAGCGCGCCATGGGACGAGCGAAATACGTCCTCAAATGCGGCGGCATCGCCAGAGCGAATCCGGGCCAGTGTCGAGCCTGGGGATTCCAGCGGGTCTTCAGACTCGGGATTCGGGACGAGGGTCATTACGGTCGCGTACGTCAGAACGGCCTCACGGTTTCGCACCTGTGCGTCACGTACAAGGCCACTACGATGGGCAGAGTGGAACGGTCAGTGCGATACTCGGCAGAGAGGCATCCGGTCACCTGGCTGCGCTCACTCGGGTATCGCGTCGATGCCCATGAAGTGCGGCAGTGCATGCCAGTGTGTATAATACTACCACTGGCAATATTGGCAATATAGTCTGGGACTTTGCCAACCAGACATTACCTCGGCCCGCGGTCATCGGCGGACCGTCGTCGTGCCGGATCCGTGCACTGCCGTCGAGACCGCAATCGCCCGGGGCTGGCAGTCCGGTGCCGGCCGGCACACCGGAGCCCCGCTGAGGAACGGGCGATCCACAGGCACCGCCGTTCGCAGGGTGAACCCATGCCACATCCGGTCAGCCATCACGGAACGGTAGAGTCGCGAGGGGTGCCGCTGCGCGTACAGCACGGCGAGCCGTGTGCCGGTTGGTGCGACGTAGAGACTGATCTGTTGATACGCGAGTGCAACGCGCGCTGTCTCCAGATCGGCGATCACTGCATCGACGGTGTAGTCCCGTGTATCAACGGTGTCACGAGCGAGGCGGCGTACGCACACGTTGCTGGCTCGCACGATGCTGGAACGGGTCTCGCGACTGAGCAGATCGCCACCAATGCCGAGCATCCCGATACGGACAGCCGGGCACTCGAACTGCGTCGACCCATCGACGCCTCGGTAGCCGACCAGTACGACGTCGTGTTGCGCGCGGATCCAGTCCGGCGGCAGAACGCTGATGTTGCTCTGTTCAGGCCCTCCCGCCATCCAGAAGATCGGCTCTTCGTGGAGGACATGAGGCGCACGCCAGCGGACCACGGGCAGCGCGATCAGCCGGGAGCTGTTCGCGGCGCGGCGCTCGGGCACGATCAGCGTGCCGCAACTGGCCGGTGCGTCGTGGTTCGCGCAGGGCGTCCAGCCGACGAAATCACCCGCTTTGGCGCCCTCGGGCACGACCATCCCCGTTTCGGGCTGGGCGCACGCCGATAGTACTCCACTCACCACTGCGACGACCAGAAGACGGCTCATGCTTCATGCGACACCCGGGAACACCAGATCCCCTCACCGTGCCCGTGGCGGAGAGCGGCGACGGTCCGCACCACTGATGTCTGCCGATGCAATCACCAGCAGCGCGAGCAGCAGCGCGACGCTGTACTCGCTGCCGCCCGTGCCGTGCTCGCCGACGAACCAACCCAGGTGCCGGTGGATCAGCGCGATGCCACCGAGCAGAATCACACCGAACCCGGCCGCCATGTACCGTGAGTGAAACCCAAGCGCCATCAGCAGTCCGCCGCCCAGCTCGAAAACGGTGATCAGCCAGACGACGGCAATGCCTTGCGGTACCCCGCTCTTTTCCAGAAAGAGACCGAACTGCGGGATCGACCCGGGCTTCATCACACGCACCAGCGCGTGCGCCATGAACAGGGCGGCCGTGCCAACCCGAAGCACGATGAGCGCCAGGTGCAACGTCGTGGATGATGGTGTGTGGATATCAGCATCCATGACACGATCTGCGTCAGGCACGACCCGATCGGTACCACGTGTCATCACCGTTGTCTCCAGCGCTGCGCGCATGATCAAACTTCGCATCTCTCGATCATGATGACGCAGTGCACGACGCACAAGCAGGACTGCAACGAATCGCGTTGCAGTGTTGGTCCGCGCCTGATGCTCCTGCAACTGCTGCACACAGGCGTCGCCCGGCCCATCCGCGTAACGGCACGCCTCGTCACGAAGAACAGGGCGTTGATCCCGAACCGGTGGTTTGTTTTCGATCGAGTGTGCACGTTGCTGGGTGATCGGTCTGCCACGGCGTCTTCGACCGCTGATTCGTCACCACATCTGCGCTTCATCGCGTTTCATCGCGCTCCGTCACACCCAGGACACCCTCGAGCTGCTCAGGCCGGGCGTCGCCACACCTGAACCCGCCGTCGTCGCTCGGCCAGCAGATCGTCTGACGGATGCGTGGCACCGCCTACCGTCGGCTCCCGCGAGACCCGCGGACGTGGCCGGCCTTCCGATGGCCGACCGGACCGGATTGCTTGCACGGATGCCTCGTCTCGTCGTGATCGGTGCCGGACTGCTCGGCGGTTCGCTGCTCGCCGCCCTCCAGCGCCGCAGAACATGCAATGGTGGCACCTGTTTTTTGACGGCCGTGTCGAGTGCGGCCACGCGAGACGCGCTTCAGGGGCTGGGATGGTGCGACGCCGTGTTCGACTACGCTGACCTGGCTGACGCCTGCACCAACGCCGAGCTGATTGTCCTCTGCACGCCACTCTCCTCGATCCACGACCAGATCGATGCCATTGCGGCATGCGCTGATCGCCTGGCGCCTGGAGCCATCGTCACCGATGTGGGCTCGACCAAGGTCGAAATCTGTCGACAGGGATTCGCCGCGTTCCCCGATCGTGTGGCTGGAAGCGCGCGGTTCGTGGGTGGGCACCCGATGGCCGGTTCCGAGAAGTCGGGACTCGGTGCGGCCGACCCGCTACTGTATCAGTCCGCCCTGTGGGTGCTCTGCCCGCCATCTGATCTCGACACCGGCCGTCTCGATCCGCTGAAGGCGATGATTCACGCAGTCGGTGCCCGCGTGGCGATGCTCGAACCTGATCTGCACGATGCCGCGGTCGCGCGCATCAGCCACGTTCCCCAGGTGCTGGCATCCGCACTCGCGGGCTGGGCCGGCGCTGACGACGACTCGGCCGAGGCGGCCCTGGCGCTGGCGGCCGGCGGCTTCAGGGACATGACGCGGCTGGCGCTGTCACCATGGGACATCTGGCGCGACATTCTCGCCACCAACGCCGCGCCGGTCGCTGACGGTCTTCACGCGCTGTCGGAGCGACTGGCCGAGCTGGCGGCGGCCGCGCGACAGTGGGCAGGCGGCATCGAGACGACGACACCAGAGGCCAACGAATCACGTCCATCCGGCGAGATGGTTTTTCGCGCCACGTTCGCGAACGGCAGGGCGTTCCGCGAGCGATTCCGGATGCCGCGGAAGGGGATCGTCCACGACCTGACCGAACTCGTCGTCCGCCTCGAGGACCGACCGGGACAGCTGCAGACACTGTTCACGCCATTGGCAGAAGCGGGCATCAACGTGCAGGACCTCGAGATTCTCAAGGTGCGCGAAGGCGAGAGCGGCACGATTCTGCTGGGCTTTGCGACACCGGAAGACGCCCAGCGCGCAACACTGGCGATCATCGCGGCCGGATTCAGCGTCACGGCGCGATAGTGGGCCGTGTCGTCGCCAGCCGCATCGATCTCGAAGGCCATCGGTAGCACACGCGCCGCGCCCTGCGGCCAGTTGCTGACGGCGAGCGCAGGCAACACATCGACGACGCGCAGCATGAACTCCTGCTGCTCGGCGCGCTGCCCCTGTCCGTGGATGATGCGCGCGAAGGATGAGTCACCCGGTCGTGAGATGATCGCGGACAGGCGATCATCGATCTTCGCGCGAAGTTCCGTAGGCGCCTGTGCCCCCTGGGATGCACGGGTCATCAACGCCAGCAGGGTGCGGTGAGCGAATTCCGATTGCGATTCCAGCGCCTGCAACGACTGCGCGATATCTGTGACGTGTTCCTCTTCCTTCAGCAGTACATCGAACGGCTGCTGATCATCGCCGGTCGCAGCGATGGCGTCAGCGCTGCGTGACGTCCCGAAACCGTACTGTCGTCCTGTGCCATGGGTGGCGATCTGCGCCAGTGCCTGACATGGCGACGCAACCGAAGCATCGGTGGCGCGTACACCGGTGGCGCGTACACCGGTGGCGCGTACACCGGTGGCGCGTACACCGGTGGCGCGTACACCGGTGGCGCGTACGCATGCACCGCGACAGCTTCCGTACATGCGCCATACTCTGAACAGCCGCACGGCACTCGCGATCCTCGTCTTGGTTGCAGGGTGCCGTTCGGGGCTGCCCCAGGCGGTCCCGAACGACAATCGCGTCCCGGCTGGCGTTCAGCGCGGCGACACACTCGTCTTCGAGCTTGACGCCCAACGCGCAGCGTGGCGTCCTGACACCGATGTCGACACGGCCATCACGGTCTTCGCCTTTGCGGCCCGCGACGGCGTACCCCGCGTCCCCGGGCCCCTGCTGCGCGTCAGCGCCGGCACGGTAGTGGAGATTCGGGTCACGAATCACGTTCCCGACTCGGCCTTGCTCGTGCGTGGCCTGCACCCGGGCACCGCCGGCGACACGATGCGCGTCGCATCCGGTGCGACCCGGACCACCTACTTCACCGCTGCGCGGCCCGGCACGTATCTGTACTGGGCGAGCATCAGTGCCGGTCGCGACGCGCCCTCCGAGGCCCGTGATGGTCCGCTGGCCGGCGCGATCGTCGTTGACGATCCTCGCCTGCCGCGTGACACGAACGAACGGATTCTGGTGCTCACGGCCCTCGACATCCTGCCGGACACCACCAAGCCCGAGCCACGCGACGACCTCTTCGACCTCGCGATCAATGGTTTGTCCTGGCCGCATACGGAACGGCTTCGTTATGCGGTGGGCGACACGGTGCGCTGGCGCGTCCTGAATGCGACCGCCAACGAACATCCGATGCACCTCCACGGCTTTCACTTCACCGTCACCGCGCGTGGTGACGGCAGCAGTGACACCACCTACGTTCCTGCTGGGCGGCGCACCGCGGTGACGGAGTACGTCGTCGCCGGCTCGACCGTACAGATGGAATGGTCGCCGACACGGCCCGGGTCCTGGCTCTTTCACTGTCACATCAACGATCACGTAGTCCCCTTTCCCCTGCGTGCGGACTCCACCCGCGCGCACGCGGCCGACGCGCACGACCCAGTGGAGCACGCGCGACGCTCCATGACGGGACTGGTGATGGGGATCGAGGTGCAATCACGGACGCCCGACCAGCCCCACCCGGTAGTCGGCGACGTCGCGCATCGCCTCCGACTCTTCGCACAGCAGTCCGGTGCGGCAGCGGTCGACGACACGGCGTTCGCGCGGGGGTATGCACTCCAGCGCGGGCCAACACCACCACGCGCTGACTCGATCGTGATTCCGGGGCCGATCCTCCTGCTGACGCGCGGTGAACGCACCGCCATCACGGTCGTGAATCGCCTGCCGGAAGCGACCAGCGTTCACTGGCACGGCATGGAGCTCGAGAGCTACTACGACGGCGTGGCCGGCTGGAGCGGCGCCGATACGCGGCGCGCGCCGATGATTGCACCGGGCGACTCGTTTGTGGCGATCATGACACCTCCACGTTCCGGAACGTTCATGTATCACCCCCACATGGATGAAGAGGATCAGCTCGCGGCGGGAATGTTCGGAGCCATGCTCGTGCTCGAACCAGGCGAGCGGTTCGATCCGTCGACCGATCTTCCGTTCGTGATCGGTCGGGGAATCACTGACGGGAAGCGTGGAGCGCTGGTCAACGGTGCCCGTGTCTTCACGCCGGTACGTTTGCGCGCAGGAACCTCGTACCGGATGCGGTTCCTCAACCTCGGCGTGAATGCTCCCGCCAAGGTCGTCCTGCACATCGATTCGATCCCGTTGCGATGGACACCGCGCGCCAAGGACGGCGCCGACCTCCCACCGACACAGTCCATCGAACAGCTGTCAACACTCCGGCGCATCGCCGTGGGCGAAACCTACGATTTCGTCTGGAAGCCCACCCGCGCAATGCGCGCCACTCTCGAGATCACCGTCTTGGACGTGGCGGGCTTCAGGATTCCGATCGAGGTGCGGTGAGCACAACCATCACGGTGTGGGCGCATCAGACGCGTCGATCGCTCACCGCGGTGTCATGAACCACAGCACCGGCGGAATCGGCTTGTCGATCCGCGGTCGCGCAGTGCCATTCGCAACGATCCAGAGCGTCGCATACACCGAGCGCGCAACCGCTTCGAACTTCACCGGATCCAGCTTCGAGACCTCATCGGTCTGCGCGTGGTAGTCTTCATGCAGGCCGGTGAAGAACTCGGCGTACGGAATACCCTGCTCGATGTACGGCGCCGCATCGGTGCGCGGATAGAAGAACTCGTGCTGCGGATCCTCGTACCGTCGATCGAAACGCACGTACGGATACACGCGGGTGACGGTGGCCAGCGCAGAATCGAGCACGGTACTGAGCACCCCCGGTCCTGAGACGAACACCTCGCCGGGACCGGTCAACTCAGCCTGCCCTGCGATCGTGGTGCCAGGCACCCTGGTACGCCCGATCATGTCGACCGTGAAATGCGCCACGACCTTGCTCGCCAGTGGACCATAGGCAAGAAATCGCGTGCCGAGCAACCCGACTTCCTCGCCGGAGTCCCAGATGAACAGAATCGACCGCCGCGGGCGCGGTCCACGCAACAACGCGCGTGCGATGCTGAGATTTCCGGCGGAACCGGTCCCATTGTCGTCCGCGGCATTGTAGATCGAATCGCCACTGGACGTCACCGCACTGCCAACCGCCCCATCGAGATGGGTCGAGACGCTGATCCATTCATCGCGAAGCCGCGCATCGGCGCCGTCGACCACACCAACGACGTTGTAGGCACGTTGCCTGAGCGTCGTCCCGCCCAGCGTGGCCGTCACGGTTCCCTCGAGCGCGACCGATCGGAGTGCACGCTGCGATGAGTCAGCACCCAGCACCGCGGCGCCGCTGATGGCCTCGCCATCGAGCAGTGCCATCACGACAGACGGCGACAGCAGCAACACCGGCAGCGGGAAGGGTGCGCCAGCGCGCCCCATGCTCGGTTCGACATCACGCGAACGCATGACGCGGGAACGCAGCGCGGACCAGTTGGCCCGCTCACCGATGCCGGAAATGAGCAGCAGTCCTCGCGCACCCCGCGCGCGCGCCTCGTCATACACCGTCGTGTAATCCACGCCATACACACCGAGCGTGTCCGCCGTGCCACTCGGACGCATCTGACTGGCGTGGACCAGCAGCCACTGCCCGCGCACCGACACCCCTGCGTACGGATCGAGCCCCCGCCTGGGGGCCCGGAGCCCGTTGCCGACATACACCACGCCGCCCTGCTGCGAGGCCAGGGCGCGGAACTGTGTCACCAGAAAGTCATCGCCCCAGCTGAACCGCCGCGATCCGATCGAGAGCGACGTGCGTGCCGTATCGAGCGACGCCACGACCGCGCTGTAATGCTGTCGGTAGGAGCCACTGTCACCCACCGGCCGAATACCCAGCTGGCGCAGCCGTCGGATCACGAACGCCGCCGCCGTGTCGAGGCCCGGCGAGAACGTCGCCCGCCCCGCCAGTGCATCGGACGCGAGGTACGACACATCCCGCATCAGATCCGACGCGACAATCGATTCGGCCGCCTCTCTCACGCGGGTATCGGTCGCCTCGGTCACACGAACATCGGCGCGAGGCGGTGTATCAGCGGCGGAAGCCGGCCGAGACGGGGCAGCGGCCGGGTGCGCACGCCGGAGTCCGCGTCCGGCCATCACGCCAGTCACGGCGCCGTTCGTCACGGCCGGCTGTCCATTGACGAACACCCAGCGCATGCCGGTGGCGAGTTTCGTCGGCTCGACATATGTCGCTTCGTCGCGGATCGTGGCCGGATCGAAGACGATCACGTCCGCAAATGCGCCCGAACGCAACACGCCACGATCAGCCAGTCCATAGGTTGCGGCCACCTGCGCCGATGACGCCTGCACCATCCGCTGCATGGAGATCACCCGCCGCTCGAGCACATAACGTCGGATCTTCCGTGGATAGGTGCCAAACAGTCGCGGGTGACCTTCGGATCCGTCCGAGCTCGTCATCACGAACGGATCGCGCATGAAGGTCGCGATGTCGGCTTCGGTCATGTTGAACGAGGCCACACCCATGTCGCCGTGATCGCGAATGATCTCGAGCGCTGCCTCGACCGCCGGCTGCTGCCGTGCTGCCGCGACCTCCTTCAGCGTCTTGCCGACCAACATCTTCGTCGCGGCGCTGCCTGACGTGAGCAGAATCGAACTGTCGCCACCGCGGCGTCGGAGATTCTCCCGCATCTCGACCAGCATCCTGGTGCGCTGCGCCGTGTCGGCGATCCGGGCACGCAGCGAATCGCGACCGCCGGCCTGCGCCCAACGCGGCAGCAGCGTCGCGCTCAGCGCCGTCCCACTGGCCGTCCATGGATACTGATCGGCCACCACCTTGCAGCCACGCGCACGCGCCGCTCGCATGATGCCCAGAACGCTGTCCGCCTTGCCCCAGACATCCACCCCGAGTGCCTTGATGTGTCCGATGTTCGTGGTCAGGCCGGATTCGCACCCGATGCGGATCGACTCCCGGACGGAGTTGAGCAATCCGATCGTGTACGAACTTTCGTCACGCTGATGCGTGTCGTACACGCCGCCAAATGGCTTCGCGGCCGAGACGACGGCGATCACTTCCTCCGTCGTCGCATAACTCTGCGGGGCGTAGAACAGGCCGGAGCCGACACCAAAGGCCCCTTCCCGCATCGCAGTCGTCACCAGCGCGCGCATCGAATCGAGTTGCGCGCGCGACGCCGGTGCCGACGACGCGCCCATCACCATCTCGCGAACGGTTCCAAAGCCAGTGAGTGCGTACACATTCGTGCCGAGCCCAACGCGCTCGGCATCGCCCAACGTGTGTGCGACGCGCACCGGCCCTCGTCCATCGGCGCCAAGCACCACCGTAGTGATGCCCTGCATCAGCGACGACGCATTCTGGCGGCCCACTGAATCCAGGCGCGCCAGTCCCTCATACGCATGTGTGTGTGGATCGATGAATCCGGGCGACACGATCAGCCCGCGCGCGTCGATGCGGGTGACTGCTTTCACGCCTCGCGGCGCTGGTCCGACGAACACCACGCGATCACCGCGGATCCCGACATCCGTGATCCGGCCAGGTCTGCCCGAACCGTCGTGCACCGTCCCGCCGCTGAGCAGAATGTCGAGCGCTGGCGTACCCTGCGCGGCAAGGCGACCGCCAAACGCCGCGACGACCAGCCCTGTGCGCAGCAGGAGTCGCGAAACGAGTCGTAGATTCATGGGCGGAAGATACCGGAGCGTCCCGGAATATCCGCGCCATCCACCGCCCGCTGCCATGCACCGTTCATTTTCTCGGATTCCGATGTCGGCGGTCGCCGCGGCTCTCGGCGCGATCGTCGCCGCCACTGCCAATGCACAGGACCGCCCGCGCGCCCGCGACCTTGGTATCGTCATCGGCCCGCACATGCCCGGCGCGCTGAATGCGATCACGGATGTTGCCGGCGTGCGCGTCGGGCACGCCACCGTGATCCGCGGTGACTCCACGCGCACCGGCGTGACGGTGGTCTTTCCGCACGGCGGCAATCCATTCGAGAGTCGGGTCCCTGCCGCGGTGGTCGTCGGCAACGGCTTCGGCAAGTTTGTGGGATACACCCAGGTCATGGAACTCGGCGAACTCGAAACACCGATCGCACTCACCTGCACACTCTGCGTCTGGCGGACGGCTGAGGGTGTCGCGAAATGGATGCTCGAGCAACCAGGCATGCAACGCGTGCGCTCGATCAATCCGGTGGTCGGCGAAACGAATGACGGATGGGCACTGAATGCGATTCGCTCGATTCCGATCACCGATGGGGACATCCGGGCGGCACTCACCGCGGCGACGAGCGGACCGGTGGCCGAGGGCGCCGTCGGTGCGGGGACGGGGACGGTCGCCTTCGAGTGGAAGGGAGGCATCGGCACCAGCTCGCGGATCGTTCCCGCCGGCCCCTGGACCGTCGGTGTCCTGGTCCAATCGAACTTCGGCGGCGGGAGCGACCTCCTCATCCAGGGCGTTCCAGTCGGTCGCGAGCTTGGCCGCAATGGAGTGAAGCCGAACCGGGGGCAAGGAGCGAGCGGGTCGATCGTGATCGTGATCGCCACCGATGCGCCACTCTCAGACAGGAATCTGCGCCGGCTCGCATCCCGGGCATTGCTTGGCATCGGTCGTACCGGAGGGTATGCCTCGAATGGCTCTGGCGACTACGTGATCGCGTTCTCCACCAATCCGTCGGTGCGTCGGAATGGACGCCCTGCCTCCAGCGGGACGCCGCCCGACACGATTCGGTCCGCGGAACTGGGGAACGAGCTCGCCTCCGCACTCTTCGAGCCCACGGTGGATGCCACCGTCGAGGCGATCTACAACTCGCTCTTCCGAGCCACCACGATGAAGGGCGCCTTTTCGACCGTCGAAGCGCTGCCCATCGACGAGGTCCGAACGATCCTTCGCAAGTATGGGATTGGCCGGTGATGCACTGACGGGCGACAGGTGCTGCCGCGACGGCGCGTCGATCGTCACAGAGTCAGAACTCCCGCCCACCCGGTCCTATCGATGATGCAAGCGATTGCCAGACGCCTGCGGCGAGTCACGTCCTCAGGGCGATTCGTCCCCGAAATCGACGGACTGCGTTTTCTGGCAATCATGCTGGTGGTCGCCTTTCACGCGCTGGCGTACCTGCGTTCCGAGCGACCGATGTTCGCCGATTCGCGCACCGCCGGCCTGCTCGAACGCGTCGTCGCGACGGGGTACTTCGGCGTCGAACTGTTCTTCGTCATCTCCGGTTTCATTCTCGCGTTGCCGTTCGCAGCACACCATCTCACTGGCACCAGTCCGGTCAGGCTCGGTCGGTTCTTCGAGCGCCGGCTGACCCGCCTCGAGCCCCCGTACGTCGTCAGCCTGCTGGTGCTGGCCACCGCCTGGCTTCTGGTGCGGCATGCCCCGTTGTCCTGGGTGGCCACGCATCTGCCCGCGCACATCTTCTATGTGCATTCGTTTCTGCTCGGTGCAGAAAGCGGGCTCTCGACTGTGACCTGGTCACTCGAAATCGAGATTCAGTTCTATCTGCTGACACCGCTGCTGTCGAAGGTGTTCGCCATCCGCAACCGGATGCTGCGGCGCGCCGTCCTGTTGGCCGCGATGCTCGCAGTTGGCATTTTCAGCGAGACACAGCATCTGAATGGTGCCATCCGCACAGGCCCGCCGCACCTGCTGCTCTACCTGCAGTTCTTCCTCACCGGCATGCTGCTCGCCGACGTGTACCTGACCGACTGGAAGTCGCAGCCCGAACGCTCGCCCATCGCCGACCTGTTCGGTGTGAGCGCGTTTGCAGCCGTCTTTCTTCTGGTGGCCACACACACGTTCGAGTACTCGCTCACACCGCTGCTGCTGCTCGTTGCGTATGGGGCAGTATTCCGCGGCCCGGTGCTCCGTGCGCTCTTCAGCTATCCGATGATCACCGCCATCGGCGGTATGTGCTACACGATCTACCTGTATCACAACGCCATCATCTGGGTGACCGCCGGTGCGTGCAAGAATCTGCAGATCACCGGCGCGCCGTCTGTCACCCTGTTGCTGAACATTCTGGTGATCGCGACGGTCACCGTGCTGGCGAGCATCCCACTCTATCTCGCAGTCGAACGACCGTTCATGAATGCCAACTGGCTCAGCCGAACCTTCCGGAAGACACCGCCCGTGCTGCCGGCGACACACCCGGAGCACTGACGCACCCTGGCGCATGCGAGGCCAGACGGCAGTGCCGGGCCTGCGTGGACCTGTCTCCGGGCTCAGGGGATGTTCATCGGGCGCCGCGCTACTCCCTGCCCGGGGCGACCACCCATGGCGAACGCACGACATCCATCGGCATCTGCAGCTTCGCCTCGCGCACCATCAGCTCGACGTCGCGCATCAGGTTCGCGTTCTCGATCACGATACCGTCCTTGACGGTGTGCACGATGCCGCGCGTGCGCCGCACTTCGCCATCCGGACCACGCACCAGATCTCCAAATGCGTAGAGCAGTTTCAGGTTGGCCGCAGGATTGCCGTCGACGATCAGCAGATCGGCCAGATAGCCCGGCCGCACGAGGCCGAGTTTCGGCACACCGAGCGTGGTGGCGCTGGTGAGCGTTGCCGCCTTCAGCACCTCGAGATTGTGCATTCCCGTTTCGCGCATCAACTGCGCTTCGCGTACCGTGGAAAAGCCCGGCGTGGCCCAGATGTACGAGTCGTCCGTCCCGAACGCCACCCGGCCGCCACGCTTGTTGAACGCGAAAATGAGATCGCCCCAGAGCCGATAGGCCTGTGTCCAGTTGTACTCGTCATCCGACGTCCAGTCGACGTGGTATGCACCATGATTCGCCGGATTCGGCAGATTCCAGTTCCAGAGCGCCGGATGAGTGTACTTCTCATGCCACGGCAGGCTCATCGCTCGCACGGCATCCCGGTTCGCTTCGTACACCACGCGCGTCGGGAGCATCGTCACCCCGCACTTCACCATCGAGTCAGCCACGGCTCCCAGCAGGCGATCGCGATCCGCTTCCAGCCAGACCTTGCCGGCATACCTGAACCGCTGGAGCTCGTTGCCAAAGCTGTACTCGGGGCCGAAATCCTGCGTCGAGCGATTGAGCGCGGATTCGGCATAGCCGTAGTGGTGCTCGATCATCGTCACACCGGCACACGCCGCTTGCACTGCATTCACCACGGCGATGGTGCTTGGGGGAATGTGAAAGCTGGTGATCTGGCCATTCGGTTTTGCTGCGGCCGCGATGGCCTTCACCAGATCGTGACTCCACCCGTTGGCGTCCATCGAGATCACGCGAATGCCGCGCGCCGCCATCGCCTTTGCCACCTCGGGCGCGCGTGCCGGATCGTCGATCTCGGCCCGTGAGAACTTCGTGCCGCCGCCCCAGCTGACCAGCGGATGGAGTCGCGGCGCCAGCACGCGATTCTGCCGCGACCGATCCGCTTCGGTCAGCGCACTGTCCACGCCGCGGTCGCTGGCCGGCACCATCGTGGTCACACCCATCGCCAGCTTCAGGTAGTACACATACGACAGCGGCATCGGCTGCGTGCGCAGATGTGTGTGCAGGTCGAACATCCCAGGCATCACGTACATCCCTGTCGCATCGATCACGCGATCGCCGGTCGGCCGCACCGTGTTGCCGCGACGGGCGGCCGTGACCGGATCGAACGCAATCATCTCCGTGATCATGTTGCCCTCGATCACGATGTCGTACGGTCCCGCCGGTGGGCCGCCATGCCCTGGAATCACCATCGCGCCGCGAATCACGAGCCGCTTGTACGGGCCCGCCGCGAGATCGCCGAAACTCACCGGTGCCGCGACCGTCGGGGCAGGTACAGCCTGACCCAGCGAGAGCGTCGGCAGCAGCGCCGTCGCTGTCAGCGTGAGAGCGACGAGGCTCGGGAGACGAAACGCAGCGCGGCGGGGGAGGCCGTTGGGCGTGGGCATGTCCGTGCGGGTTGAGGAGTCGCGCGTGGGTGGAACACTGCAGCATCAACGGACGCCGCCACCTTGACGTTGTGGCGCCCTCTCGCGCGCGCCACCCTGCGACCCGCTCACTGGCGCCGTCTGGGGAATTGCTGACACCAGGCGGGTCTGGAAAGGCCGTCGCCCGAATGCGACCAGAAAGCCCGCCACGCTCACCGACACCAGCAGTCGATTGATCGGAAGATCTGACGCCATGTTTCAAGGTACGGAGCTGCTCCAGCTTCGTGTCGTCCCATGGCGCCGGAACGAGTCCAGACATGAGTCCGGTACAATCGCTTCCCGAGCATCATTTGATTTGACAAAACGAAATATGTCAGCCATGCTATTTCCATGCGCTTCCCCGCCGACGTCGCACACGTCCTCCGCGACTACCCGCGCATCTACTTCGCCTGCCACCGGCGCCACACCCGTGACCCGCTGACAGGCGACCTGGTGTCACTCCGGCACGTCCAGCTGCTCGACCATCTCGACGAGACCGAGTCGCTGTCACTCGGCGAACTGGCTGACCATCTCGGCGTCACACCGAGCACCACCTCCATCGCGATTGATCGCCTGGCAAAACGTGGCTACGTCTCTCGCACACCCGACGCCGTCGACCGGCGACGTGTGCATCTGCGCCTCACGCCCGCCGGCGCCCGCGTCTGCGCCGCGCACTCGATGCTCGATCCCGCGCTGGTCGATGACATGATTGCGGCCTTGCCTGACGCTGATCGCTGCCGAGCTCTCGACGGGCTCGAGCTCCTTGCACGTGCGGCCGTCGCTGCATTCGGCGGCCAACATCGCGACCGACCCGCCGATACCCTCCACTCCGCCTGACCGTCAGAGGCCGAACGATGACCTTCCTCGCCTTCTTCACCTTCATGCTCGCAGTCACCGCAGTCCTGGCGGTCATTGCCGGAAGCCGCATGCCGCGAGATCATACCGCTGCGGTACGCGGTATCTACGCCGCCGCGCCGGCTGCGGTGTGGACGTTGATCAGCGACCCGGCGCAGTCCGCATCATGGCGTGGTGATGTGAAGCGTGTCGACATGCTGCCCGCTGACAACGGCCGCCTCGCCTGGAAAGAGATGACCGATCGCGGTGTCACTGCATACGAAATGGTGTCGCAGGTCGCAATGGTCTCGCAGGTCAGTCGCATTACCGACGAGAAACTGCCATACGGCGGTGAGTGGGAGTTTTTACTGACACCACGCGGCGCTGGGACAGAACTGCTGATCACGGAACGCGGCTTCGTGAAACCGGCCCTCATGCGGTTGATGGCGCGCACGGTGTTCAGCCCGACCAAAAGTATGGAAGCGTACCACCGGTCGCTGGCGCTGCGCCTCAGGGAGCGGTCGCAGATCACCACCGTCGCGGGCGGGTGAACTCGAATTCACGGCGCGAGTGACGTTGGCACTGGCCGGCGCAGTTGCACGGACGGGCGACTCCAGGGTGCTGCTGGAAAGCGACGAGCCCATACCGTGCGTGATCGACGTACCGCTGCACCCGACTACAACAGGCGCTGCCAGTACCCGACGTCGATCCAGCGATCGAACTTGAAGCCAACCGCATCGAAGTGGGCAACCTTTCTCATGCCGAACTTCTCGTGCAGCGCCACACTGGCGTCGTTGGGCAGCGCGATGCCACCCATCACGGCATGAATGCCTCGTTGCTGCAGCAGTGGGAACAGCGCACCATAGAGCGCCGAACCAATACCGTGGCCAGCCGCCCCCAGCGCCAGATACACCGTCGCCTCCACTGAGAAACGATAGCCCCAGCGCTCCTTCCACGTCGTGGCATACGCATAGCCGGTCACGTGCCCATCACGCTCGGCGACCACCCATGGCAATGCGGCTGACCAGACGCTCTCCATCCGCCGCTGGATCTCAGCCGGTGTGACTGGCTCCTCTTCGAACGTGACCGTAGTGTGCGCTACGAAATGGTTGTAGATCACCGTGATCGCGTCCGCGTCGATCGCGGTCGCCGCACGAACGGTCGTGTAATCAGCTGTCGAAAGCATGGAGCCTCTTCTGCACGGTGGAACGGCTCATCTCGTGCCGCGACACCGGTGCGAACGATACGCCAGTACTGGACGCGTGTCGCGATCTGGTGTGGCACGCCCTCCACGGTGTCTGCCTGACTGGACCCGACTCGTTATATACTGGACCCGCTGTCAAGCCCTGCAGGTGGCGCCCGGTTCGCCATTCCGCCATAATCCGCGCTCCAATCGTGCAGTCTTCCCACTCCGGTGAGTTCGTGAGCGAGTCCAAAGGCTTCTCATCGCGCACGGCGATGATGCTCGCCATGCTCAGCATGGCCGTCGGTACCGGCAACATCTGGCGCTTTCCGCGCATCGCGGCGACCAACGGCGGCGGTGAATTTCTCGTCGCCTGGGTGATCTGCCTCCTTACCTGGTCCATTCCACTGATCCTGATCGAGTTCGGGATGGGCCGGAAGACTCGCCTCGGCCCGATCGGCGCCTTCGTTCGCACCATCGGCCAGAAGTATGCGTGGATGGGCGGTTTCATCGCGTTTACCGCCGTGGCGATCATGGCCTACTATTCGGTGGTCACCGGCTGGACGCTGCGCTACTTCATCGCCTCGGCCTTCGGAGAATTGAGCGGAGCCAACTCCGTCAGCTTCTGGCGCGAATTCTCCACCAGCTCGTCGCCGGTGCTGCCGCATGTCGTCTCGATTCTCGGCGCCACGTTCATTGTCGCCAAGGGCGTCAAAGGCATCGAGCGGACGACGACGATCCTCATGCCGATCCTGATCGGCATCATCCTGCTGCTCACCGGTCGTGCGCTGATGCTCCCGGGCCGCGAGGCTGGGCTGGCGTACTTCTATGGCGTGGACTGGGAACGGCTCGGCGATGCGACCATCTGGCTGCAGGCACTGACGCAGAACGCGTGGGACACCGGCGCCGGCTGGGGCCTCATTCTCACCTATGCGGCCTATATGCGCAGCAATGAAGACACCGCGCTGAACGCATTCATCCTGCCAGTCGCCAACAACACCGTCTCCCTCTGCGCCGGCATGATGGTGTTCTGCACCGTCTTTACCGTGGTACCACAGCTGGTTTCGTCGATCGCGACCAATCCAGCCGCGCTGGCCGACTTCCCCGATCTGCAGAAGGCCATCGGCGCTGGTGCAACGCTCGATGCGGATCTGGTGCAGAAGACCATCTTCGGCGCAGGCAATGAAGGGGTCACGTTCATCTGGATTCCGAAGCTCTTCTCGACGCTGCCGGCGGGTGGACTGTTCATGTCGCTCTTCTTTCTCGCCCTCTTCTTCGCCGCGTTCACGTCGCTGATCTCGATGGTCGAACTCGGCACTCGCGTGCTGCTCGACATGGGCTGGACGCGCGCCCGCGCGGTCTGGGTGGTCGGGGCGTTCGGGCTCATCCTCGGACTTCCCTCAGCCTTCTCACTCGACATCCTGCACAATCAGGACTGGGTGTGGGGCGTGGCACTGATGCTCTCAGGACTCTTTTTCTCGATCGCCGTCATACGCATGGGCCCCGCGAAGTTCCGCGCGGAACAACTCAATCATGAAGACTCGAACATCCGCATCGGTGCGTGGTGGGACTGGTTCATCCGCATCCTGGTGCCGTTCGAGGCGATCGCCCTGATGGGCTGGTGGCTCTGGCAGGTGCGCGGTCCGACAGCGATGGATCCGTTTGGCATCGAGAACATCGGCACGATCCTGATGCAGTGGGGTATCGTGTTGGCGCTGCTGCTGCTGTTCAACAAGCAGATCGGCAAGGTGGCCCCGATCGAGACGGCCGAGATGGACGCAGGGCGGATGCCGCCGAGTATTCCGTAGCGATCACCGAGGTCGCGGCTGGTCCGTCACACGCGCCGCCAGCCGCCACGCATCAACGGTGAACGTCGCCTGATCAGCACGACGACGGCCAACGCGACACCACCTGCGTAGCAGAGCGGATCACTCCCGAGAAATCCCTGACCGAGGGCCAGCGCACCGAACGTCGTGGCCCGGAGCGCATCGAGCCATGGAGCGCCATGGAGCGCCATGGAGCTGGCTGCACTCGACCAACCAGGCGATCGCCAACGCCGCCGCCGCCAGCCGGTGCCGCGCCAGGTGCCGCGATGGCGGGTTCGCTGGACGGCACTGGGATCACCGGCAGGAGCGGATTACTCTCCGCTTTGGCATCGGCGCGCAACTCAGGCGCGTGCGTCACTCGAGCCAGGCCACCGATCGGAATGACTTCGATGAATCAGAGCGACGCAGCGTTCGGCCGAACCGACGAGATCGCGCGCGATTTGTGCCGCGATGTCAGCGGCTCGACCTTGGCATCGACGGCAGGTTGCACCGCACGCGGGAGCGGCACGTGAATGGCCTGCGCGACGTGCTCGAACTGCTGCAACATGGTGTGCAGCTGGACCAGATGGCGTCGCCTGGCAGCGCGATTGGCGCAGCCGCCGCGTTGGGGTTTCTGTTTGGCGCCATCCCTGTCGGTGCCGCAGAGATGCTCGCGATTGGTGCCGGCGCCGTCCGGCCGCGCACGCTCATCATCCCACTGGTGGTGGCACTGAGTGCGGGACATGTAGCCGGAAAGATGGTCTGGTACTGGATCGGAACGCTCGAGGCGCGCGTCACGCAGCCGCGCTTGCGATCGTGGGTTGAGCAGGCACAGGTGCTCAGGCGTCAATACCCACAGCTTGGAACGGGACTGCTTGCCACGTCGGCGCTCGCGAGCGTTCCACCATTTCACCTGATGGTGGTCGCAGCCGGCATCGGGCGGATTCCCCTGCCGACGGTCGTACTCACCTCATTCGCGATGCGACTCCTCCGTTTCGGGCTGATCGCCGCATTCCCGACGGTGCTCAGGGCGCTGTTCTGATCGCTCGACGCTCGCCGGCGCAGGAACTGTAGCAGCCTCAATCGAGTACCTCTGGTTCCGTGTGCACCCTTCTCGCGGACAGACCGCTGTGACGCGTCATTCCATTCAGCGATTGTGCGTCACCGCACTCGTTGCCGCCGCTCCGTGGGCCAGCGGCTCTGCGCAGACCGATACGCTGGTCGCCGCGACGCCCCGGACGGCGACATCAGGGTCGCCACGCAGGGACAGGATGGAAGCATCGTTCGTGCACCGGCTGCCCGTGATGGCGATCGCCGCCGTCAGCGCCGCCACGATGACACAGGCGCTCGGCGCACCCACCGGCTGGCCGCGCACCTGGGGTGGCTTTGGACGGCGCGTCGGCGATCAGGCGGGATTCACCGTGATCGAGGAGGGCACACGGCTCGCGCTCGGCGCCACAGTCAACTGGGTGCCCGATGCACTGCCGTGTGGAGGACGCGTCACTGCCAGTGGCGCTCTCCAGCTGCGCGCGGTGCTGCCGCGTCTCGGGTGCGCAGTGCGCGAAACGGTGCTGCTGCGCACCCCCGAGGGTCGACCGCGCCCGAACTTTCCACTTGGGGTGGGCGTGGTCGGCGCCGCCGCTGCATCGACGCTCTGGCGTCCCGATGCGGACACGCCGGCGCATGCGTTGTCGCTGGCGGCAACACGAACCGCAATCGTGTTCGGCGCGACCGTGATCTCGCACCTGATCAGCGACTGGCAGCGGGACCGCAAGCAGTAGCAGTGCCCTCGCAGCCACGGCGCCGCCTGGTATCTGCGTGCGCTATTGTCGTTTGTTGACCGTCGTGATCTCGATCGCGCCAGCTTCGTGCCCTGGGCCACGCATCTGAAATCGCGCGATTCTGATCCAGGAATCGCATCTCGACGATGCTCGACGCCTTCACCGACTGCAACTCGTTCAGCGACGGCTGACGGATATCGTCGATGTAGAGCACTGCCTCGGTTGCGCCTCCGCCACCGCCTGAACCGTCAAGTTGCGTGCCCAGCCCCCGCGCGGCATTCAGCCACTGCGGCCGCAGGGTCCGAATGACGTCGGCGGCCGTATTGACGTTGGCCGCGGCTTCGACCAGTTCATCCTGCGTGATCCGCATGCGGTCACCGCGCTTCTTCTTCTGCGCGGAAAGTGAGTCCGGGACGATCAACACGGCGAACGCCAGCAGGAGTCCGGCGAGCACTGGTCGGCGCATGGAAGCCTCACCGGGAGGTGAGCAAGTCGAACAGTCGGCGTCACTCGGTGCACGAGCAGATCGGCCTCGCGCGGAAGGCGCGCGTTGACACCATCGGCGCTCGTCGACGGTTAGTCAATGGAAGGCAGCAGTCGGCCCTCCGGCGACGCCGTCAGGAACCTGCGATCAGCTGCTCGCTGAGCCTCCAGAGACGCTCCGCACGCGCGGCATTGGTCGCCTTCGTCGACAGCGGCTGCGAAAACGGAGGTCGGGTGGCGCTGTTGCGATTGCCCCAGCTCCAGTGCACCCCCGACGTCGCGAACGCATCGTCGGTCACTACCTGCGCCAGCCGGTCACCGGCCATCGCCTGCGTGACGTAGCCCTTGGTGATGTTCTTCTGGAACCAGGGGAAGATCGTCTGAAACAGGTTCGGCGTATCGCGGAACAGCGCCGTGTCCGCCACACAACCAGGGTACAGCGTGTTGAAGATGATCCCCGTCGTGGCATGGTGGCGGCGATGCAGCTCCCGGCTGATGATCATGTTGCAGAGTTTGCTGTCCTTATATGCCTTTCCCGGCTTGAACGGCTTGCCATCGATCATCGCCACGGGTGCCTTGAACCCCGCCTCGAGTCCGGCCAGATCGCCAAGGTCTGCAGGTGCAGGAATCGGCACCTTGCCACCGAATTCCTCGGAGTTCGCAGTCACCGTGCCCAACGTGATCAGGCGTGGCGCGTGCGCCTGTTGCAGATCAGGCAGCAGTGATGTCGAGAGCAGAAAGTGGCCGAAATGATTGGTGGCCACACTGATCTCGAACCCCTCGGGTGACCGTTGCGGCGCCGTCAGTCGCGGCAGATAGACGGCGGCATTGCACACCAGTGCATCGAGCGTACGACCAGTGGCTCTGAACGCATCGACAAACGACCGCACGCTCGACAGGGACCCAAGGTCGATGTGCAGTGGTGTGACCTGATCCCGGTCGATGCCGAGCGCGCGCGCCGCGCTCGTGGCCTTCTCGAGATCGCGACAGGCCATGACGACGTGCCAGCCGCGCTCCACCAGCGATTTCGTGCCAAAGAGTCCGACGCCGGACGAGGCGCCCGTGACGATGACGGTGCGGACAGCAGACGGACGCATCTCGGTACCGGTTAACGATGTCGTTGCAGCAGCCATGGAAACGCGATCCGGATTCCGTTGCCCACCATCAGTGTATGCCCTTCGTTCGGCAGCTCCTGGTAGCTGCCGGTCGGCGTGCCTCCCGCCGCCAGCTTCACCGTGCGCGCCGGGATGATCGGATCGAGCTCGGCACCGACGAACAACACCGGCGGTGCACCGTCGACCTTGACCATCGATCCGCCAGCGAGGCAGACGGCGGCGGCGATCACCGCCGGCCGCTGTGCCGCCAGTCGGGCCGACAGGCCTGCGCCCATCGAATGACCGAGGACATACACACGCGTCGTATCCACGTTGTACTCGGTCCGGAGCTCTGCCAGCAGCATATCGAGGTTGGCGGGAGACGCGCCAAACGCCGTCGTGGCCGGCGACACCAGCAAGACACGCTCCGAGCGTGCCATCATCGGCGTGATTCCGGCGCCGTAGGCATCGATGAAGATGTTCTCGTCGGCGCCGGCGCCGTGAAACACGAACAGCACCGGCACCGGCGTCTTCGATTTCGCCACCGCCGCGTCAGCAACGATGCGATACGGAATCACGGCGTTGTTCGCTCCCCGGAAGCTGCGCCACAGATCTCCCGCATGGAACGCGTAGGGGTTCCTCCCCCGCTCGAGTGCCGCAACCTCCCGCCGCAGATCCGCCGCCAGGCGCACCGGATCGCTCAGGAACTCGGCACCGCGCTCGAGCGACGGAACATCGACCAGCAAGCCGGCGCGGGCACGCGCCGAGACGATCGCCTGCGCCAGCGGCCCCGTGGAGTCGACGCGCGCCAGACGCGAAAGCAATGCGTCACGCGCCACCGAGGGGGCGCGTCCATTCACCAGCCGCGATCCAGCGGCCGGAGCCGCTGACAGGGGCGCGCCGCTGAGCGCCACCGTCAGCGAATCGATGGTGCCGACCGCCGCGGCAAAGCGTCCACCGAAGAAACTCAGCGTCGATCCATCGAAGGCGCGATTGACGCGTGCACGCGTCGTATCGTCGAGCGTCAGGCCAGCCACGACCCGATCGAGGCGCAGGTAGGCCTTGCCGAGATCCGCCCGTGTGACCTGCGCTGCGGCCGGCGTCTGCGATGAGGCAAGGCCAGGCGCAGCCATCAGCAGCAGCACACTCGCCCAACGCGCTCGGGATCCAATGGTCATCTGCTCAGTGTTGCAGTCGAGGGGTGATGCGGCATCCGGAGAAAGCTACCCAGTGCCTCCGCCGTCGGCATCAGCTGGACCCGGTCGCGAGCGATTCCACCGCGCGTTCACTCATCCCGTACTCCACCCACTCGGGGTTCGCCGCCGCACCGAGCCGCTCGTAGAATCGCTTCGCACCGTCATTCCACGTCGCCACCTGCCACTTCATGCCCGCACACCCTGCCGCGACCGCGTCCCGAGCGGCAGCACGCATGAGCAGCTCCCCGACGCCGCGACCACGACCGGGTTCCGTGACGAAGAGTTCCTTGATGAACAGCATCGGACGCGCCTGAAACGTGAACCGAATGAAGTAGTAGACGAGCATCCCGACACGCTGCGGGTCGTCGCCGGGCGTCTCCGCGACGAGTGCCACAAAATCGCCGGGCTCGCGTCGGAACCCCTGCTCGTGCAGTGTCGCCTCGGAAACGGCGAATCGATCCGCGTAGCCTTCGAACTCAGCCAACCCGCGCATCAACACGAGGAGATGGGCAGCGTCGCTCGCGATCGCGCGGCGCACGTTGATTTCTGGCAAGCTCAATGTCATGAGTGATGGTGCTTTCGGCTGAAGAGTCATCCACTACCGGCGCACGCGGGTCGGGCCGGCGTTCTGCCTTGGCGAATACACCACACGGCGGATCATTCCGGCGCGTGGAATCCAGTCCGTACGCTCGCCGTGAATCAGGTGACCCATGATCACGTACGAGCTCCACGTCTCTCCCCCCTCGGTGGCATCGAACCACGCCGCGCCGATACCACTCAGCCGCGATGCAAACGTCGCCTGCGAACGTTCGAGCACCGCCATGCCCTGATGAAGATCAAACTCCATGACAGACCTCAGCCGACGTCGTGATGACAACCGCGTCAGCGAGCCACCTCTCGCTGGTACAGATCACTCGGATCCAGTGCAGCCAGCTCCACCAGGAATCCCGCCAGCTTCCCGGTCAGCAGCGCGAGGTACGCCGCCCCTTTCTCCTCCGTGCTGTGCTGCGGATCGCCCACCCCCGTGTCATGCGTCGCCTGTGTCCAGGCACGTTGCGCCCACGCCCACTTCTCACGGATCGCCTGCAGCCGCGACGGATACGCGCGCCCATCGCCCCATTCCAGCTTCGGCAGTACCAGCGCCGGGTGCAGGTGCAACATCATGCTCGTCTCACGCTCGTCCGCATGATCACCGGGCACGGTGAACAGCGTCGCACCGCTGTCGATCTGGAACCAGTTCACGGCACTCAGAAAAACGTGCGCATGTTTCGCCTGCAACTCGCGTAACATCTGCCGAAAATCGTTGCCGCCATGCCCATTGAGAAGTACGAATTTCGTGACTCCTGCCGCTGACAGTGACGCGATGACGTCGTTCAGGATGAGCTGCTGCGTGCTCGGGTTGAGGTTGATGCAGAACGGAATGTCGAGTTGCCCCGTCTGCACGCCGAACGGCATGTTCGGCAACACCGCCACCTTCGCCCCTTGCTCCCACGCCAGCCGGCCCGACTCGGCTGCGATGTATTCGTTCTGATAGTTGTCGGTGCCGTACGGCAGGTGATAGTTGTGCGCCTCCGTGGCGCCCCACGGCAACACGGCCACGTCATACCGGCAGCGCTGTACCTGTTTCCAGTTGGTCTCGGCAATCATCCACGGGCGCGCCGTCATCGGGCGCGCCGCGACAGCGGCCAAACGCCGCACATCACCTGAACCACATGGCCTGCGCAGCACACTGGCAGAGAACTCACTTGCTCCAGGGTGGCACGATGTTGTTGGCGCGCGCATACGCAATCATCTGGCCGAGGTGTTCGTGCAGGTGCGTGGTGGCGCCGATCCACGTCTGCTGCCCCGTCGATTCGTTGCCGAACATCTTCTTCGATTCGGTCAATGACGCGGCGGTCTGCGCCTGCATCGCCCCTTTGAGAAAGGCGAACGAGGCCACCAGTTCTGCCACGGCAGAGTCGGGAAGCATTGCGCGCTTCTCGTACTTCTCGACGGTCTCGTAGCTGTCGCCGGCAATCCCGGTCGATGCCGGTGCCGCAGTGCCAACGGCGGCCGGCATGAAGTAGTTGTCGCCGGCCACATGCATCACCACTTCACCAACCGAGCGAACCCCGGCACCCGGCCGGTATCCGTATTTCGCGGGCGGAATGGCCTTCGCCAGATCGACCATCTTCTTCTCCACGTCACTCACATCTGTCTCTTATACACATCTGACGCTGCCGACGAATAGAGAGGTGTAGATCTCGGTGGTAGGCGTATCATTAAAAAAA
>ENA-ORBV01004442-ORBV01004442.1-microbial-mat-metagenome-genome-assembly--contig:-NODE-4442-length-26927-cov-10.627449_pt1 | contig 26927 bp, 23 predicted proteins | sample MGYA00237777_ERZ505514 | MGnify/ENA primary metagenome ERZ505514 (study PRJEB26160, sample SAMN06269048) | microbial mat metagenome | isolation source: Oligotrophic lake microbial mat | place...
CCTCACCCCTCGCCCCTCACCCCTGCTTCACCATGAGCTTCACCATCCACGGCATCGGCGTTTCAGGCGGCATCGCCATCGGGCATGCCCAGTTGGTGTCGCACGCGCAACTGGAAGTCGCGCACTACGAAATCTCGAAGGCCCGCATCCCCGAAGAGAAGGCCCGTTTCGACGCCGCGATCGTCACCGCGCGCGCGGAACTTGCCAGCCTTGCCCAGCACATTCCCGTCGGCGCTCCCGCCGAGTTCGAGGCCTTTCTCAATCTGCACCTGATGATCCTCGATGACCCGACGCTGTCGGAGGCGCCCAAGCAGCTCATCGAAACCCGCCAGTGCAACGCCGAGTGGGCGCTGAAGCTGCAGATGGAGGCGCTTATCGAGCAGTTCGAGCGCATCGAGGACGGTTACCTGCGCGACCGCAAGTCCGACGTCATCCAGGCGGTGGAGCGCGTGCTCAAGGCGCTGATGGGCCGGCCCGGACAGTTGCTCGACCGCAGCATACCCGAGGAAAACAGCATCCTGGTCGCGCACGATCTCTCCCCCGCGGACGTGATCCTGTTCAAGGGGCACCAGTTCGCCAGCTTCATCACGGACGTCGGCGGCGCCACGTCGCACACGGCAATCGTTGCGCGCAGCCTGAACATCCCCTCGGTGGTGGCACTGCACCAGGCGCGCACGCTGATCCGTGAGAACGAAATGCTGATCGTGGACGGCAACAACGGGGTGGTCATCATCAATCCCGACAGGACCGTGCTCGCGGAATACAAGCTGCGCCGGGAACAGCTGGATCTCGAGCGCACCAAGCTCAAGCGGCTGAAGAAGACCAGGACCACGACACTCGACGGAACCAGCATCGAGCTTCACGCCAACATCGAGCTTCCCGATGACGTCGCCGACGCCAGGGAGAACGGCGCCGACGGCGTCGGCCTGTTCCGCACCGAGTTCCTTTACCTGAACCGCGGCGACCTGCCCGACGAGGAGGAACAGTTCGAAGCCTATCGCCGCGTGGTCGAGGAAATGGAAGGCCGCCCGGTCACCATCCGCACTTTCGACCTCGGCGCGGACAAGCAGATCGACGCCGCGGAGCGCGTTGCTCCCAATCCCGCTCTCGGGTTGCGCGCCATCCGCCTGTGCCTGGCGGAGCCGCAGATGTTTCACCGCCAGTTGCGCGCGATCCTGCGCGCATCACACTACGGCAAGGTGCGCATCCTGATCCCGATGCTGTCTTCGGCGCACGAGATTAACCAGACCCTGCACCTGATAGATGAGGCCAGGCATAGCCTGGATGAAGACGGCATTGCCTATGACAGCAAGGTTCCGGTCGGCGGCATGATCGAGATTCCGGCCGCGGCGCTGTCGCTGTCAACGTTCACGCGCAAGCTGGATTTTCTCTCCATCGGCACCAACGACCTGATCCAGTACACCCTGGCGATCGACCGCTCCGACGACGCCGTCGCCCATCTCTACGACCCCTTGCATCCCGCGGTCCTCAACCTGGTCGCGCACATCATCCGCGGCGCGAACCGCGTCAACGTTCCCGTGGCGGTGTGCGGTGAAATGGCGGGAGACGTGCGCCTGACGCGCGTGCTGCTGGGTTTTGGCCTGCGCCAGTTCTCCATGCATCCGGCCCATCTGCTTTCGGTCAAGCAGCAGGTGCTCAAGTCCGACCTCGGACAGGTCATGGTGCTCGCCCAGAAGATGCTGAAAAGCGACGATCCCGAAAAGCTGGAACAGCTTCTCGCCCGGATGAACCGTTGAAAGCCGCCGATGCTGCAGAGAATCCGCGGGCTGCGGCAGGACGATGAATCAAAGGAGCGCAACTGGATCCAGGACGAGTTTTTCGAACTCTTCGCGGCCACATGACCGGGCGCTTCCATGCGGATTGATTCTGAAAAGCTGGCGCAACACCTCGCGCGCGGCATCAAACCCCTCTACACCATTGTCGGCGACGAAATGCTGCTGGCGCTGGAGGCCGCGGACAAACTTCGCGCCACGGCGATCACGCAGGGCTTCGACGAGCGCCGCGTTCTGATCGCGGAATCGGACTTCGACTGGGGTGAACTGGCGATGCTGGGCAGCAGCATGTCGCTGTTCGCGCCGAAGCGGGTGCTCGACCTGCGTATACCGACTGGCAAGCCGGGCAAGGAAGGCAGCGAAGCTCTGCAGAAACTGGCGGCACGGCTGCCCGACGACACGATCGTCATGATCTCGCTGCCGGGCCTGGACCGGCAGGCGCAGGCCTCGAAGTGGTTCGAGGCTCTGGACGGCGCCGGCGTAACCGTGCACGCAGCGGCGGTTAAAAGGTCGCGGCTCACCGGATGGCTGACCGAGCGCCTGGCCGGGCAGAAACAGACCGCGGATGCGCGAACGCTGGAGTTCCTGGTGAGCCGGACCGAAGGCAATCTGATGGCGGCATTTCAGGAGCTGCAAAAGCTCGCCCTGCTGTTTCCCGCCGGGACGCTTCCGTTCGACGACGTCAAGAATGCGGTGCTGGACGTGGCGCGTTACGACGTATTCGAGCTCGGCGCGACGCTGCTTAAAGGCGAGCGTGCCCACTTCGTTCGCATGCTCGACGGCCTGCAGGGCGAAGGCGTGGCCGCACCCCTTGTTTTATGGGCAATCGCCGAAGAGACGCGTGCCCTGGCAAAAGTGCGTGCCGCACTCGACGCCGGCCAGCCGCTTGCACAGGCCATGCGCGATGCTCGCGTGTGGGGTCCGCGCCAGGACCTGATGCCAGCGGCCTTGCGGCGCCTTACTTCGGCACAATTGCTCGCCATACTCTGTCGCGCAGCGTTGGCCGACCGGATGATAAAAGGCCTGGCTAGCGGCGACCTATGGGACGCTCTGATGCAGCTCGGACTCGAGCTGATGGCTCCGCCCCAAAAGGGCCGGCAGCCACCGAATAAGGGTAAAATCGGCGCGGTCGACAGAGGATAGATGGTGGACATCCAGTCATACATGCATTCGGTCGGACGCGCGGCTCGCGCAGCTTCGCGCGACATGGCAAAGGCCGATACCGCCGCCAAGAACCGCGCCTTGCTGGCGATGGCCGATGCCATCGCCCGTGACGTCGCGCGCCTGCTCGACGCCAACCGCAAGGACGTGGAAGCGGCCAAGGCCAAAAACCTTGAGGCCGCCATGGTCGATCGCCTGACCCTGACCCCAAAGAGTGTTACGGCCATGGCCCAAGGCCTGCGCGAGATCGCGGCATTGCCGGACCCGGTCGGCGAAATTTCCGCGATGAGCTACCGCCCCTCCGGCATTCAGGTCGGCAGGATGCGCGTGCCGCTCGGCGTCGTCGGCATCATTTACGAATCGCGCCCGAACGTGACCGCGGACGCGGCCGGCCTGTGCCTGAAATCCGGCAACGCGGCGATCCTGCGTGGTGGATCCGAGGCCATACATTCGAACCAGGCCATCGCCACCTGCGTGCACGAAGGCCTGCGCAGTGCCGGTCTTCCTGAATCGGCGGTGCAGGTGATCGAGACCACCGACCGCGCCGCGGTCGGCGAACTCATCACGATGAAGGACTACGTGGACATCATCGTGCCGCGCGGCGGCAAGGGCCTCATCGAGCGTGTCTCCAGCGAATCACGCATTCCCGTGCTCAAGCACCTGGACGGCGTCTGCCATGTCTACATCGACGACCGTGCCGACATGGGCAAGGCGATCCGGATCGCGGACAACGCCAAGACCCAGCGCTACGGCACCTGCAACACGATGGAAACCCTGCTGGTGCACAAGGACATCGCACCTCAGGTGCTGCCACCGCTGGCGAAGATCTATTCGGACAAGGGTGTCGAACTGCGCGGTGACGCCGCGGCGCGTGCAATCGTTCCGCAGATGAAGCCCGCGACCGAGGAGGACTGGTACACCGAGTACCTGGGTCCAATCCTCGCCGTGCGGATCGTGGACGGCCTCGACCAGGCCATCGACCACATCACCGTTTATGGTTCGCAGCACACCGATGCGATCGTCACCGAGGACGTCACGCGCGCGCGCCGTTTTCTGCGCGAAGTGGATTCCGCATCGGTGATGGTCAATGCTTCGACCCGGTTTGCCGACGGCTTCGAATTCGGCCTGGGCGCCGAAATCGGCATTTCCACCGACAAACTGCACGCACGCGGCCCGGTGGGACTGGAAGGCCTGACGTCCCTCAAGTTTATCGTGCTCGGCGACGGACAGGTCCGCGAATAGGCTTCCGCAACACCCGCGGCAGCATAAAAACAACGAGGAGTTTCATGAGCAACATGATCGAGGTGAAAGTCCCCGACATCGGCGATTTCAAGGGCATCCCGGTGATCGAAGTTCTGGTCAAACCCGGGGACGCGGTCAACAAGGAAGACGCGCTGGTCACGCTGGAATCCGACAAGGCGACCATGGAAGTTCCCGCGCCGGTTGCCGGCACGGTGAAGGAACTGAGAATCAAGATCGGCGACAAGGTTTCCGAAGGAAGCGTAATTCTGCTGCTCGAAGGCACCGCACCGGCAAAGGCCGAAGCCCCCGCGCAACCGCCCGCCCCGCAACGAGCAGAAACACCCAAGCAGGCGCCGGCTCCCGCTGCTGCGAAAACCCCGCCGGCGCCCGCAGCCACATCGGCCACTCCCATCGTCAAGGGCGACATCCACGGCGATGTCGTGGTGCTCGGCTCCGGCCCCGGCGGCTACACGGCGGCGTTCCGTGCCGCCGACCTGGGTAAGCAGACCATTCTTATCGAACGCTATCCGGCGCTGGGTGGCGTCTGCCTCAATGTCGGCTGCATCCCGTCCAAGGCCTTGCTGCATGCCGCGCGCGTGATCGCCGAGGCCGAAGAGATGGGCCATTTCGGCCTGGTGTTCGGCAAGCCGAAGATCGAACTCGACAAGCTGCGCGACTGGAAGGGCAGCGTGGTGGAAAAATCGATACGCGGCCTGTCCGGGCTGGCCAAGCAGCGCAAGGTCACTGTCGTGCAGGGCACGGGCACCTTCACTTCGCCGCATATGATCGAAGTGAAGACGCCCGAGGGCGTCAAGAAAGTGTCCTTCGATCACGCCATCATTGCGGCCGGTTCTCAATCCGCAAGGATCCCCGGCCTGCCCTATGACGATCCGCGGCTGATGGACTCCACCGCGGCGCTGGAACTGAAAGATATTCCGAAACGATTGCTGGTCATCGGCGGCGGCATCATCGGCCTCGAGATGGCCTGCGTCTATGACGGACTCGGATCGAAAGTCACGGTGGTGGAACTGCTCGACGGCCTGATCCACGGCGCCGACCGCGACCTGGTGCGCCCGCTGCAAAAACGCATCGAGAAGCGCTACGAGGGCATTCTGCTCAAGACAAAAGTCACTAAACTCGAAGCCCAGAAAGACGGGCTCAAGGCCACGTTCGAAGGCGAGAATGCGCCGGCCCCGCAGGTTTACGACCGCGTGCTGCTGGCAGTGGGCCGACGGCCGAACGGCAAGGCCATCGGCGCGGAGGCAGCCGGCGTGAACGTCAACGAACGCGGCTTCATTCCGGTCGACAAGCAATTGCGAACGAATGTGCCGCACATCCATGCGATCGGCGACATCGTCGGCGATCCCATGCTGGCGCACAAGGCGAGCTACGAAGGCAAGATCGCGGCCGAAGTCATCGCTGGACACAAGGCGGCGTTCGATGCGCGCACGATTCCGTCCGTGGCTTATACCGATCCGGAAATCGCCTGGATGGGACTGACCGAAACCCAGGCCAAGGCCGAGGGTATCGAGATCGAGAAAGCTTCCTTCCCCTGGGCGGCCAGCGGACGGGCGCGCGCCATGGCACGCGACGAAGGCATGACCAAGCTGATCCTCGACAAGAAGTCGCGCCGCCTGCTCGGCGCGGGCATGGTCGGTCCGAACGCCGGCGAACTCATTGCCGAATCCGTACTGGCCCTGGAGATGGGCGCCGACGCCGAAGACATCGCGCTCACCATCCATGCGCACCCGACGCTGTCGGAGACCACGATGTTCGCGGCCGAGATCGCCGAAGGCACCATCACCGACCTGTACTTGCCGAAAAAATAATGATGGTGCTGGCCACGCCCGATCGGTTCACCGCGCTCATCAACCCGCCGCCCGACCGGAGCGGGCCGGCCCTGTGGTTCGCCTTCCAGGGCGCGCAAATCCTCGTGACGCGCGATGCCGCCGGCGCCCGCCTGCCGAGCGTTGCGGATCCCGCGGAACTGGGCCTGGTGGCCACGCGCAGCCAGTATCTCGGCATCCTCGGCGAGCAGCATTGTTTTGCCTGCGAGCTGCGCGAAGACACAGCTCCGCCCACCGGAATGCAGTTGTCAGGATTGCGGGCGCTGTTCGGCGCGATGGACGATTCCCTGTTCGCGTTGGCCGGCCGCGCCTTTCAGATCGTCGACTGGGACCGCTCGCACCAGTATTGCGGACACTGCGGCACGCCGACCCGCCACCGGCCGAACGAGCGGGCGCGCGAATGCCCCAGCTGCGGGCAAGTGCACTACCCCCGCATCGCGCCCGCCGTCATGGCGCTGGTACGAAGGGGCCGCGAGCTGCTGCTGGCCCGCTCGCCGCATTTTCCGCCGGGAATGTACAGCGCGCTCGCCGGCTTCGTGGAACCGGGGGAAACCCTGGAACAGACGCTGGCAAGGGAGGTAAAGGAAGAAGTAGGCATCGACATCAGTAACCCGCGCTATTTCGCCAGCCAGCCCTGGCCTTTTCCGCACTCGCTGATGATCGCGTTCTACGCGGAGTACGCTGGCGGCGAGATAACGCCGGACCCCACGGAGATCGAAGCAGCCGGCTGGTTTACCGCGGACCGCCTTCCGCCAGCATTGCCCGGAAAAATCAGCATCTCGCGCCGTCTGATCGATGCGGCTCTGCGGGATCTCGGCACTTCAAATTGAACAAGAGCGGCAATTCGGGGGAGGGGCCATGCTGAGGATCTGGGGACGCGACAACTCGGTCAACGTGCAGAAGGCATTGTGGTGCTGCGAGGAAATGGAAGTGCCTTACGAGCGCGTCGATGCGGGCGGCAGCTTCGGCGTCGTCAATACGCAGCAATATCGCAATCTGAATCCCAATGGACTGGTACCTACCCTCGAGGACGAGGGTTTCGTGCTCTGGGAGTCGAACGCGATCGTGCGTTACCTCGCGGCCAAGCACAGCGTCGGCAAACTCTGGCCGGAAGACCTGAAAGAGCGTGCCGAGGCGGACCGCTGGATGGACTGGCAGGCCACCACGTTCTGGCCGGCGTTCAGGCCGCTGTTCTGGAACCTGGTGCGCACGCCGCCCGACCAGCGCGATCAGGCGGCCATGGAGGAGTCCCGGCTGAAAACAGCGGAAATCCTCGCCTATCTCGATGCGCACCTTCGCAACCGCAGCTACATCGTGGGCGATGCGCTGACCATGGGCGATATTCCGCTGGGCTGCGCAATCTGGCGCTGGGTGGGTTTGCCGATCGATCGTCCCGAACTCGCAAATGTGCAGCGATGGTTCGAATCCCTGGGGACGCGACCCGCTTTCAGCAAGATCGTAATGCAAACGTTGACTTGAGAAATCCGCAGTCCGGATTTTCAAATGGGGCGCGCAAGCGCCCCATTCGTTTTTTCATCCGGTCTTTAACCCGCGCGCGGATTGCAGGATCCGGCGCAGCGCTTCGCCGAATTCCGCGGCTTCCGGCTCGCTGATGTGATCCTCGAAGAATTCCTTGATAGCGGCGGAGTAAACCGGCCACATTTTCCGGCGCATCGCCTTGCCGTCCGCCGTCAGCACGGCAAAGGCGCCGCGGCGGTCTTCCGGCGCGCGTTCGCGCGTAACCAGGCCCGCCGCTTCCAGCCGGTCGACCAGGCGCGTCAGGTTGCTGCGCGAAATCACGGTTTTCTCGGCAAGTTCGTGCATGCGCAGGCGCTGGCCCTCGGCGCGCTCCAGCCCCCACAGCACGTCGTACCAGCCGAACGGCGGCATGCCCGCCGCGCCGAAGCGCTCCTCTATTTTCTCGACGAGCACAGCGTGCGCGGTCAGAAACAGCGCCCAGGTCGAGCCTTTCGACGATTCCAGCGACTTGCCCATGACGGCGCAGTGTAATTGCAGCTTCAATCAATCACAACACGCAGCGGCGCAGGGAACTTCCAAAGCTTGTTTGCGGACGGATTGGTTAGAATGCTGTCCCTAAAGCGTGCGCGTACGCTCATTCGATCACAAACACATACAACCATGAATCCGATCAAACACCACTTCCGAAACGCACTCGCCGCAGTCCTCATGCTGTGCTCGGTTCAGGCCAACGCCGCCGGATACGTCTCCCTGGGTCATGTCGATCTCTCATTCTATGAGGTCACGGCCAGCCTGGTGCAACAGGTCCTGGAGCGCATGGGCTACAACGTGGGCGTGAAGAAAGGCAGCCACGCGCAGGTCTATCCCCTGCTTGGCACGGGCGAGGTCGACGTGTTCGTCGCCGCCTGGCTGCCGAATGCGCACGCCGGTTACTGGGAGGAATACAAGGACAACACGGTGAAAGTGGTCGCGCTGTACGAAGACGCGAAACTGTTCTGGGCGGTGCCGGATTACATCCCCGCCAGTGAAGTCGCGAGCGTTGCCGACCTGCGCAAGGCGGACGTCTCGGCGAAAATGCAGAAGGAGGTCCGCGGCCCCGGCGCCGACTCCGGCCTGATGATCGGCTCGAAGACGATTTTCGCCGAGTACGGCCTCGAGGAGTCCGGCTACAAGCTGATGCCGGGCAAGGCGCCGGAATGGATCGCCAATTTCAACGACAACGTCGCCGCGAAGCGCTGGTTCGTCGTGCCCCTGTGGCAGCCGCAGTACCTGAACAAGGCGAACAAGCTGCGCATCCTCGACGAACCGAAGAAACTGCTGGGCGAAAGCGACACCGCCTGGCTGGTCGCGCATAAGGATTTCCGTTCGAAAGTCGACGCGAAGACCTGGAAGGCCCTGCAACGCATGTCGCTGTCCGTTCGTGCCGTGACCGAAATGGACTATCTGGTGAACGTGCAGAAAATGTCGCCGCGCGACGCGGCACGCAACTGGATGGGGTCGCATGCCGATACCGTCAATTACTGGATCTATCCCGACGCGGAAGACTGATTTCCCGCCATTGGCCCACGCACCCCACCGTTTTTTCCTCCGCCTTTCTCCTACGATTCAAAGGCTGCGTGCGGCGCAGCAAGGATTCGCTTTGACAGCCCCCGCGGGCAGGAGTAGCGTTTTCCTGCCTCCCGGCGGGTGACGCTTTCCAGGTACTACAGGTCATAGAGGCGCTGCATGAGTTTCCGCCATACGCGATGCATCCAAAAATGCGGGCAAAAGGGGAAGGAGCACAGCCATGGAGTTCAATGTCCTGCAGCACTTCAAGGGCCTCGACGACCTGAGCAAGGATCTGGGCAGCGATCCTTTTGACGGCGACCAGGTCGGTACGTCGCTGTTCATGACCGGCGGCATGGGGCCGCAGATCTCACGAAAAATGGAAGAGCGCGCCAGGGCGGCGGGGATGTCGCGACGCAGTTTCATCCGCTCCTCGCTGGGCTTCTCGGCGGCCATGCTGGCTGCGAATGAGATCACTGGCATGAAGTTCTTCGAGGTCGGCACGGCGGAAGCCGCCGACATCGGCGCGAAAAACGAAGCGATCCAGGTTGCGCGAGCCAGCACGGACTTCATCATCGACGTGCACACTCACGTCTGTACGCGGCCCGGCCACTATCAGCTCGGCGTCGACACGACCGAGCGCGGCATGTACTTCGTGCAGCTCCTCGATGAGCTCGGCAAGGCATTCGGTATGGTGAACGGCACGCGCGACATGAACGTCGAGAACTACGGCAAGCTGATCCTCAAGGAAAGCGATACCACTGTCGGCATCTTCAATCCCTTCGGCTTTCGCGAGCACTACGGCGGCAAAGACATGATCCCCATGGAATACCAGGTCGGCGTGCGCGATCGCTGGCCAAAGTCCACGGTGATGCTTGCAGGCGGGTTGACGCCAAACCAGGGCCTGGGTGAAACCCTCGAGCGGCTCAACAAGTACGTCGATCAGTACAAAATCTCGGGGCTGAAACTCTACACGTTCGACGCCACCGACAAACATGGCTGGTATTTCGACGACGAGAAGCTGGCTTATCCGATGTGGGAGGAATGCCGCAAGCTGGGCATCAAGAACATCGGTTGCCACAAGGGCATCCCTTTCGGCGCGTTCCATGCCCGCTACGCGCACGCGGAGGATTTCGATGGGGCGGCCGACGACTTCCCTGACCTGAACTTCATCGCCTACCATTCGGCCTGGCCGTATCACGAAGAACTTGCGGCGCTCAAGACTTTCAAGCCGCATCGCAAGAACCTCTACTGCGAGGTCGGGTCGACGTTTGCCGCGACCGTGACCAGCCGGCCGATGGAATGCGCGCATGTGATCGGCACCCTGCTGCGCGACATGGGTCCGGACTACGTGCTGTGGGGAACCGACTCGCTGCTGTGGGGCAATCCGCAGTGGCAGATCGAAGCCTTCCGCAAGTTCCAGATCCCGGACCAGTTGGTCGAGGGTTACGGCTACCCGAAGATTACGAACGAGATCCGCCGCAAGGTATTCGGCGAGAACGCGGCACGCCTCTGGAACATCGACAAGAAGGCGGCCATGCTGGCCAAGGCTGAAATCATGGCTACTGCATTCGCCTGATCCCCGATCTCCTTCCCTGCAGGGGCCGGACTCGCGAGATCCGGCCCCTTTTTGATCCACAGTGCATCGAGGGTACAGCATGCCAACTTACGAATACGCCTGCGATGGCTGCCGCATCATCTACCAGACCCGCCACGGCATGAACGATCCTGGGCTCGACAACTGCCCGGCCTGTGCCAGCACGCTGCGCAAGGTGCTTTCAGCGCCCTCGCTAAACACCGGGAGGCATTCCAGTCCGACGGCGGCGAAGTACTCGAAGCTGTCCGATAGCGACGAAATCGCCATGGAAAAGGACCTCCAGAAAGTCTACGAGACGATCTGGGTGCCGCCTGAAGTCAAGCACAGTCCGTGGGACCACGATCACTGAAGGCGTCGGCATGCGGCCTCACGCTGGTCGCAGTCCTTGCGGCCGGCAACGGTGAGCTGCCCGATCCCGCCTTGCTGTCCGCCGGGAATTTCACGACGCTGGAGCGCGGCGCCAGCGCCTTCTCGGTGCCAGTCGCCACGCTCGACACGGAGCGGCTCGCGGGTTTTCTCAAGGGCAGGGAACAATTCAACGAAGCCTGGGTTGTCGCCCCGGACCCGTCGGGTGTCTGGGGACTCGGCCCGACATTCAACGAAGACCGCTGCGCGCGCTGCCATGAGAACAATGGCCGCGCCGCCGCTGTTGCCGATCATGGCGAGGCGGAACTCGGCGCCCTCGTCAGGCTGAGCATCCCGGGGCAGGATGAGCATGGCGGACCGAAGCCGCATCCGGTCTATGGCGACCAGTTGCAGAATCGCGGCATCGCAGGACGAGTTCCCGCCGAAGGCCGCGCGCTGGTTGTGTACCGCGAACACGAAGCCAGCTTTGCCGACGGGGAAACGATCGTACTGAGAAGGCCCGAAGTCCAGCTTGCGGAAATGCAGTTCGGCGATCCGGGTGCAATCACGATGCTGTCCCTGCGCATCGCGCCCGCCATGGTCGGCCTCGGCTTGCTGGAAGCCGTTCCCGAAGCCGCGCTGATCGCCATTGCCGAACAACAGGGCAGGCATGGCATCAGCGGTCGCCCCAACTATGTTTGGGACGAAGAGGCGGGACGGATGGCGCTCGGACGCTTCGGCTGGAAAGCGGGGCAACCGAACCTGCGCCAGCAGACCGCGAGCGCATTCTTCGGCGACATCGGCGCGACATCGCATTTTTTCCCCGAGGAGAACTGTCCCGATGCGCAAGCGCAGTGCCGGGACATTCCCTCCGCAAGCAAGTGCGGCGGACAGGGCGGTTGCACCAGCAATTACCGGCCCGAGGTAGTCCCCAGCCGCTTGAGCAACATCGCGCTCTATTTGCAGGCCCTTGCCGTGCCCGCGCGGCGCGATGCGGACGATGAAATCACAAGGCGTGGCGAACGGCTGTTCTCGGCTGCGAACTGCAGTGCCTGCCACGTGGCGGAAATGAAAACGGGCAGCAAAACCGCCATCGCCTCAGCCGCGAACCAGGTCATTCGGCCCTACACCGACCTGCTGCTGCACGACATGGGCGACGACCTGGCGGATGGGCGCCCCGAGTATCAGGCAAGCGGCCGGGAGTGGCGCACGCCGCCTCTTTGGGGCATTGGCCTGTTGCGGGCCGTGAATGGCCACGGTGACCTGTTGCATGACGGCCGCGCGCGCAATGTCACCGAGGCAGTCCTTTGGCACGGAGGCGAGGCCGAAGCGTCACGCGATGCATTCCGAGCACTTCGCAAGGCCGATCGTGAAGCGCTGGTGAAGTTCGTGGAATCCTTGTAGACAGGATGCGCTAGACGACCGCGGCGCTGCGAAGTGCTTCGATCTCCGCGGACGAGTATCCCGCTTCGCGCAGGATTTCGTCGGTGTGCTCACCCGCCCCGGGCGCCCGGCGTTCCACCGAGAATTCGTACCCGCTCATTTTCAGCGGCGGCGCGAACTGCAGCGCGCCGCCTTCGCGCACCACCATTTCGCGCGCGCGAATCTGCGGGTCTTCAAGGCTGTCCTCCAGTTTCAGGACCGGCGTAACGCAGCAGTCCTCGCCGGCAAACTTCGCGATCCAGTGGCTCTGCGGCTGCGCCGCGAAAATCCTGCGCGTTTCTTCCAGCCCCCACTGCGGATCCTTCTGGCGCAGTTCCCAGTGGCAGGCCTTGAGATCGGGGCGTTCCAGCACATCACAGACGCGCTCCCAGAATTTTCTCTCCAGGGCGCCAACCGCCATGTGCCTGCCGTCGGCCGTGCGGTAGACGGCGTAACACGGTTCGCGTCCGGTGAGAAAATCCTCACCGCGCCCATGCACTTTGCCGGTCGAAGCCACCGCAGCCAGCGCCTGCAGGTTGTGCGCCAGCACGCCGTCGGTCATGGACACATCCACGTACCGCCCCTGGCCGCTGCGTTGCGCATCCAGCAGCGCCGCCAGTATTCCCATTGCCGGCACCACCGCGCCGCCGAGGATATCGGCGACCTGCAGGTTCGGGATCGCCGGATCGCCGCCGGTGACTCCCACCTGGTCGACAAATCCCGCGTAACCGCAGTAATTGACGTCGTGGCCCGCAAGGTCGCGGTAAGGACCTGTCTGTCCATATCCGGAAATCGCACAGTAGACAATGCGCGGATTGACTTTGCTGCAAGCGGCGTAGCCGACACCGAGTCGATCCACCACGCCCGGGCGAAAGCTTTCGACGACGACATCGGCGTCCCTGGCCAGCCGCAGAAAAACCTCCACGCCATCGGGCTTTTTTAGGTCGAGCCGCAACGCACGCTTGTTGCGGTTGATGGCGAGGAAAACCGGCGCTGTGCCGCCGGCCTCGGCGCCAAGCGTGCGGGCATAATCGCCCGCGCCAGTATCCTCGATTTTGATCACGTCGGCGCCAAGGTCTGCAAGGTGCAGCGTGCACACGGGTCCAGGTAACAGCCGCGTAAGATCAAGGACGCGGATTCCGGAAAGCGGCTTCGTTCGCATTGCCTCAGCCCGCGATTTCTTTTTTGGGGCCGGTGTAATACTCTGGATAGCGCCTGGCGATCACCGGGCTGTCCGACGCCCAGGCATGACAGGAATCGATCAGCCCCGGACGCTTGCGAACGCCCTGATCCCGGTTGCGCTTCTCGCGCAGGGAATAGACGGTCTGGAATGCCGTGGTGGCGATCGGACCGAGCAGTTCGAGCAGGTGGGTACAGCCTTTAGTGCCTCCCAGCAGTTCACGCGTTTTCTGCGTCCAGCCGGCCTTGATGGCCAGCCCCTTGAGTGCCTGGAAGTTCGGCGTGATGTCGCCACACATGGTGTAAGGCCCCCAGACGGTCTGCGCTTCGACATCGACCACATTGAGATCGTTGTCGACCGTCAGGCGCAGCCACATTTCGTGCAACGGCTGGCCTGCGGGCGTCGGGCCGCGGTCAAGGTCCTTGAGATCGTAGCTCTTGGTATCGACCAGGTGGCCTTCGATGTCCCAGAGCCCGTCCTCGCGCCGATAGCCCATGCAGTCGACCCGGCGGTGATGCATCAGTTTGCGTGCAGCAGGTGCCGATAAAGCCATTTGCGTTTGCAATCCCTTCAGTTGTCCAGCGTCGCCCAGCGCCGCTCGTCGAGGCGTCCGAGCACTTCGAGTTTCTCGGATACCGTGTAATCCATCCAGTCTGCTATCTCGGCGAGCGTGCGCAGGCATCCGCGGCACAAGCCCGTCTGCGGATCCATCTGGCAGACGTTCACACAGGGCGAAGGCACTTCGGCCGGCTTCGCGCTCAAGCGTTGGCTTTCTCGCGCTTGAGAGCCAGCGCACGGCCAGCCCGCGAAATCGTCGGCCGCTTCAGTTGCGTGCAAATGTAGTCCGCCGCATCCAGCAGCCGGTTCATGTCCACGCCGGTCTGGATGCCCAGCCCGTCGAGCAGGTAGAGCACATCCTCGCTGGCGACATTGCCGGTGGCGCCTTTGGCATACGGGCAGCCGCCCAGTCCGGCAACCGAACTGTCGAACGTCGCCACGCCCATTTCCATCGTGGCGACGATGTTGGCCAAGGCCTGCCCATAAGTGTCATGGAAGTGGCCCGCGAGCTTTTCCACCGGCACTTTCTTCGCCACAGTCTCGATCATGCGCTGCGCCTTGGCGGCCGTGCCCGTACCGATGGTGTCGCCGAGCGACACTTCATAACAGCCCAGGTCGAGCAGCCGTTTCGAAACTTCGGCGACGCCTTCGGGCTCTACCTCGCCTTCGTAGGGGCAGCCGAGCACCACGGACACATAGCCGCGCACCCGCAGGCCATGGTCCAGCGCCGCCTTGCACACCGGCTCGAAACGCTCGAAGGATTCGGCGATGGAACAGTTGGTGTTGCGCTTCGAGAAAGCCTCCGTTGCGGCGGCAAACACCGCGATTTCCTCGGCCTTTGCCGCAAGCGCGCCTTCCAGGCCTTTCATATTGGGCACCAGCACCGGATACGAGACGCCGGGCTTGCGGCGGATGCGCGCCATAACTTCAGCCGCGTCCGCCATCTGCGGCACCCATTTCGGCGATACGAAGCTGCCCGTCTCGATGGAGGCAAAGCCCGCGTCCGACAACCGGTTCACCAGCTCGACCTTCACATCGGTCGAAACCGTCCCCGGTTCGTTCTGCAGGCCGTCGCGCGGACCCATTTCCACCAGTTTCACGCGCTTTGGATATTTCATGCGTTCTCTCCCGCGGCCTCGAATTCCAGCAATTGCGCGCCCTCGGCCACCTGTTCTCCAGCCGCGAAGTATATCTGGCTCACCTTGCCCGCCCTCGGCGCGGAAATGATGTGCTCCATTTTCATGGCCTCGATAATCATCAGGGCCTGGCCCTTGGCCACCGTATCGCCGGCACCCACCAGTACCTGGATCACACTGCCTGGCAGCGGCGACACCAGCCTGCCGGACGGATCTTCTTCCTCGATTGCAGCGGCGGCCTCGAACTCCAGGCGGTGGCTTGATCCGTTGGCAAAGACGGTCAGCGCGGCGCCCTGATGCACCACGGTCGCTTGCAGGCGCAATCCCGCGAGATCGGCGGTCATCGTCCCGTCATCGCCTGTTGCGCCGGAAACCAGCATGCACCCGCCGGGGAGTTCCAGCTCGTAACCCCCGGCCCGATAGTGCGCGATGATTTCTATCCGCCTGCCGGCGTCGAGAAACACGAAGGTGTGATGGTTGTCCTCGTTCAGGCGCCAGGCATCGCGTGAATGCCAGGGTGAATGAGGGTCCGTGGAACGTGCAGCAATCTGCGCCGCTTCGCGGTCCACCCGCAACAATTCGCTGAGCACCGCGATGGCCAGCACCGGATCGGTTGCAGGCGCCGGCGCCGGGAACAGTTCGCTTCGATTGCGTTCGATGAGTCCGGTATCGAGCAGTCCCGGTTCCTGATGCGCCAGTGCAAAGGCGCGATGGCCGGTCACCCTGGAGAGAAAGGCGAGATTGGTCGTGAGGCCGGCGACTTCGAATTCCCCCAGCGCGGCACGCAGGCGCTGCAGGGCCGCCGGACGATCGTGGTCCCAGGCGACGAGCTTGGCGATCATCGGATCGTAGTGCACGCCGATTTCGTCGCCCGACTGCACGCCGCTATCGATGCGCACGTGTACCGACTGCCGTGGCTGGCGCAAATGCGCGATGCGTCCCGCGGCGGGCAGGAATCCCCGCTCGGGATCTTCGGCATAAATGCGCGCCTCGATGGCGTGGCCTTTGATCGCCAGGTCTTCCTGCGCAAGCGGCAGGGGTTCGCCGGCGGCAACCCGCAACTGCCATTCGACCAGGTCGAGGCCCGTGATCATTTCGGTGACCGGATGCTCGACCTGCAGGCGGGTATTCATTTCCATGAAATAGAAGCGGCCGTCCTCGTCGGCGATGAATTCCACCGTTCCCGCGCCCACGTAGCCGACCGCCTTCGCCGCCGCAACGGCGACGGCCCCCATTTCGCGCCGCCGTTCCGCCGTCATGCCGGGAGCAGGCGCTTCTTCCAGGATTTTCTGGTGGCGGCGCTGCACCGAGCAGTCGCGCTCGAACAGGTGGATGCACCCGCCTTTCGTATCCGCGAAAACCTGCATTTCGATATGTCGCGGGCGCGTGAGGTATCTCTCGATGAGCACGCGGTCGTCGCCAAACGAAGAGGCCGCTTCGCGCTTCGCGCCAGCCAGTGCTTCCACAAAATTCTCCGATTTGTCCACGATGCGCATGCCCTTGCCACCGCCGCCGGCGGAGGCCTTGATCAGCACCGGATAGCCTATGCGTCCGGCTTCCTGCTGCAAGCGCGCAAGATCCTGGGCGTCGCCGTGATAGCCGGGCACCAGCGGCACGCCGGCTTTTTCCATCAGTGCCTTGGCGGCGCTTTTCGAACCCATTGCCTCGATCGCCGCGACCGGCGGACCGATGAACGTGACGCCTGCCCGCGCGCAGGCTTGCGCAAATTCCGCGTTCTCGGACAGGAAACCGTAGCCGGGATGAATAGCCTGGGCGCCGCTTTTCCGCGCCGCATCCAGGATGCGGTCGCCGCGCAGGTAGGAATCGCGTGGATGCGCCGGCCCGATCAGCCAGGCTTCGTCGCAGCTTTTCACGTGCAACGCGCCGGCATCGGCTTCGGAGTAGACCGCGACAGTGCGGATGCCGAGCCGTTGCGCCGTCCGCGCCACCCGGCAGGCAATCTCGCCCCGGTTGGCTATGAGAATTTTTTCAAACATCTGAAGTTCCAGTGCAAACCACGGAGATCACGGAGGAAACTCTGACCCGGGAACCCTCAACAGGCAACCTTCTTCGATTTTCAATTCCAGGTTGGGGCATTTGCCTTTCTCCGTGTTCTCCGTGGCCTCCGTGGTGAAAGATCTTCATTTCCAGATGTTGTCCACATTGTCGGGAGGCAGGGGTTCGGGACGGCCGCCGGGTTTGCGCGCCAGTTCCTGGTGCAACAGGGTCGCAAGCAGGAAGCACAGGGTGAACAGGACGAGGCCGACGAAGCTTGCTGCAATCGTGATGTGGACAACCGTCTCCTGGATGCCGCTACGCGCTTCCTCGGCCGCCTCCCAGCCGGCATGCATGGCAAGGGCGATATCCGCCAGCCCCTGCGGGTCGGCGCTGCGGACATCGGCAAGGATCCGGTCATAAGCTGGTGGCCTGGCGCGATAGTCGCCCGTGTATTTCCACAACCAGGCGCCCGCAGCCAGATCGAGCAGGAAAACCGCGAAGCCAAGCGCGCAGAACATCATGAGCAACTTGGCCTTTTGCGAATCAGCAGCCGGGGCCTCATTTTCTTCCGACTGCACGATCAGCTCCAGTCCGGCTTGCGCTTTTCTAGAAAGGCGGCGATGCCTTCGCGGCCTTCGGCGCCCACCCGGATGGCAGTAATGCGGCGAGCCGTATCCTCGATCAGCGGGTCGTCGAGCGCATGGCGGCTGACGTCGGCGATCAGCTTCTTGGCGGCGGCCAGCGCATGCGGTCCGCCCTTGAGCAAATGCTCGACCATGTTGCCCACCGTCTCGTCGAGCTTGTCCGCCGCGACCACTTCATGAACCAGCCCGATGCGTCTGGCCTCTTCGGCACTGAAGCGCTCGGCGGTCAGGAAGTACCGATGTGCCGCACGTTCGCCGATCGCGGCCACCACATAAGGGCTGATGACCGACGGAATCATTCCGAGCCGGACCTCCGACAGCGAAAACAGGGCTTCGGTCGATGCGATTGCGATGTCACAACAAGCGACCAGGCCCACGCCGCCACCGAAGGCAGAGCCCTGGACTCGCGCGACAGTCGGCTTGTGCAAGCCATGGAGGGTGCGCATCAGACCAGCCAAGGCTACTGCATCGCGCAGGTTCTCCGCTTCCGAGTAATGCGCCATGCGCTTCATCCAGTTGAGATCGGCGCCGGCGGAAAAACTCTTGCCGTTGGCGGCGAGCACGATCACGCGTACGTCCTGCGCCTGGTCGAGCCGGTGCAGTTCCGCGGTCAGTTCCGCGATCAGCGCATCGTCGAAGGCATTGTGGACGTCCGGCCGGTTCATCCGGACGGTGGCGACGCCGTTCTTGATTTCGATTTGCAGCATGTCCTCAATCGTCCTGGAAAGATTATTTCATCTCAAAGAATAATCACCGCCAGGGGTGGTGAATGGCTTTTTAGGATTATGGTTCTTCAGTATGGTCAATCCGGCGCAAAGCGCTTGGCGACTTCCTCCAGCATGACCTCGGTCGCGCCGCCGCCTATCGACTGGACCCGAGCGTCGCGCGCCAGGCGTTCAATGGCGGTCTCGCGCATATAACCCATGCCCCCATGGAACTGCTGGCAGGTATAGAGCACTTCGTTGACCAGTTCCCCGGCCAGTGCCTTGAGCATGGACACCTCGCGCACGCAATCGCGCTCCTGGGTGACCAGCCAGCCGCAGTGGTAGAGGAACTGGCGGGCCGCATGGGTCTTGGCCTCCAGCATTGCCAGCCTTTGCCGGATAACCTGCTTGTCGAACAGGACGCCGCCGAACGCTTTGCGCGTCTTCACATGCTCGACGGTCAACCGCAATGCAGTCAGGCAATGGCCCACCGCCATCGCCGCGGCCGCAATGCGCTCGGTCTGGAAGTTCTTCATGATTGAGTAGAACCCGGCGTTCTCCTCGCCCAGCAGGTTTGCCGCCGGAACACGGCAATCCTCGAATACCAGTTCCGCGGTGTCGGAACACAACCAGCCGGTCTTGTTCAGCGCGCGGCCAACGCGAAATCCCGGCGTGCCCTTTTCCACGATGAAGATGGAAATGCCACGGGATCCCTTTACGTCCGGATCGGTGCGTACCGCGACGAAGTAGACATCGGCGAGCACTCCGTTGGTGATGAACATCTTGCTGCCGTTGAGCACCCAGCCGTCGCCATCACGCCTGGCGCGCGTGCGGATGCCCGCCACGTCCGAACCGGCGTCCGGTTCAGTGACCGCCACCGCAGTGATCTTTTCCCCGCGAATGATCGCTGGCAGGTATTTCTCAAGCTGAGCCTTTGACCCGGCGTTGACCAGATGGGGCGACGCCATGTCCGTATGCACCAGCACCGTCACCACAAAACCGCCGAAAGTGGAACGCGACAACGCCTCGGCGAATACCAGAGAAGTGAGCGCGTCGGCCTCCGCGCCGCCGTACTCGGTCGGGTAAGTAATGCCGAAGAAGCCCAGTTCGCCCATTTTGCGCAACACCTCGCGCGGAACGAAACCCTGCTCCTCCCAGGCGGCTGCGTGCGGCTCGACTTCCTTCGCCAGGAAACGCGCGACCTGGTCGCGCAGGGCGACGTGTTCTTCAGTCGTGTATATCGTGTCAGCCATTTCTACCGAATCAGTCGAACTCGTTACGCGGCCAGCTTGAGCAACCGGATCTTCGGCCGACGCCGCTTCGCCGTCATCATCGCTGTCCTCGGTGATAATCTTGGTAGTCTACAAGCACTGCGCGGAGCCCTCGAACGTGAAGGGCAGGCACCAGTTACCGATTTTACCCACACCGACCGATAGACCGCGCCTACAACGCCTACAATTTGGCCAGCAGTCTCTCGTATTCGCTGTGGGGCCCGATCCAAAACCAGATGACGCCCTCTTCCTTTCGAACGCCCAGCGCGCGCCAGTCGAGATCGATCCTCACCGATTAGATTGGGAGCGTGGTGTGAACCTTCTTGAATCGAAGCGACGGATGCGCCGGGTTTTCCGACCACAAGCGGTAGGCGCTTTGAGCCTTCGCTTGTACCGCGGCAGGCGCCGCGGCGAGGAGTGAGCGGAATTCCTCAGTAGTTTGGGACAGCACTGCCTGCCGCTAGAGAGGTTTCGTGCGCCCGGCCGCATACTCTGCCAGGGCTGCTTCAGCCAGCTTGGCCAGCAGGTCTTGAGAATTGGCGAAAGACTCGGCCCAATGCGCTTCGGACGCAAGTTCCTCGATCACTATGGCGGCGACAGCATCCTGTTCGGATTCCGGAAGCTTGGACACCTGGTTTATTGCCTTTTCGAGAAGCCGCGTCATTGGAGTTTCCTCTTGCGGAACGGGTGAATCTTACTCCTGGGCGCCGATGCAGTGCAACGAGAACGGTGTCCCGCAGCGCCTCTCCCGGGTGCGGCGGGTTGACCGTGCGCGTCGTCGCCATCCGGCTTACGTGTCCGCGTCACTGCGCTTCGCAGGGATGAACGGAATCAGGCCTTTCTCGTAGGCGAGCCGCTGCAACTCTGCCGGAGCATGGCGAATGTCGATCATCAGGCCATTGACCTGCAGCATCCACACCAGAGGGTTGTCGGCAAGCCGGCTGGGCACGGTCCACTCGGGCGACATCGGCCCCATCCCGAAGGCTTCCCTGATCTGCCTGGACTTGCTCTGCCCGGTACTCTCGGCAACGCCGAAGAATTCGTAGATGGATTTGGGCTTGCAGTGTGGTGGCTGGGAAGGGTCATCGAGGAAATTGACATGGCCGAGCGCGTGGACGGCAGCGGTGGCCCATACGTTTTCCTTGCCCTTGAGCAGGGGTGACGGTCGCTTTCTCGCCAGACCGCCGACCAGCCGGCGGATCAGCTCCCGGTATTCGTCGTTCAGATGCTTGTCGCAGAAGGCGTCCGTGAGCGCGGTGATGGCGGCGAACTTCTCGGCCAGGGCAGAGGGGATTTTTTCGGTGGAGGAAGTCATCGATTCAAGCTCCTTGAGCAGCCGCGTCGCAGTTGGAGAGTCATGGTGATTCGCTGCGCAGTTTTCTGTAAGCCTCCGCCGCCATCCAGGCAGTCACCGTCTTCTGAAAGGACGCGTCATTCATGAATCGCACGAAAATGTCCTCATTCTGATCCATGCGTTCTATGAAAAGCGTTTGAAGCAGATTTCTGAAGACCAGTTCGAACTTGTCTTCCGGGTTGACGGCGGCCGCCTGGCGCATGCCGTCGTCGAGCACCGCGGCCTCGACGATCTGATCGAAAAACAACTGATCGGCCTGATTGAAGTCCGTCCCGAATCGGTCGTTGACCAGATCGATCAGGCGCGACAGCGGCACCGGCTCCCGGGCTGCCAGACCACTGCCGACTTCGGTCGGTCCGTCGAGCGGGCGCGCGTACTCCTTGCCGAGGCTGATCGACCCCTCGCTGATTTTCTGCAGGCGGTAATACTCAAGCCGCACCTCATCGTCGAACTGGTAGGAAGGTTCGACCGCGCGCCTGGGCAGTTTCGTGGCCAGGTGCCGCAGGAAGACATAAAGACGCTCCAGGTCGGAATCCTGGTAGGGAATAACCTGACTGAGAAACCCGTACAGATTGCGGAACGCCAAGACCTTTCCGCGCCACAACTCGGCATCGGCCTCCGCGTCTTTCTGGCGCACGCTGAAACGCGAGACGGCTGGGTCAAGGGCCGCATTCATCGCCTGATGATCAAGCGCGCTCTGTCGCTCCTTGGGTTTGAAATACACCGCGCAGAAACGCTCGACCTCTTCGGTCAGATAAACGCCGGACGCATCCAATTCCCCTTTGATCGCATACATTCTCGCAGGATCGACTTCTTCGCCCATCTCTGCACCTTCGTAATAGGTCGCAAAGGCTTCGCGAATCTCCTCACGGTCATTCACGAAATCGAGGACGAACGTGTCTTCCTTCAGCGGATGAATGCGGTTCAATCGCGAAAGCGTCTGCACCGCCTGGATTCCCGCGAGGCGCTTGTCCACGAACATCGTGTGCAGCAGCGGCTGATCGAAACCGGTCTGGTACTTCTCCGCCACGAGCAGAACTTGGTACTCTTGCGATCCGAACTTCTCGGGCAGTTCCTTCTCGGAGATACCCTGGTTCATGCCGGATTCGGTATAGGTGACCGCGGCGAGCTGGTCGTCCTGCACGGTGCCCGAGAAGGCCACCAGCGTCTTGATGGCGTAGCCTTTCTCCCGGATGTAGCCATCGAAGCTCTGCTTATAGCGCACCGCCTCCAGACGCGAGCCGGTCACGACCATCGCCTTGGCTCGGCCGCCAATCTTGTGCCGGGTGACCGCCTGGAAATGCTCGACCATCACCTCGGTCTTCTGCGCGATGTTGTGCGGATGCAGCTTCATGAACCGCGCCAGCGCCAGCGCGGCTTTCTTGCGCTCGACGTTCGGATCGTCCTCGCAGGCCTTGAGCAGTCTGAAATACGTCGCGTACGTCGTGTAGTGCTTCAGCACGTCGAGGATGAATGCCTCCTCGATGGCTTGGCGCATGGTGTAGCGGTGCGCGGGTTGGCCGTCGCGGCCGAACACGGCGAGGGTCTTGTGCTTGGGCGTTGCAGTGAAGGCGAAGAAGCTCAGGTTCGCCTGCCGACCACGTTTGGCCATGCTGCGGAACAGCTCCTCCATGTCGTCGCGGCCTTCCTCGACCGCTCGCTGCTTTGCTTCTTCGCGCAGCCCTTCGCCCCCGAGCACCTCTTTGAGATCGGTGGCGGTCTCGCCGCCCTGCGAGCTGTGGGCTTCGTCGACGATGACGGCGCATCGCCGGGTGGTGAGGGAGCCGGTGCCAATGGCTCCGCGCTCCTCCGCCAGCTTCAGCAACTGGCGCGAGACGAACGGGAACTTCTGCAGGGTGGTGATGATCACCGGCACGGCATTCTCGAGCGCCTCGGCAAGCTGCCGCGAGCTCTCGTCGATGCGCTGCACGACTCCGCGCTTGTGCTCAAACTGGTAGATGGTGTCCTGCAACTGCTGATCGAGCACGACGCGGTCGGTTACCACGATCACGCTGTCGAAGACGCGCTGGTTCGAGGCGTCGTGCAGGGACGCGAGCCGGTGCGTCAGCCAGCCGATGGTGTTGCTCTTGCCGCTGCCCGCTGAGTGCTCCACGAGGTAGTTGTGCCCCACACCCTCGCTTCGCGCGGCTTCCACCAGCGTGCGCACGGCCTGAAGCTGGTGGTAGCGCGGAAAGATCATCGACTCTGTCTTGACCTTGCGGCCCTGGTCGTCGCGCTTCTCGTCGCTCTGCAGATGGATGAACCGGGCGAGCAGGTCGAGCAGGCTGTCCCGCTGCAGCACCTCTTCCCAGAGATATGCCGTGCGATAGGTCCGACCCGCCGGATCGGGCGGGTTGCCCGCGCCACCGTCGCACCCCTTGTTGAACGGCAGGAAGTGCGTCGCCGTTCCTGCGAGGCGCGTCGTCATCAGCACCGACTCGGTGTCCACCGCGAAGTGCACCAGCGTGCGCCGCTTGAACTCGAAGATCGTCTCGCGCGGGTCGCGGTCCTGCTTGTACTGCCGTCGCGCGTCCTCGACCCGCTGGCCGGTGAGCGGGTTCTTCAGCTCCAGGGTGGCGACCGGCACGCCGTTCAGGCTCAGCGTCACGTCGAGCGACTTCTCGGAGCGCGGCGAGAAGCGAAGCTGGCGGGTCAGCCCCAGACGATTCGCGGCGTAGCGCGCCTCCAGCTCCGGATTCAGCTCATGGGCAGCCTTGAAGAACGCCACGTGCAGCGTGCGCCCATAGCACTTGAACCCGTGGCGCAGCGTCGCCAGCGCGCCGGTCTGGTCCATCCACTTGCACAGGTCACCGAGGATCTGCTCGCCGGTGCGCTCGCCGTGCAGCGCCTCCAGCTTGGCCCACTCCTTCGGCTGCGTCTCGTGGATGAAGGCAAGCACCGTCTCAGGGAAGATCGCGCGCTCGCGGTCGAAGCCCTCCGGCGCGACTGGCGTGTAGCCGTTCGTGAGCAGGTGGGTCTCGATGACGGTTTCGAAGGCAGCTTCGGAGTGGCGACCGTTGCTCATGCCGCCATCCTCGCCAGTCGTTGATCCAGCCACCAGACGGCGACCTGGCAATAGGGCTGGCATTCGTCGACTCGCCGGCGACGTTCGCGCTCGAACTGCGCCCGCGAAACCGGCCCTTGCAGCCTCGCCTTCTCTTGCTTCCACCAATCGAGCACGGCGGTGAGGACACTCCGCCGGTTATTCTTAAGCCTGGGGAAATTCAAATTGAGCGCCGCGGCAAGCTGGCCGTCGAACGCAGCTTCATCAGAGCAAATGCCGCCGTCACTCTCATAGCGAATCCTGGTCTCGATGTGGTGCCCCGGGTCGGCCGGATTCCACTGGAGATCACGATCGCCCTTTCGGGTGTCGCAGTGCTGCAAGTTCGGCGGTTGGCCGTTCCCGCCCAAGCAAGCGCCGAGAAGATTGTGGTAGCTCAACTGCTCGGCCCAGTATCCGCTCTGACATTGCCAATGCTCGATCTTCATGGTGTCCGGTCCGTTGTGGATCCGTCCCATGCAGTAGCAGCAGAGTCCATGCTGCTCGGTCACAAGCGCATGGCGAAGCGCCACCTTGTCCTGATAGTTGTCGTAATCGCAATGGGCAGTCTGCCGATGGATAGTCAGGCTCGCCGGTTCCGCGCCCTTCGTGATGCCCCTCATTCTTTACCTTCCACAAAGTCTAGGAGGGTTCGAAGGCGCGTCACTTCCGGATCATCTTCGCCCAGGCGCACAACGAGTGTGGTCAGCGAGCTGCGAGCGCTGGCGAACTGTTGCTGGCCGATTTCCTCGGAGATCTGCGACAGCAGTCCCTCGATCTCATGGGTGCGTGGGTCCGCCTCCATGATCTCTTCCAATACTTGGCTCGAGTCCATGCCGAAGGAATGGAGCGGCGAGTAGACCTGACCGTTGGCAATGATCTGGATCCGGTCGTGCTCGACCTCCCCGATCACCTGCGGCGAGTGGGTCGTCGCGATGAACTGGCAGCGCGGGAACGCTTTCACAAGATTGCGGACGATCTCCCGCTGCCACTTGGGATGCAGGTGCAAGTCGAGCTCGTCGATCAGTACGACTGCCTCGCCTTCACGCAGCGGGTCGGCGACTCCTTCGTTTGCTTGTGAGAGCCGACGCGCGAGATCGAGCACCATTGAGAGGACGCCCCGCTCGCCATCAGATAACTGGCGCACATCCAAGAGAGTGCCAGCCTTCTCGATAAGCAGGGTGGTTTCCGCTGCGTCGCCCGGCCTCACGCCAGTGCACTCGGGCAGGAACTGAGCCGCCGCGCCTTGAAGTGCGGCCACGTGTTGGGCAGCCAGTGGCGTCTCCGATGACAACGCCAACTGGACCCTCAACCAGTCTGCAAGTTCTCGTATGTTCCACGGTCGCGCGACGAGGGCATCGGCATATGCCGCTGCTTTTCCCCCGGCGCTCTTGCTCTTCGCAGCTTCCCGCGCGGTCAACACGGAGCGGTTGGTAGCGAAGTAGACCCCCAGCGGCGCGCTCGATAGGCCCTTCGCGTGTTTCCGCCACTCGGACGCATTGGGAGCAAAGTTGTTGGAGTCGGGCAGACTCTGCGATTCGACGAGCGCGCGTAGGAGATTGCGCGGACGATCCCGTGGCCGCTCGGTGTCGAGAATCGCCCGGCGTAGGGCTTCGATGTTCTTACTGTCATCTCTTGCGACCTGTTCTCTCCACTCCAAGCGAGAGTATTGGCACTCCGTGCCGCCGAGGTCGAGAAACATGGTGGCTTCCATGAAGGGCAAGCCGACTCGAATGTCTTTCGGCTCAAACGACATTGGCTTGGCGCGAACCTCTGCGATCTTCGGGAGCACCCTCGACAAGCAGATGCGCAGGGCATCGAGCACGGTCGACTTACCGACGCCATTGACCCCGACGATCAGATTGAAGCCTGCACGAAACTTGAACTCCGCAGCCTCGATCGCGCGCAGGTGCGAAAGCTGAAGATCGGTGACGATCACGCCGCAGCCTCCGGGATATCAATCTGGCCGGTCACGGCGGCAGCGATGAGCGCGGCGCGGCGCTCTTTGAGAAGACCAATAGTGCGTTCGGTCGCGGATCTCAGGGCGTCGATCTTTGCAGACTCAGTGGCCATGTGTTTGACGATGGCGCTCTGCTCATCAAGCGAAGGAACCGGCAGGTACACCTCGAAAAATCCTTCTGGGTAGAGCCGAAGGCGCGACGACCAGACGCCCTTTGAGTAGCGCGTGACCTCCTGGGCAAAGACAGGCAAGCGCACAAGAGAGTCGATGTAGCCCGGATTAAGGCGGGGTCCGGTCACATAGACGTTGTAGGCAGGACTGACGATGCCATTCGTTCGTGCGACACCCATCGCGCCCATCCACGCCCAGAGCGTATTGATGACAAGATCGCCTGTGAGGCAGAGCTTGTACCCCTCGGTTGTTTCAGCCTCGAACATGTTGACGTCTTTCTCGGAGCGGAGCGTCACACCTGTGAGATGCGAGACGGTGAGCAACTCCTCCTCTCCGGTCACAGAGCGTTCGTCACGCTCGCGAAACAGCCATCGCGTGCGCTCAGTCTCCCAGTGCGCCGGAATCTCGCCGAGCCAGGGGACGCCAGAGTCGCGGAGGGGGGCGCGGGGGTCGAGGCCGCGGGTGACGGCGCGGGTGATG
>ENA-ORBV01004443-ORBV01004443.1-microbial-mat-metagenome-genome-assembly--contig:-NODE-4443-length-26927-cov-5.598585_pt1 | contig 26927 bp, 21 predicted proteins | sample MGYA00237777_ERZ505514 | MGnify/ENA primary metagenome ERZ505514 (study PRJEB26160, sample SAMN06269048) | microbial mat metagenome | isolation source: Oligotrophic lake microbial mat | place...
TCACTGAAAAACATCCAAGTTGCAAGGGGGATCGAGTTGTTGTCGCGACAAAAGGCTAAATCGCTTGTCGGCTTACAGTAACAGCTAGGCCGATGAGGTGTAAAAAGCCAGTAACAAACCAGTAACAAGCCAGTAACAAACCAGTAACAACTGGGACCTAGACTTGATTTTAAAATCAAGAAATTATACTAGGCCGAGATTGGAGTAAATCCATTCGGCCTGTCGCCATTTGCAGCGCCACCGCCTGTGGTATCACCACTGGCGCAGCTTGCGCTGACTGTGCCGGCTTGCAAAGCGGCTTAAGCATTAAATCGAGCCTTAAAAGCTGCGTACAGAATTATTAGTTGAGAAAATGCCTTGCTTTGGTTGCGACACTTGCCCTAGTTTCGTCTTGTCTACCTTTCTTACCTCAACCCCAGAGCTACCCTTAACAACCCTCAACCAGCGCTGCCAGTCCGATGAACTTACCGACAATTGTGTGTCGCATAGTTCGCCGGTGTCGTTCCAACCCCAGAAAAGAGAGAGCAAAGCCATGACCCTATACGTTGTGCAGTTCCACGATGCCTTTGGCCACCGTGAGGTGCGCAAGGTTTGCCGCAGCATCGCTGGTGCTCAGAGCTATATCACTTCGGCCCTGATTGCATCTTTTGCTACCGAGATCGTGTGGGCGAGCGACGGCACCGATTGCACTGCGTGGGCGAATTTCCGCGGGCCGCAGGGTGGTGTCGAGTTTGTCTCGTATTCGATTGAGCGGCACGAGTTGGTCGACTAGTCTGTCAACACGAGAACGCTCCGGAATCTAAAAGGTTTGGTGTCTGCGGAGTTTCGTGCCTAAAATGGTCGACCAAATTCTTGGTCAGCCATAACCGTTGTAGGAAAGATCGAGACCATGAAGAAAATCGTCACGCTTTTTGGCCTGCTTGGCCTTCTGCTGGTGAGCGGCTGCGCTGGCATGCCTGGCACCAATACTGGCGCTCTGGTCGGTGGTGTCGCTGGCGCCGGGCTCAGTCGTGACAACCCCATCGCAGGTGCTCTACTCGGCGCTGTGGGCGGTGCCCTGATCGGCAATGTGTTTGACAGCAGCCGCCAGGACTACGGCCACCACGGCAATCGCGGATACTATAACCCCGGCTACAGTAACCGTGCCTACTATGATCGCCTGGAGCGCCAGCGTGCCTTCGAGCGGCAGCGTGCCTATGATGAGCAGATGCAGTGGCGCCGCCATCAGCAGCAGCTTCAGTGGGAGCAGCAGCGCTACAACCGTGGCGGCTGCTACCGCTGCTAGAATCGGGCGCGGCTGTCGCGTAAACCGGTGTCCGAAGCCCCATCTGGCCAGGCCTGTTGGGGCTTCGTGACGCCATAAATAGGAAAGATTAAAAAATGGACCTGCTCTTGTTGGTCATGAAGACTGCCATGTTCTTCGTTGGCATCGGGCTCGGCTATGTCGCCGTCACTTGGCCCTTTTTCGCCTATCGTCTCGTCTGTCATGAGAATGACAATTGTGATCTCGGCGACCAATGCGGTGTGCGCAAGACGCGCCTGTACATGCTCGGCACTGTCGGCGTTGGATGGCTTGCCGCAGCAGTGATCGGCTTGGCGCTGCAGCGCGAAATTTCGCCGGTGAGCTGGATGTACTTCGGCCTGCCGTTCTCGCTCGGCTGGGCCTTCGCCATGTTCGCCATTCCGCTGCGCCTTTGGCACCGACTGCTGCCCTGGCGTGGTTAGTGGTACTGAAACGAACTTCTAGAAGGAAGAAAAAATGGGCATCCTTTACTTCATCATCATGGCACTGTTCTTGATGCTCATCTGAGCTGGGACAGTCAGCCTCATTCTCCTATGCCTAGCTTAGTCTTGCGGAAATGTCTGTAACAAGCCGTTATACACGTTTTGCTGGGAGAACAGCTCTAGATGGTGCCACCAAAATTGGTGGCACCATCTTCTATTACTTTTCCTTTTCAACAGCTACTAGCAGATGTGATACATAGCGCAGTACAACTGGCGTCTTTTGCGTTAAAATAGGAGTCGCTTCGCTCTGGAGAGCAATTGAAAAACAAAGTCGCCCTTATCTGTACCGCATTGCTATTCTCAAGTCAGGCTGCCTTTGCCGACCGCATTGTTGACAAAGCGGTTATCGAAGCTTACAAATTGCGCAAAGAAAAGAAAGTAGCCAATGCCATGCTGATTCTCAAGTCTGTGGAGAAGCAGTCTGCCGGCAACGCTGGATTCTTTGCCGAAAGAGCCGCCGAATATGTCGACCTCGATCAATACGATCTGGCGATGAAAGATGCGAATGAAGCGATTCGGCTAGACCCTAAAATCTCAGACGCCTACGATCGGCGGGCCTTCTGTTATGCCATGGCTAACGAACTTGACAAAGCGGTGGCTGACTACACCACAGCAATAAAATTAAATCCGAAATCACCCATGCCTTATCACAACCGGGCCATTGCGCTTCGCAAGCAAGGCAAGTTCAAAGAAGCCAATAAAGACATGGAGCACTACATCACTCTGCGCCCGGGCCGCCAGCAGAAGCTACTAACCGATACGATTGATACCAAGGCAAACGATCTCGAACGAGAAGGAAACATCAAAGGAGCGATTGATTATTTAAACGCTCAAGTGGCATCGACTCCGTCAGCAGCACTGCATCTCCATATCGGCAGCCTTTTACAAAAATCCGGCGATCAGAAAAAAGCACTTGAGCATTTTAATCAGGCGATTAAATTAGGAAAAACCGATACTGATCAAACATTGGGACGCAGAGCCGAACTTAAGCGCGCCATCAGCTACTACAAACAGAAAAATTTCAGTGCCGCCATTAAAGACGCTGGTTCTGTAATAGAGCAATGCAAGTCAGCCGAAGCGGTCAGCTCCACTAAGACGATAGCCAAAAATGATCGCGCAGTGGCGCTGCTACTGCGGGCCGATTGTTATAGGCAAACAAAAAAATTGACTCAAGCTATGGCCGACGCCAATTTAGTTATTGCCGGCAGTCCAGATCTAAATGTAGCTTACGAAACACGCGGGGCCATCTATCAGGCAATGGGCAAACAATATCCCAAAGCCATAGCCGAATTCAGCCGGGCTCTCAAAGCCAATCCAGATTCGGAACCAAGCCGCATCGGCCGCGCCCAGTCGTACGAAGCCATCAAGCAATACGATAAAGCCATGATTGACTACACAGCGGCCATCAACCGTGATCCTAATGCCGCAAGAGAAGCGTATAAAGGCCGCGCTCACCTATACCGTTTGCTCAAAGATGAGAAGCACGCTGAAGCCGACCTCGCTAAGGCGAGAGAGGCTCTACCTGATTAATGCATAGCCTCTCGACTTTGTTAAGTAACTCAGTTAAGCAGCGGCCAATTACTCTTAATCATGGTATTAACCGCAATCTAGCCCTTGTAGCGGCACCACCTGGCCCGTAGGCTGAAAGCATATTTTCCATTCAAATAAACACCAGGTCTAAGCCTCTTTTTCAACAAACAAGGTAATTATTAGCTTAATAACTTCCTCCTTTCTCTCGATTTTGAGAAAGCTGCTTCCGCCTGTATTTTTTCACTTCAAAAAAAACATATATGCTCTATCTCAAGTACATCGCTTTGATGCTTGGCGCCATTGCTGGAGTTGTTGTGGTGGTCTTCACCTCAATCTGGCTATGCACACTGGGCAAATTCGGCGTCCTCTGCGGCATAGCTTTTTATCTCGCCGGTTTCCACACGCTAAGACGACTCTACAAGCCTTACATGCTTTGATCTTAAGCTGTCATTGCCTCAAAACTCATCAACATTTTTCAATCAACAAACAAAAAGAACAACATGAAAACAGTCATCTATGTGCCAACTATCGGCTCATCCGCTAAATCAATTTTCTGTGACCGCGAAGGATCCTTCAAAAACGGTTTGATGAACGCCCAGGGCAAGATTCTTACCGGCTACGACAACCGCGAAGACGCAATTAAAGAAACTATGGCCAAGCAGCCAGCAGAGCCATTTGCCCTTCTGCATCTGAGTTTTATCAGCGACGTGCACACCTATCTCAGTATGCAAGGGTGGTTGCATGGCCTCGCCAAAAGTAATGCGGGCGCTCCTCTCTGGACATTGCAAAGGGAAGGCTGCATTTACCTCACCGATCCGCAACGCGCGGATTTACTGATGGAATACATTCCCGTGCCTCCGCAAGCCATCGTGCTTTATTGATTCGACGGGCTGAGCCTCGAAATTTATTCTTCACTTACAAAAAAATGTCATATGACACCGAAAAATCATCCGGTCTGGATTAACAGCGGCAAAATCGAGACATGCTCTGGTGAGAAACTAACCATAGTCGATGGAATATGCCTTGAAAACGGTTGCGCCATTGAACTTGTTTCTGGCTCGATCACCACTGGTTGTCCGATAGCAGTAACGATTACGCCGTCGCAGACAATCATGCCTCTTCATATCGAGGGCGTGCTCATTCAGGCAACGATCAAGCTGCCAAACCCAGGTTTGCGCTTAGGTCATTTGTCGGTCAAAGTGCCGATTAAAGACGGCGCCATTGTGCGCATCTTTTTGCAGAAAAGCGCTGACTAATACAGTCTAAAAGCGGCTCTCGAAATCTAAAAAAATACGTGGAGGAAATGCCCAAATCGGGTGTTTCTTCCGCTATTTTTTTTGGTGATTCTTATTGCTACTTGGCGTAGTAGAAAATTGCAGGCGGGATTGCTGATACCGGGGAGTGGCTTGGGATAAGGATTTTGAAATGTAGATATTATCGTGAGTTTTTCTGACCAAATTAAATCGATGTTTTTAATTCGGTCAGAAAAACACTTATAAATCTCTCCACCGAAAATATTTATTTCCAAGCCCACAAAAACATTGAACTCTCCCGCCAAAAAAAACGTTGTTTCTAAAAACTCTTACTCACTCACTGCCGCCCCGAGGAGGTTTCTATGGACAACTGCCGTGCGCAAATAGTTCGATATTTTCGTGAATTGCCGCCTGGTACGCTTTTCACAACGCGTGATTGCCTCGGCACCGGTGAAAGGCCTAACGTTGATAAAACCTTGAGCCGATTGGTCAAAGAAGGTACGCTGATTCGCATCGTCAGAGGCATGTTTGTTCACGCTGAAACAGCCAGAGCATATTATGGTACAGATGAAATTGCGGCATTAAAAGCAAGTTCTTTCGGCAAAAGAATTTTAGAACATTGCGCTGACGCCGCTGCCAGCATCGGATTGGAAGTTGAAAGAAACAATCAGCAAACCTATCTCGTTAATGGCTCCACCAGCAAATTTCATTTGGTTAAAGGATGGGTTCAAGTAGACATGCGGACAGCCTGTGCCAAAAAGATGCACCTACCTGATAGCAAAGCCGGAAGGGTTGTACGAGGCCTCTGGCACTTCGGCTCGAAAGCGAAAATCACACGAGATGTATTCATTCGTGCCACAAGTACTCTAACTCGCGAAGATTGTCAGCTGATAATGGACTCCTGCGCCTGGATGCCCTTATGGCTCTCAGATATCTTTGTGACTGTTTACGGCCACCGGTTCAGATTCAGGCCCCGTAATCACATGCCGGAACAAACTGATTGAGTGAAATCAGTCACTTCGCCCCGGAAAGGCCAAGAATAACAGCTAAAGTAGTTTCATTCCCCACAAGGCAATGAATCAATGCCAGTTGAATCTAATTCAGGCCAATTCAATTTTCGCAAAGCCTCGGCAGAGCAAAATGCCTTAGACAAAGGCATTTTGACCGATGCTGCCAATCTATCCAATCAAGCCTGGGATACGGCATCCAAGGCCAATACTGAGCGCAAACAAGCGGCCAGCAGTGAGCCTTCGTCAACGTGGCTTCAACTGGGTGGCATTTCCCATCACCTTGATCGCAGCCGCAACTTCAACGAACAAAACTGGGGCATCGGCATTGAGCACAAACTCAGTAAAGACAATGCCTTTGCCATCGGCGAAGATTCGTCCATTGCCATCGGACAATATCGCAACAGTATTCGCCAGACCAGTCATTACGCTCTCTATCAATGGAAACCCTTGCACGTGGGTCCCGTAGATGTAGGAGTGATGGCCGGTTTTGTAGACGGATATCGCCTGAACAACGGTCGACCGGTTCCTCTGGCGCTGCCCATGGCGTCCATCGAAGGCAGAAACCTGGGCGTCAACATCATGTGTCTGCCGAAGATGAAAGACGTTTCGGCCGTCTGTGCCATGCAATTTAAAGTGCGCTACTAGCTTTACTTAGCCAGCACGGCCGCTTGCTCTCGATACCAGGTAATCGCTCTGGCAAGTCCGTCTTCGAGTTCGAATTCAGGCGCCCAACCAAGGGTGGTGCGCATTTTTTCCGAACTTAAATACTGTGCCTGAATCTCGCGACTTGCTTTGCCTTCGACGACCGGAGCAAGGTCTCCGCGGCCCATCAAATTCAAAATTTTCTCAACCATAGTCAGAACAGAAACTGGTGCATCGTTGCTGATATTAAAAGCCTGACCATGAATGGTTGTGTCACCTATCATCCGAGTGCCGATAGCGATGTTAGCTCTGGCTGCGTCTTGCACATAAATATAATCACGCACGGGGGTACCGTCGGAACGAATAATTGGGTTATCACCTGAAAGCACGCTTAAAATCGTGCCCGGTACAATGCGACTGGCATTAAGGTCGCCGCCTCCATAAAGGTTGCCGCAACGGGTTACGCACACGGGCAGCGCGAAAGATTGACTATAAGAGCGGGCAATTAAGTCGGCACAACTCTTCGAGACATCATAAGGAAAGCGTCCCTGCATTGGCGCATCCTCAAGGTAGGGTAGCTTCTCCTGATCTCCGTAAGCTTTATCAGACGAAGCCACAATCAGTGCTTCGATGTTCTGACCACTGTCTCGCAGCCTTCTAGCGGCTTCCATGATCTGCCAGGTGCCCTGAATGTTTGAGGCAAAAGTCGGCATCGGATTATTGTTGGCCACTCCCACAATCGCCTGGGCAGCTAGATGAAAGACGATATTGATGTCGTTATCAGCGAGTGACGCAAAGGTCGGCTCCCAGTGCTCGATATCGACGTCCAAAAATTTCATGCGATCTTTAAGAGCGTGTATTCGAGACGCTTTCGGATACTCTCGGTCTAAACCCACCACGTTGGCGCCCAGGTCAAGCAAAAGTTCGCAGACCCAGGGACCAAGAAAGCCAGCACAACCAGTTACTAGAATGTTTTTTCGAGAGAGCATCTTCGCCAACCATGAGCTTATGAGCCACAACAACTACTTAAATATATCCACGGCGGCCCTGTGCTTAAACATGAGCTAGAATAACAACAATTCAAAAAGGACAGGTTTTCATTGCGTCAGCAAAAACCATTTGCGCTCTCAGCCCTTGTAGTCACAGCACTTTCAATTATTCCACTGCAGTTTCCTTTCGATGCCGGCGCTCAAAGCGAGCTAAACCAATCGTTGCCACCCGTCTCTGCAGCTCCTGTGGCCAATTCTGGACCAAAGCCGCTGAGCGCAATGGAAACGGAAATTTACGCGCTTCTGGAAGCTGGCCAAACGGCAGAAGCCGATGCGAAAATTGAAGAGGCATACAAGCAGGCGCGCCACAGCAAAAACTTAGACTCATCAATATTATTTTTGGCGGCTTTCTCTCAATTTAACGATGAGAATTATGGCCATGCAGCCACCATTTTGAAAGAAATTCAAGAATTGCCTGGTGAAAAAAACCTTTCGCTCAAAGATCAGGTGATTTTGCAGCGCTTAATAGCTGAGTGTTATTACCGCGATCGCAATACTTCAGAAGCGCTCAAACATTTCAATCTTGCTCTCATTTGCGCCGGCAGCAACGACATCGGCACCTCGCTACGGGGTGAGCTCGAGGAAGGCCTGGTAGGCTGCAATCTGGCTGAGAAGCGTTATCAGGAAGCCGAGGCTCCAGCCCTGCGATTTGCTCAATTAATGCAGGCCAATTCCAATCAACTCTCGGGGCTCTGCCCATTCTTCTGGGCTAATGTCTATCTGGCCGAAACCTATAAAGGGCTTGGCAATAAACAAAAGCACAAACTCTACTCAGCTACTGCTGCGGGTCTGCTCAAAACTCTGATGACTCAGCGCAATGAAATAGAAGCAACAGCCGGAAATGTGCCACTACGGATAGTGCGTAGCGATTTTCTCAAAGACTACATGGATGAAACTCAACCTCAATCATTGGGTGAATATCTCTGGCTGGCCACGACCTTCAAACTCAAAACTCTGCCCATTATTGGTTGGAGAGATCCTGATTTGAGTGTCAAAAGCAAAGCAATAATTGTGGCTGTCCATGGCATGGGTCTCGACAATCGTGCTTTTACACCCTTTGCCCGCGAGATGAAACGCCGCGGTTACTCGGTTTTTGCCATTGACGTGCGTGGCTTCGGCTCATGGATGGCAGTGAGCGGCAACGAAAACATTGAATACAAAGACAGCTTCGGCGACATAAACAACCTCGTACAACTGGTTAAGGCAGGCGATCCTACAGCGCCCGTTTTCCTGCTTGGCGAGTCCATGGGAGGTGCTATTGCGCTCAACACAGCCTCTCGCTATCCGGATCAACTGAGCGGTGTAATCGCCTCAGTGCCGTCGGCAGAAATACTGCAAGCAAGGCGCATGAGCTTGACCGTGGCCATGCATTTTCTTAAAGGGCCGAACAAGCCTTTCAATGTGGGCAAACAAATCGCCGCTCAGGCCACTGCCCGCCCAGAAATGCGCCAGGCCTGGCAGACCAGTCTAAAAGCAAAAAATGAACTGTCTCCTAAAGACATGATGAAATTTGCCGTTTTCATGCGTCGCACTGAAAGTCATTGTCGCGAGATTACAAAAACGCCGGTGCTCATGGTGCAAGGGCTGAAAGACAAGCTCGTTAAGGCGCAAGGAACCTACGACCTTTTTGAAGCGGTAAAGTCAGACGACAAAACCATGATTATTGTCGGCAATGCCGAGCATTTGATTTTTGAAACCGACAATCAAAATGTCATGGTGCTAGATTCGCTGTGTAGCTGGATTGACGAGCACAGTGCTCCTGGTCAACCAGCGATCAATGCAAAAAAGTAGTAGCATTCCGCCCGACCACACCATTTCTTACCGGGCATCGGCTTTAATAAGCGCTTTTGATTGGTAAAATTTCATAGCTGCCCCCACAATTGAGAATTCAATTTACCACGTCCTGGTAGTGGTGCTCAGCAAGGGCAAAAGCGCCTCTACTACTTTATCTACCGTAATATTAGCCATGCAGCGCAGGGTGTCCGGCTCAGCGCAATCCCAACGCAACCAGTAAAATTGCTCGGCGCTCAAACCACCAGTTGAATCAAAATTGACCTTCTTATTGGTGACGTGGGCAAACTGCGCGTCCAGGCACGCTCGACTGCACCTCTGCGCTTTTAGATAGCGCGCATGAGCACGTTCCTTCAAAATCATATTCGCCGCTCTAAACAATCCGACTGTGGCAATCTCCTGATGAATAGCCACATGCAACAAGCCTGTATCAACACTGACAACAGCTCGCGCCGAGGAGACAGCATCAATGGCGTCACCAAATGTTTTGGTTTCGATCCAGGGCACACCGCTCTCCAGCAGGCCTTTGACGAATTCCGAACGCTCTGGTTCACCCACCATGGCGCTGTCATAACCAAGATTTTGCAGTGTCTGCCACAATTGGACAAAATGCGAAACTGGCCAGCATTTTTGCCTGCCATTTGAACCAGGCACTAGAATAACTTTGTTAACAGCCTGCTTGCAAACCTTGTATTTAAGCGGTTGCAAGCGCTCATAACTAATTTCTATACCTTTGTCGTGACAAATAGTTTTGAACATGTCTTCGAAATAAGTATCGGGAAAAGCTGCAAAAAACTCGTCACTACCCCAGACAAAATCTGTTTGCAAAGGGTGATCACGGAGATTGATAAACCGATCGTCGGAGGCAAGATGCAACTCGCTAAAATCGCTTTCCATAACAGTTCCAGCAATGCCGGCAATACGCTCCGCCACGGCCGTCTGACTTTGCGACCGTAAAACTAAAATCGGTGCCCGGCCTCTTTCAAACAATGCCTGAATAGCGGGTAGATTCGAAATCAGCGATCCAAGACCATTTGACGTAGGCGCAAGAAAAACAGTCATGCGCTATTGCACCGCCACCGGTGCCGCACCTTTGCGCACGAGTATAATTGCGGCATCATCTTCGTAACGCGTTTCCCAGGCGGCATCTTGCTTGAGTGCCTGGGCAACCTTTGACTTAACGTTGACAAAAACCCAACCGATATCATACGAATCAAAAAGCGGACGCCAGTTTTCCAGGCCGTCATTGATGGTACGGAAATCGCCCACGATTTTTCCGCCATACATATCAAAACGAGTATCGACAAAAACTTTAGGCTCGCCGCGCAATTGCCAGATAATCATGTCGCCGTATTGGGGGTCGTTAAATAAACGCGCAGGAAGTTCCGCTCTGCGTTCTTCGATATAAGCAATAGCTTTAAATGGCGCCTTGAAAGCGACGCTCGTAGCCGGCAATTGCGGTGGCGAAACTCTCGTTGCAATTAGGCAAACACCGGCTATGGCACAAAATGAAACGATCGCCAGTTCAAATGTGCCGCCGGTGAGCCAGACGTCCAGCGAGTGTATATCTACGTCTTGCCAGAATGTGCGCTTGCGTGAATATTTTCCGCCAGCAAGAGCCGGTTCTTCACTAATATCGATGTCGAGAGTGGCTTCCGGTGGCGACTTGCCTGCATCGATGGCTTCGGCCACAGCAATAACTTCAGCCATTGATTTAGCCGACGCTGTAGTAGCGGCGGCAACTTCGGCAGCGGCGCGATCAAGCGAACCCAGGCGACGCAAGCCAAGCATGGCCACAATTTCGCCGACGATAATCAGTGCCGTAAAAACAATCAAGCGCCGGCCGCTGAAGCCACAGATTATGGCGATGATGCCATTTACGGCAGCAATGAGAATTTCGCTCTGCATGAACGATTTAGATAAGGCCGGTACCGGCGGCAAAACAATCAGACCAGCAGGTGCTGATGAAATCGCGGTCGTCTGCGGCACTGCTGGTGGTGCCTCCGCCGGGTCGACAGACTGGGTGACAGGTTTAAAATTCGCCACAGCTATGCTCTCGCGCAACACTAAAACCACTATGCCCACACAGAGAGCCAAATATGGCCAGTAGGTCACTTCTTGCATAGCGGCCCAGGACAGTGGACGCAATTCGACAATATATTTATTGATTGGCGAGCCAAACAAATCAGGAATATAGGCCCACAGCCTCAGCCCGTACGGCGTAACCAGAGTGGCGAGAACAGTACCGAACAAGGCCAGGGAGAGCTCAACTATTAGTGGTTTGTTGTTGAGTGCATTGCCGTTTTCGCGCAAGAATAAGCGGCCAAGAATCGCTCCCAATAAGCATCCGCCGATTGCGGATATGCCGGTTACAAAGCCAGTATGCAGATTGGCCCACAGCACCATTAGCGGTGTAAGAATGAAAGCGATGCGAAAAATCTTCTGGTTTTCCATTGCTGCAGCCACTCTTGCATAATGCAGCACTTGCAAAAAAATAGCGGTGAAGAGATAGGAAAATATTTCAGGGCGACAAAGAAAGTGAAATGATCCGGCCAGCAGGCCGACGAACACTACGGCAATTCCGGCCAGGAACGGCGCTTCGCGCTTGACCACATAACCTATCGGCAGTGAAATGAAAGCCGTGACTACAGTAACCGCGGTGAGCATAAGCAGAGTGAGCAGGCCACCGGTACGAGTGGACAGATAGAAGATTAGCTCTGTGAGCCATTGATAGAGAATAAACGATCGTCCTCTAGCTTCTTCGGCAGCGAAGGTCCAGGAGAACGGATCGATGTCGGGAATGGCACCGTGTTCAAACATCCAGCGCCCCAAACCGAGCAACCAACAAGTATCCGGGTCATGCAAAGCGGCGCCGGCCACCCAGGCACCGGCAACAAAAGCAGTGAAGAGCACCACACCCAACACCACGCGAGAAAGCGCTCCAGCCCAAATTTCTTGCAGTGTGAGTATTATTTTGGGGCGCGGAGGAGTAGGCTGCTTCTTGGGCTCGGGAGGTTCGTCATGATACAAATCCTCGAACTCGTCCAAAATTTACTCCCATTCAATGGTGGCTGGAGGCTTGGATGTGACGTCGTAAACAACACGGTTGATACCGGGCACTTCATTGACGATGCGCGAAGAAATCACCGACAAAAGATCATAGGGTAAGCGCGCCCAATCAGCCGTCATGCCGTCTTCAGAAGTAACGGCACGAATGACGATTTGATTTTGATAAGTGCGCTGGTCGCCCATCACACCCACCGAAAGAGTGGGCAGGAGCACTCCGAATACTTGCCAGACCTGGCGATAGAGCCCGTGGCTTTTAATTTCTTCACGAATGATCCAATCAGCTTCGCGCAGAGTTTTCAACCTTTCTTTGGTAACTTCGCCCAGTACGCGAATGGCCAGACCCGGGCCCGGGAAAGGATGCCTTTCGATAATGCCGGGTGGTACGCCGATTTCACGACCTAACACACGCACTTCATCTTTGAAAAGTTTGCAGAACGGTTCGATTAATTCGAACTGCAAATCTTCGGGTAAACCGCCGACATTGTGGTGCGATTTAATTTTAACCGCCACTTTTTTGCCGGTTTTAGAATCTATTTTAGTGCCGGCCGACTCGATCACATCGGGATAGAGTGTGCCTTGAGCGAGAAAATCAAAAGGCCCCAGTCGCTTCGATTCTTCTTCAAATACGCGAATAAACTCGGTGCCGATAGCTTTGCGCTTGTCTTCGGGATCGGTCACTCCCGCGATTTTTCCAATAAATCTGTCACGGGCCTTGACGAAATGCACATGAATATTGAAGTCGCGCTCAAAAGTCTCAACCAGCCATTCTGGCTCATTTTTGCGCATGAAACCTTGATCGATAAACATACAAGTGAGGTTTTCACCAATTGCTTTGTGCAATAAAAACGCCAGAGTAGAGCTGTCTACACCGCCGGATAGAGCGAGCAAGACTCGCCGGTCGCCCACACGCTCTTTAACTTCGCGAATGGCTTCTTCGATATAACGGCTCATGGTCCAGCTTTTGCTGCATTCACAAACCTTGAGTACAAAATTGGAAATAATCTGTTTGCCGCCCACGGTGTGGACTACTTCAGGGTGAAACTGTACTCCATACAATTTACGCGTTTCGTCGGCGATTGCAGCCACCGGTGTGTCAGCGGTGCGCGCCACAGTAGCGAAACCTTCCGGTAGTGTTGTGACACTGTCGCCATGGCTCATCCAACTTTCGATGGCGGGGTCGAGACCTTCGAAAAGTTTATCGTGATGAACAATGGTAAGCAGTGCTCGGCCGTATTCACGCACGCTGGAAGGTTCTACATGGCCACCAAGATCGCGGGACATCAGTTGCATGCCATAGCAAACACCGAGCACCGGTACGCCGAGCTTCCAGATATTCTGATCTAATTGGGGGGCAAATTCGTCATAGCAACTGGAGGGGCCGCCGGACAAGACAATTCCTTTCGGGTTGAGCCTCTTGAGTTCTTCAGCTGAAATTGAATGGGGCAAAAGCTCTGAATAGACGTTGAGTTCGCGGATACGACGGGCAATCAGTTGCGAGTACTGAGAACCGAAGTCGAGAATTGCTATAGAATCGGCCAACGCATTATCGGGCGCGGTGCCTTTAGATTGCGCCATCTGGCTGGATGTCATCTTATTCCCTCATGTTTGCCCTGAGCCGTATAGGAGTCTATTATCTCTTGAGTTGGCGCATTCTTTACTGGATCGTGACGAAGTGAAGTAGTTTGACATCCGTTTTTTTGAAGGGAAAGTTTTTTTCGTGACCTTGAACAAACTACTGGCGCAAACCATCGTCTTCTGGGCCTTGCTTGTCCTGATTATTATGTACGCCATCGATTTTAAATTACCTGATTCTCTGGCGATTTCAGACTATTTGATGACCTTTCACACAGCCGGTTATATTGCTGCCCATGGCAAGTGGCAGTTTCTCTATCCGGCCATTACGGCGACAACCTTTCACGGCGCCCCATTCGATCAGATTTCGCACCAGTTATTGCCCCGAATGCCCGCCTGGTCGGTGTCTGAATATATGTATATGCCGCTCAGCGCCTTTATTTTTGCGCCATACAGCACCTTGAAGCCTGAATTATCTCTGCTTTGCTGGCAAATTACCTCTCTATTGGCCATTGCCGCCGCCGCCTACTTTGTTCTTTCGGACGGCAAAAATACAGCCGGAAAATCCAGTGTTTTTCTGACAGCGGCAGCGACCCTGAGCTTTTTACCAGCCACCCTCACCCTTTGGATAGGCCAGGTAGGCCTGGTTTTTGGTCTTTTGCCCCTGGCCGCAGGCTTTCACTTATTGCACCGATTGCCTCTACCGGCCGGTCTTATCTTCGCTCTACTATTCCTTAAACCGCAAATGCTGGTGCTGGCAGTGTTTTTAATTGTTTGCGAACTGGCTCAAAAACGGGCTCAAACACTTATTGGCATGACCTTAGGCGTAATTGCCCTGGCCCACGCCAATGCCACGGTTTTGGGTCCGCAAATATTCCAAGATTGGCTCAACTGCCTCAAACTTTCCGATAAAATATTTTCCGATCCGGCTAATGGAGTGGCTGTACACCTGGCTACCAGCCTGCCCCGAGCAGTTTTGCTCACTCAGCCGGTAGAAGCTCACGCCACGCTTAAACCGATTGTCTACTCTATTGCCCTGCTCTTCATGACTGTTGGCCTGGCAGTTGTCGCCATGCTTTCGCACAAAAGTTCGCCTATTAAAGATGCGGCGATTAAAGCTAACCTGTCCCTTATTCTAGCTTGCCTGGCCCTTCCGCTGGTGGTCCCGCACTTATTTATCTATGATCTTTGCGTCATTGCTCCGGCCTTTTATTTACTATTTGCATCGCACAGCGAAAGCATGAAAACACTAGGAAATCTGGCGGTGCAATTGCGAAAAATATTTGCTTGTTACTGGGTTTGCATCACAGTTTACTGCGTGTGCATGGTCACCAATATCGCTCTGGCCAAGCCACTAATTTTGGTGGCGGCCATGACCATTTTTTATATTCTTGCTCTTATAGCCGTCGTAAAATATTTGCTCGATCGGAAAAAGATCGAATCAGAAGCCACAAGTTAATACTGACCAATCATTTAATTCATATCATTGCGGTATTAATCCCTGAAAGAGATTCAGGCTTATCCACAGCTAATAATGCCGGTCAACCAGTTAACCTCGTAGCAGCACTCGAAACTTGATGTTTCAATTCTGGTGGAGGCCGTTTATGCAGTCCAATAAACTCACACTCGCCGTTCTCAATTCAGCTTTGGCGCTCAGTGTATCGGTATTCACTGCTTCAGCCACACCGGCCACCGCAGGGCCACTGTCTCACCGGGCCATGAGCCGCAGCCTCAAAATAGCGCAGGCTAACCAGAACACTGAAAAGCAAACTCAAGACAAAACATCGGCAGGATCGGGCTCACTCATTGCCATGGCGTCATCGGGCCAATCGCTCGGCCAGTGCCCGCTGAAACACACAGATGTGCAAACCGAAATTTCAGGATACATTGCCAGAGTGACTGTCAAACAGGTTTTTCAAAATCCTTTCAACGATAAAATCGAAGCAGTCTACACTTTTCCGCTTTCAGAAAACGGAGCTGTGGATGAGATGGTCATGAAAGTCGGCAGCCGACGCATCCAGGGCACAATTAAAAAGCGCGAAGAAGCGCGCGAAATCTATGATCGCGCCAGGGCCGCCGGCCAGGTCGCCTCATTACTCGATCAAGAGCGTACCAATATTTTCACCCAATCGGTGGCCAATATTGAGCCCGGCAAAGAAATTGAAATCACAATCAAATATATAGAAACTCTTCCCTACGAAGCAGGGAAATTTACTTATACATTCCCCACAGTGGTAGGCCCACGCTTCATTCCCGGCACCCCCACAGGCAAGTCAGGTGGCGGCGCCGCAGACGACACCAATGTAGTCCCCGATGCCTCGCGCATTACTCCCAATGTTGCCCCTGAAGGTGAGCGCGCCGGCCATGATATTTCAATCAACGTGCATCTCAATGCTGGTATGCCAGTGTCGCAAATTGAGTCTAAATTGCACCAGGTACAAATCAAGAACGAAGGCAATGGCCTGGCCACCGTAAGCCTTTCGGACAAAGCCACTATTCCCAATAAAGATTTCATCCTCAGTTGGAATGTGGCTGAAGACAAACTGAAAAGCGGCTACGTAGCTTACCGCGATCCTTCAGCCAAAGATGGTGCCGGCTATTTTACAGTGATGTTGATTCCACCAAAGCGAATTGCACCGGAAAAAGTAGCACCAAAAGAAATGGTTTTTGTCATTGACTGTTCCGGCTCACAGAGCGGCCGTCCCCTCGACAAATGCAAAGAGACCATGCGCTACATTCTTGATCACATGAATGCTCAGGATACATTCCAGATTATTGCCTTCAGCAACAGACAAAATATTTTTGCTGACAAACCTCAACCTGTCAGCGAAGAAATGAAGAATAGAGCCAGGCAATTTATCGATGGTCTGAGCGCCAACGGCGGCACATGGATGGCTCCGGCGGTGGAGAAAGCATGCGCCATCCCAGCTGACGGCAACCGTCTGCGCATAGTTACCTTTATGACTGACGGCTATGTCGGCAACGACTATGAAGTGCTGGGAATGGTCAAAAAACTACGCGCCAAATCTCGCTGGTTTAGCTTTGGCACCGGCAATAGTGTCAATCGCACACTTATTGATGGTATCGCCCGCGAAGGCGGCGGCGAGCCTGAATATGTGCTGCTCAACAGCTCCGCCGAACAAGCCGGGAAAAAATTCTATGACCGCATTTCTACGCCAGTTTTGACTGACGTTGAAATGACCACAACCGGCACCACGACTAAAGAAGTTTATCCCAAAAAAGTAGCCGACGTCTGGGCCGAAAGACCACTTTATTTTAAAGGCAAATACTTAAAAGGTGGACCGGGCACCATCGTTCTCAAAGGCTTTGCCGCCGGCAAGCCATATGAGCAAAAATTGCAGGTAGACTTTCCCCAATCTGATACCAAAAATGAAGGCATCGCTTCAATGTGGGCTCGGGCAAAGGTTGGCAGACTAATGTCCGAAGACTGGTTCGGAGCCCAATCGGGGCAACCAAACAAAGAAATCAAAGACGAAATTGTCAGCACAGCACTGGCTCATCACATCATGACGCAGTACACATCGTTTGTGGCAGTTGACGAGGCCGTCACGAAAGGGACATCCGGCAAAACAGTCAACGTTGAAGTGGAATTACCGGACGGTGTCTCAAGAGAAGGCATATATGGCGACCAGGGCCGGCAGATGCCCATATTCGATAATCGCGTCTTCCCCAGAAGAATGGGAGCAGGAAGGGGAGCAGGAAGGGGAGCAGGAACGGGCGGTGGTTCGTTCGCTAAAAGCCTAAACTTTGGCAATCACGGCGCAGTCAATATGGCAGCGCCTTCTCAGGTGGCACAACCAGTGCCGTTCACAGCCGTGGTAGGAATGAAATCAGCGGGCTTGCAAAAAGAAAGCGCAGTCGATAGCTTGAGCTACAAAAAAGCAAAAGCTAATAAAGGTGAAGAGAAGAGCACTGGCAAACTGACCCAATCACTTCTCGATGCTCTGGAAAAAGCCAGGCAAACAAAGTCAGGCAGCAAGGGACGTTTGCTGGTTTCAATTAATTTGAAGGCCTTCACAGCTGAAATTAAAAAGAAACTGAAAGCACTTGGTGTGGAAGTTTTGCCGGATCAGCCAGCGAGCGAAAATGCCACCACTATCAAAGCTTATGTCAGTGTCGAAAAAATTGAAGCGCTGGCCAAGCTTGATGCGGTCTTGCAAATTGATGTAGCGGCAGAAAAACATTAGAACGTTGAGCATTGTTGGTCAGCAAATTTATAATCCGAGTGAAAATTGACAATTCGGGTATTTAGAGGCACAGTCGCAAGAAACTCTAAAATGGGTAGATTTCTAGTAGCTACTCGCGAGTTGCTCAATGGCCAAAAGAAATCTCCTGCTGCTCTCACTGTCGCTGCTGTTGACGCAATCATTCGGCACTGGCAGCTTTGCCGCCGATAGCCTTTTGCAGGGCGGGGTCAAAAACGAATTGCAACTTAATCCGTCGCTGCAGCTAACTCCTCAACTTCGTGGAAGCACTAATCAAACAACGAGCCCGGGCGCTAGTGACGCACCGGTGCAATATAAAGGTAACGTGCGCCTCGGCCCGCCGCTGCCTGCCGCAGCTCAGACAAACGTACCGGAGCTTTTAGGTGGCAGCATCCGGGGAGCGTCAGGGGGCATGCAGGGCATTATTGTGCCAATATCGTCTTACAATCGCACTCCCGGTGGCGCTGGAGGCGTCATCAATTATGTGCCGGTTAACACCGCTCCAGATCATTATAAAACCATCGGCCGAGGAGTAACGGTGCTTTCTCCCGACCTCGCTGTCTCAGCCATGCCTGACCTGATGCCGGCAGTGGTATCGCCGGGAAGATTCGCCGGCGGCACAATTGGACAGTTCATCCAGCCACAAATGATCGCTCCTGGATTGAATACCAACGCCACCGTCAGCGCTTTGCCCAAAAGCCCACCAGGCTATGTCACTCGCCGCGGTGTGACTGCAGCACCCGGTTATGAAGTGAGCATCAAACTGCCTGGCCTGAGTAAAGAAACACTGGGCGGCAGGTGGTCGGCCAACCAGCCACTGCCACTTAGCCTCTGTGCAGTACCCGGCACACTGCAGTCACAGCGCATATTTACAAGACTCGAACCGGCCGGTGAAGTCGCCCACGCCGGACTACTGACCCAATTGCAGGCCAACCGCACTTGCGCCAGTTGGCCCGACTGGTATCGCGTTCTAGCCAGAGCAATTTATAGCGGCTGGCAAACAGCTGACGTTTGCCCCGGCACCGCCAAAATCGAAATTACAGTCAAGGCCAACCATGACATTAACGGTCGAGTTGTCGATTTCGTTGCCGCTGATGGTATGGAACGCAATATTCCCAGAGAGACTAAATTTAGAGAAACAGCGGTGAAGATTGTGGATCGCACAGGCTATTTTGAAATTCCTGATTTTCCTGACAGTGAGACCAAGCTAGTGGTTTTTGATATCGACTTGAAGCGCACAGTGGATGGGCCCACCGGTGTATCTATTGTGGGTATGCCTGATAAGAAATAGCCCACAATCACAAGACCTTCAATTACAAGATCGTGTTTAGTGCACTGAGCAAAACATCAACCTCAGAGGCTGTTGTAAAAGCACCAAAGCTAATACGCAAAAGCCCTTGCTCACTAGTCTTCAGAGTCTGGTGGGCCAGCAGTGCACAGTGCAGTCCCGGACGGGCGGCAATATCAAAATCTTGATCTAACTTCAGCGCCACTCGATCTGGCGTAATGCCAAGCTTGGCAAATGACAGAGAAAAAACAGGCAAAAAGCTCTTCAAACTTTTAAATCTCTCCCCTTCAGAAGCTTCAAAAAGCCAGTCCGGACGGCCTGATAGGTCTATCGCACCTGCCGACTTTTTCTTATCCAAGTTGGCGAGGCCTTCTAAAAATTTAAGCGATAAACTCTCTTGATTTTGATGCAACGCATTTGCTTGAGCATTCACAAAAGCAACACCGGCGGCCAGACCCGCCACCAGATGCGGTGCGGCACTACCTGGTTCAAACCGATCAGGAAGCGCTTCTGGCATAGCGAACGAATCTGAATTAGAGCCTGTGCCGCCGAAGCAGGTCAAGCCCAAGTCTTCACCATCTTTTATATAAAGCAAACCGATACCGGACGGGCCAAGCAAGCCCTTGTGGCCCGAGGTCAACCAAAACGAAACCGCCGCGCTGGCGGCTAGATTTTCAACTACATGACCGGCACTTTGAGCGCCGTCGATCATGAGTGGTACGCCCCGCTTCTCTAATAGTGAAGCCACCGGTTCAAGCTCAAGAATTTGCCCACTGACATTGCTTGCTCTTGTAAATACGCACAAAGCCGGCTTGTGCAAGTCGAGTAAGTCTTGCAGAATTTTGAGATCAACCAGCGCTCCCAATTGGCCAGGCAAAAGCCCCGCTATCACGGGGGGGACTACAACAATGTTGAGGTTCAAGCGCAGGGCGATGGCTGTCAGAGGCCGCATCACGGCGTTGTGCTCAAACGAGGTCACTAGAACACTATCGCCGGATTGGAACCGACCAGCCGCCACCATGCCGTTTAAGACCAGATTTATGGCTGCTGTACAGCTACTGGTGAAAATCACGCGACTGCTGTCTTTGACGCCAAGATATTTAGCAATGTCGCTGCGACCTTCAAATTGCAACCGTCCGGCGTCAAGGGCCACCCTATGGGCACCTCGCCCGGGGCTGCCACCTTTGCGCAACGCCTCACTAGTAGCCTGGTAAACCTGCTCTGGCTTGGGATGCGACGTGGCGGCGTTATCAAAATAGGGGCTCAACAGATCACCTCAATAAAAGGCATTAGACGGTTAGAGATGCTAGCATTTTCTTCCGGGGCGTTTGCCTTGATGAGCTGGCGTTGGTTAGTAAAAATGATCAAGAAAAAGAGATTAACTGAGGCTATAGCCATTTCAGGAGGCGCAGGCATCCTGTTATCGGGTCTGTACGCGCTTTCTTTAAACGTCTCAGACTGGGCCCCCTGCCTGGCGGCGCCGCCAAAATCGCTGGCTGGTCCGGTAACGGTCAAGCATAGCCCTGCTTCATCCGAGACCGCCGCCCCTCTTGCGCATCAGGTGCCTGCCGAAATTATGCAGTTGTGGCAAAGTCCATCGCCTGCCTATGCAGCAGCCACAGGCAAAATCGGTCTGGAAAATAGAGATTTTTCTATAAATAAGTTACGCGGTTTTTTCCAGAACAATCCCGGCAACAAAACCGAGCGCCTGGCCGCTTCATACGCCCTTGGCCGCCTTCTTGCCCACAGCCAGTTTGGAGCCGATCAAAACGAAGCAATGACGCTTTTTGCTCAGTCGCAAAGTATGCCTTTATTGCACATTGCTTCGCTGTGGCACACGGCCGAAATATTGACAGTGCAAGGCGACGAAAAGAAAATACGCGAATTTGTCGAGCGCATTTTGCGCGACCCTGCCGCCAAACCTGATGCGCAGGCCCGTGCACTTTATGAGTTGGCGCAATCATTTATGCGCGAACAAGATACCATCCATGCAAAAGAACTATTTTTGACCCTGCGGCAAAAACATCTTGGCACCGAATACGCCACCGCAGCCAATTATTATCTCGGCCAGATGGCATTAACAGATGCGGGTGCTGGAGCCGATCCTAAGCAAGCCATGACTTACTTCAGCGATTATCTCAAAGACAGTGTTAACGGTCGCTTTTCTGCTGAAGTGGCCGACAAACTTTTAGCGTTCGGCTCCAAAGGTGCCCTCCTGACGGCGGCAGATTTAGAGCGCATTGGCCTGGTCTATTATCGCAAAGGCGACTACGCCAAAGCTTTAGATGCCTTTGAAAAATCAGGCACCACTAATAACCAGTTTCGCAAAGCTCAGTGCCAGGCAAAATTGCACCGCAAAGCAGAGTCAATTGCCGCCTTACTTCTCGCAATTAAGCAGTCACCTGAATCCACCTATTATGATGATTTTGCCGACGTAGTGACAGGGCCGCTCTCCCGGGCAGAAACGGCGCAGGTGTGGAAGCAAATCCTCGCCCTCAAGCCAGTTAAGCTCGATCATGCCCTCTGGAATATCGCTGTGCGCTCTACCGACCAGGAAGCCAGGCCGCTATTCCGTCGTCTAGTCGATCAATATCCCACCTCTGAACATGCACCAGAGGCGATGTGGTGGATGTTCTGGCACAACTTGAAGAATATCTATCCAGGTGGAATAGCCAAAAATAAAGCCATGGCTATTGAGCTCGCCAACTCTGCCGAAAATACGGCAAAGGTCTATCACACCCATAGATCCGCCGCTCGTTTTCTTTTCTGGGCCGGAAAAATACATGAGCATTTGGGCGATCACGCCAGAGCCAGAGGCCTGTATCAACAAGCTTTTGCCAGGTATCCGGCCAATTATTATGGCCATCGGGCACAGGCACGCCTGGCGTTTTTGAATGCTCCGGCCGATAAGCGACGCGATCGCGGCTGGTCTACCACTGCGGACAGACCTAACAGCACGACAAATTGGAATTGGCCTGAACCACCGGCCCTTTTCGACATAGAAAAAATTGCCCGTTTCGCCGGACCGGAAGTGGCACTGCTGGCTGCTGCCAGACAAATGGACGAATGCCAGCAGGCCTTAAATGCCGCTGCCGGAAAAGAAGGCGCCTCCCTTCACGATGACATGGCCGGTTTCCGCTCATGGCTTTTACTCAATCAAGGCCTGATTATGGAAGGCATTCGCGCTGCCGGCAAAGATTTAGACGGCAAACCGAGCCGCTCACCTTTGTGGCAGATAGATTATCCGTGGGCTTATGCCGCTCGCATCAAAGAACAGGGCCAGCTGCGCAAAGTCGACCCATATTTAATTCATGCTTTAATTCGCGAAGAGTCTCGTTATTTTCCCAGAGCTTTAAGCCGTTCGCAGGCAATGGGATTGATGCAATTACTTCCTGCCACCGCCATTGGTGTCGCTAAACGCATCAGCGTACCAATCGTAGAGAAGGATGATATTTTCATTCCTGACAACAATATCAAACTTGGTACCGCCTACCTTGAATACACTTTAAAACGCTTCAATGGCAACGCCATGCTGGCTGTAGCCAGTTATAACGGAGGCCCAAACGCGGTCAAAAGCTGGGTAGATCGCTTCCATGCGGCAGGCGGCAGTGACTGGGATTATTTCGTTGAAGAAATTCCCTATCGCGAAACCAGAGACTATGTTCGCAAGGTTTTCGGCAGCTATTTTGTGTACGAAAACCTCTACTAAGGGTATAAGTACGGTAAGCTCTAAAGATAAGCTCTGAAGATAAGCTCTGAAAGTAAGCTTTGAAGACAAAATCAAATCAGCCGCTAGTTTGTAGGAACGTTTGTTGTTAGGACCTTTACACCTCGAAACACTGATCAACATAGCCTGCCTGCTGGTGGTTCTGATCTTTGTCGTACCGCGAATCTGGGCGGTAATTGAGCTTAACTGGTTGCGCACGGTGACAGAGGCCAAATTAGGCAAAGTCGCCTATACTCCAACTGCGATTGAGAGCAAACAACCCCTCCATATTGCCTCCGCTTCAGTGCAAAGAGCGCTGACATTGCACCACCGCAATTTTAAGTACAACATTAAGGTGATCACGATCACTGATCCCATTGAGCCTTCCATCAGAGTTGAAGGCGTGACCGAAATTGCCTTGAGCCGCAAGTCTACAATCAAAAGTAACTTTACCGGCGACCAGAGCAAAGCAACGAAATTGATGATGACCGTGCGAGCCGATGTTACTAAAATCGGAGAGGGCACCAAAATTATCTGGCGTTATTTGCCTTCAGATCCGGGGCTTTTCCAATCACAAATTCAGATTGCCGACCCCAACATTGATTATCTCTTGGCCCGTACTAATTACGTCTTGATGCGTCAGCTTAAACCGCTCATTTAGTCAATTTATACTCTTTGATTTTTCCCAACAAAAGCATCATTGTTTCGCGCAAGAACGCAAGTTGCAGGTAATAGACAACAGTGAGAAGCCCAGCTGCGCCTAGTAAGTAAATCGGCGAGGCAAAAGCCAGATGTGTGGGTAAGAGCCGGCAAAGCGCTGCCAGCACCGACGCGGTGCACAAAAAGCGCCAGGTCAAAATGCTCAGGGTGGAACGCGGACCACCTTTAGCCAGCACGGCCAGACTGTCTTCTGTGGCTACTGTTTTTGGTTCCTGCTCTGGAGCCTTGGTTTTTCCAGTCAAAACGGCGAAAGCTTGAACCGCAACGTTTAGAACTAGATTCATAAATATGATCATTACTTGCAGAGTAAGTGATATCGCCAGGGCTTCGCGTAAATCACCCACAAATACAATGCCTGCCACCGCAGAAAAAACATAGCGCCAAATCGCCGCCTCGATAAAGATGCGTACGAAAAAAGGCACGATCGGTAGGAACAAAAGCAAAAGAAATACACGACCGTAAAACCACAGGGTCAAGCTACCTTTTGGGTCGAGTTGCGGCTGCGGTTTTTCTTCAGTTTTCATTTTCTAGACTCTGACGCTTAATTCCATTATGCTCTTTACAACGCCAGCCTGCCCGCCACCATTAGAATTTATTCGTAAATACTATTTGTGCCAAAGACTCTTCAGCCTGTCCGCCTGTGACCTTGATACCACAGGCGGTGCGACAAATGATCCCAAATTGTGCAAGTGTTAAACAAAGAAAAGACGGTCATAAAGACCGCCTTCTAAACTTTAAATTGAACTGGTAACGTCTAAATTACCCTAGCGCAGGCTTCTCTTGGGCAGCTTCTTTCTGCTTGGACTGGTTGTCTAACTTAAGCAGCTTGGCGAATGGATTGACTATTGCCCGCGGCGCGGCACCACCCGTGCCACTACTGGCAGGGGCCGCAGGAGCAAACTTATTTCCACAAGTCTGACAAATATGTTTGTTCGCTTGCACTTTAAATTGACAACGCGGACAAAGGAAATATTGCATAGATCCCTCTCTTTACTCTCTTCACTATAACACAGGGAATCCAGCGCGGGTGCCCGTTTTGGGCGACCGTGGAGAGTTTCCCCAATATTTTACCTGCTCCTTACTTTCCCCTCGGTATGTGTGCTTAAACCGACACTTCGATTGCAAATTTAAGACTCAGCCCCGTACCAATGGTTACCGACTCTCTTGAGAAATTAGGAAGTCTCTACAGCGAAAGCCTGCTGAAAGCCAATCAAGAAAGGTAAAATCGCCGCAGATGACTGACAAATTCACCAGCGGCCGCCTGATTTTGACCTTCGCCACTTTGCACCAGGTGCTAGCCGCCGAACGGGCATTGCGTGATAGCAATAACGATCGCTTGCGCTGTCGACCCACACCCACGCCGCCCGGTCTGTCGCAATCAATTTGCGGTATGGCCATAGAGCTACTTTTGGTGGAAGAGGCGGACACTGCTGTCCAGTTTCTAAAAGAACAGCAACTAATTCCTTCCGGTACTCATTTTTTGCCGTTCTCGCCCTGAATCAATCACGATTTCAGCATCTAAGCGCGAGCTGCGCCAGCTTACAGCCCGTTAATCGAACGGGCTATGTCAACTGACCTAGGTCGCCCGAGCTTATATACGGGCGACGCGCCCGAGTTATTAAGCTATACGAACTGATCTCAAGCACTTTATTAAAAGCATTTGGCCTAATATTCTTGCCTGGCGCTCTTGGAAACTTATAGGTTTGAGTCCTACTCAATCTCAATTCAAATTTACGCGAAAAAAAGTCATTTAAAAGTAATCAGCACTGTCAGCACCGCGTCCCGGATCTTTCGAGTTCCGCAACTGCTGCCGTCTTTGTCTGCTTACTGATTTTTTCTTGGCTCGAATTTGCGTTGCTGAATTGGTCGATTAAACGTTTTAACAAACCTCAAGAGAGCAGGCCCATGAATCAGATCAAACCATTTCAAAAAGGGTCGCTTCGCGTTCTGGTAATCGTCAAAGAGACGTATCTGGAACTCGTACAAGCGGCAAACGATGAGCATCAACTGCGGGAGATTGCCAAAAAGTCACCGGGCCTCGAGTCTGTTGCCGAATCGCACGCCCAGCACACCGCCACTTTGAACCACGTCACCGAGGTGCTCAGTGAGCTCGCTATCCACTACTCAGTGGTCAATCGCCGCGACCCCGATTTGCACGAGAAGCTGGCTCAGGCCAATCTTGTTATCACTCTCGGTGGCGACGGCACATTCCTCACCGCGTCTCACGACATCAAAGACGGCACTCCCGTTCTTGGTGTCAATTCGGCTCCCATCACCAGCTTCGGCCACTATTGTGTCTGCGACCGCAGCACTTTCACCGAAGTTTTCACCAGCGTGATCGAAAACCAGCGCCATGCCGTGGCACTGCTTCGCCTTAAGCTTTCCATCGATGGAAACCCGCTCGGTGAACTCGTTCTCAACGAAGTGCTGGTGGCACATGAGCAACCCGCCGGCACCAGCCGCTACCACATCACGGTGGACGGTATCACCGAGATCCACAAGTGCTCCGGTCTGCTCGTTTCCACTCCAGCCGGCTCCACAGGCTTCTTGCGCTCCGAAGGTGGCCCTGTGCTGCCCATCAGCGGCACGCAATTCGCTTACCTGGAACGCGCTCCATTCCTGCGTTTCGGTGAGGAGCATCAATTTCGCAGCGGCCTGATGCAGCGCGGTGAAAAACTCGAAATCGTCTCGCAGATGCAAGACGGTCGCATCTACATCGACGGCGATCACTTGCAGCACGCCTTTCCACGCGGATCGGTGCTCACCATCGAAGCGGCTGAAAGCAGCATCAACGCTTTCGTTGACCCCGCCTGTCACGAACCCTACATCACGGCACAAGTGCAATCACAAAAGCAGTCGACCAACTCGTCCTTCCAGGATTGGGTCAAACGTCTGCTGAAAATTTCCTGAGCACAAACAAACAGAAAACGGAAAAAATCTATGAAAGTATTGACCTTCAGCATCGTCGCCGGCTCCCTCGCATGCAATGCCAGGTGCCCTTTCTGCGTCGCTCCCATGACGCCCGCCAACGGCATTGGCACCAAAGAGCCCGAGGTTAACTGGCGCAATTTCCGCAAGGCCTCGCAATTGGCGCGCGATGGTGGCTGCTCCACAGCCATGATCACATCCAAGGGCGAGCCCACAATCTTCCCCGGCCAAATTACCAGATTTCTCGAAGAGCTTTCGCCCTTCAACTTTCCCATAACCGAGCTGCAGACCAACGGCCTGCTTATTGCCGATGGCCGGGTCACCGACGAGCACTTGCAGAAGTGGTACGACCTCGGTC
>ENA-ORBV01004446-ORBV01004446.1-microbial-mat-metagenome-genome-assembly--contig:-NODE-4446-length-26919-cov-12.796550_pt1 | contig 26919 bp, 27 predicted proteins | sample MGYA00237777_ERZ505514 | MGnify/ENA primary metagenome ERZ505514 (study PRJEB26160, sample SAMN06269048) | microbial mat metagenome | isolation source: Oligotrophic lake microbial mat | place...
GGCTATGAGTATTGCAGGATGCGAAGAAAAAGCCGCCCTAGAACGGCGGGGCTTTAGACCCAATTTCTTGGTAAAATTTCTCGCATATTTCTTTTCTCAACTTGAGTCAAAAAGCTTTATGATCACCGCGTCAATTTTGACAATATAGGCTATCCTGTACGAAACAAATTGGTTAATGTGAGAGTGGTGTTATGCGTACTTTTTTTCTAGTCGGAATCGCGGCTGCTTCAGCAGCATTTCTTAGTTCTTGCGGTGAAGGAGTTCCTAATGCTGACACCTCCACCCCTGCCGCTACAATAGCTATCGTAAAACCTGCTGTAACTCCTGTTGCCAAAACGTTTGTCGCACCTTTTGTGGTAAGTAGCAACACAGCATTGATCCCGCCAACAGATAAAGCTAGAAGGCAAGAAGAACTAGAAAAGAAAGTCGGTGCTCAGGCTAGCAAAGACAAAGACCGCGATCCTTTCGCCATTATTCCTGGTAGTGTCCCTTTACCTCCTGCCACAACGCCGAATCCAACCGTAACTCCTCCTTCTACACCGCGTGTAAGAGTTTCTGTACCGAGGAAGCAAATTCAACCTGAACCACTAGAAGCCCAATCTGTGAGGGTTAGCGGCATTGTGGAGATTGCTGGTAGCCAGTTTGCGCTTATATCAGTCCCAGGCGAGACCACCACCAGATATGTTCGGGCTGGACAACGGATTGCCAACAATAAGGTTTTAGTCAAACGAATTGAGACATCTGGTACACCTAGAGTGATTTTAGAGCAGTTTAATATTGAAGTGCCGCGTGCTGTCGGTCAAGTAGTGGCTGTGGCTGGCGCCCCTGGTGCTCCTGTTCCTGTTTCAGCACCTGTTGCAACTCCTGATTCTACCCAGCAAGGTGTGATTCTTCCTCCTGCACCTGTAGTTCCCCAAACAGTTAATCCTGCCGGTGTGCCTAACGTCGATCGATGATCGGCTGCCATACACGGCTTACAACCTGAAGTTTCCCGAACAGTCAATCTTGGCGATGTGCCTAACATACCGAAGTAGGAGCAAGCCCAAAAAATTAGCCTGAAATTAAGACTAAAAATAAGTCAGTAGATCGAATCCCTCCAAGTAAAATCAGGAGGGGTTTTTTAATTGCCATATGGAATAAAAATGAAATCTGGACTTAAGACAATACCGAGATATCTGCTGTTGGGTTCGATCGGCTTGCTGACGATTGGACCAGTTTTGTGGCTGGTCAGTACAGCATTCAAATCTACGGGGGAGAATTTGTTTCGGTTTCCGCCGCAGTTGATCCCCGCCAATCCCACGATCGATAACTTCATCAAGGTTTGGCAAAATAACCCTTTTCATCTCTACTTGTTTAACAGCATTCTGGTGTCGAGTGTAACGGTTGGGCTGAATTTGTTGTTTTGCTCACTCGCCGCTTATCCGCTTGCTAGATTTGATTTTAGAGGCAAAGGTTTGATTTTTTGGTCGATCGTAGGCACGAGTATGGTGCCGTTTCAGATTGCGATGATCCCGCTTTACATTTTGGCAGTGCAGTTAAATCTTAAAAACACCTATGCAGGCTTGATTTTCCCCTACGTGGTTTCGGCTTTTGGCGTGTTTTTACTGCGTCAGGCATTTTTAGGCGTACCCAAAGAATTAGAAGAAGCGGCGCGGATGGATGGCTGCTCCAGTCTGGGCATTTGGTGGCATGTGATGATTGCTTCGACTCGTCCTGCGCTGACGACGCTAGCTGTTTTCACGTTTGTGGCGATGTGGGGAGATTTCCTTTGGCCATTGGTGATGGTCGATAAGCCTGAGTTCTATACGTTACCGCTCGGTGTTGCCAACTTGGCGAGTGCGTTTTCCGAAGATTGGCGACTGATTGCGGCTGGCTCGGTGATCTCGATTTTACCGATTTTAGTTTTCTTTATTTTGTTGCAGCGATACATCATCCCAACCGATGCGGGGGCAGGCGTTAAAGGTTAAGGTCGATCGAATCCTGAATGCTTTGCCAGAGATGTTGATGTAATTGCTTGTTTAGTTGTCGATCGGTTTTAATCTCCAGCACTTGAGTACCAGATTGTTGGAGCGAGTCCAGCACACAGGTGTGAAAATGCTGCCAATCCCGAATCTGGACATAATCACAGCCGTAAGCTTGGACAATCGGGGCAAAGTCTAAGCCATGCGGGGTGGAGAACAGTTCGGTAAATGGTGGCTCGAAATTGGCGATTGGGAGCAGGTCGAAAATGCCACCGCCATCGTTGTTGAGCAGCACGATCGTTAAGTTAATCTGATACTTTTTTACTGCCATCAAACCATTCAAGTCATGGTAAAAAGTCAGATCGCCACAGACCAAAACCATCGGTCGATCGCAGCCCCAAGCCGCACCTAAAGCACTGGACACAATGCCATCAATCCCATTCGTCCCACGATTTGCTAGCACATGGATCGGTTGTTGATTGTGAAAGAACGTATCTAAATCTCGAATCGGCATACTGCTTGCCACGAAAAGATGTGTATATGCAGGCAGCCAATGCGCTAACTCTGCAAATACTTTGCCCTCGAATAAAGTGTCGATCGAAGCGAGAAATTCAGCGATCGCGCCCTTAGTAATCACCTCTGCTTGGTGGAAAGATTCTCGCCAGCCCTTGTCCTGCCAGTCTGGTAGCGTATAGATTTCGAGATAGTTTGCCAGTTGTTCACAAAAACTCACAGGATCGACATGAATCGATTGGGTCAGCCCATGCGTCGGATCGGTGTTACTGCCGTTACCAATAATGATTTGCTGAGTTTGGATATGGCTTTCTAACCAAATTTGATAACTTTTGGATGTTGGCATCGCGCCGAAACGGATGACTAAATCGGGAATATGCGTGTTACGGAACCGTGTCGATCGAAAGAAGCTGTCATAACTGCTAATCACATCTTGACGATTTAAACCAGTAGATTCTGCCAGTAATGGATATCCTGTAACGGCGGCGAGTCGGCGGATTGCGGCTTCAAGTTCGACATCTCTTGCGCCAATTCCCGCCCAAATCCCCACAACGATCACACCTTTAGGACAACTGATGATCTGGTTAGCGATCGTGGCGATCGAATCAACCCCCAATGTCAACGTGCCAGAAACCGTTTGAGTATATGCAGCTCCAGCCGATCGACCCTGCCAAGCTAGCGGTTGAGTCAGGGCAAGATCATCAGGCACATCGTCGGGTAAATTTACAGGCGTGAGCGGGTCTTGAAATGGGAAGTTGAGATGGATTGGGCCCGATGGGGTATGAGCTTTACCGACTGCAATCCCAACCGCACGACTGACCAGCGATCTCAAGTGCCGCAACCGAAATCCTGAAATCTCTGGCGTTCCCACTTCAAAAAAATAGCGGACATGATTGCCATATAACCGTATCTGGTCGATCGTCTGTCCTGCCCCACAGTCACGCAATTCGGGCGGTCGATCGGCAGTCAGCACAATCAACGGAATCCCACTGTAATAAGCTTCAATAATCGCGGGATAGTAGTTCGCCGCCGCCGTCCCTGATGTACAGAGCAATCCCACAGGTGATTTTGTGACTTTTGCTAATCCCAAGCCAAAAAAGCTGCTCGATCGCTCATCGATATGTACCAAAACTTTTAAATTCTGATGCGCGGCAAAGGCGATCGCCAAAGGTGTAGACCGCGACCCAGGCGAAACACAAACTGTCCGCACCCCTGCTCGATCTAATTCCTCCGCGACAATGCTTGCCCACAGGGTATTACGGTTAGCTGAATTGATCATGGGTGCTATGAATCGCGCTGAATAACTGTTTAGAACTTATCCTAAGACGATCTGGGCAAATTCAGACTCGATCGGGATCGATGCCAATCGATCTGAGATATACAGCCAGTCTTTCTTTTTGTTGTTGCTCTTGGTCAGCACGCTCCTCGGACTTTTCAGCACGTTCCTCAGCAGTTAGATACCTTATTCCTTGAAGATCGTACCAATAAACCAACTCTTGGCGGTAATTGTCTCGCACACCTTGTTCGCAACCAATCCCAAGACCGATCTCTGGCATCCACACCATTTGCCCCATTGCTTCTCCTTTTTCTTGAATCAGGGCGACTGATGGCAGAAGTTCGTACTTCCCATTCACCAATTTATACACTTCTAAAGATTGGTGTTTTTTATACAGACCTCTTCTCCCACTGAGGTAGTTATAAATTACATAGTAGAGAATCCCTAATTCTTCATACTTTGCCAATTTGATATCATATTCACCATTATATTTATGAGAAACAACTTCTAAAGCTAAGATTGGCAGTACGCTCTCTTCCCACATCACGTAACTTAAGCGTCCACCTTCACCAATATATCTTGGTACACCCAAAGCGAGAAAGCCGTCGGGAACGATGCATTTAGACTTTTGAGGTTCTTCAATGTTAGGTTCGTAGTAGACACCCATATCCACACCCCAAAACCAATCGGTGCGCTCTGCCCAAATCGATCGAAGTAAGTTCAACAGAATATTCGGAATGTCGTTCTGAAGCTCATTATCCACAGGAGTTTCATCGGAATCTGGCAACTCTTCCGCAGTAGGTAGATGGCGATATTTAGAAGGTACAGCAACCATAGCTTTTTCGCATTTTGGGCACTTTACGTTAGCCTCATTCTGTCATAGTTTTGTTTTGAGTTAAATCGTTTGAACCTTTTACGCGATCGACAAGTCTCAACATCCAGATTAAACATTTAAACTTGGATAAAATGTTTGCCGTGGTGTCAGCAATCGTGGAAAGCCTGAGTCATCCAGAGTCAGATACTTACCTGATCGGTTTGTGTTTAAAAGGTCACACTCAGAGCTTTGGGAGGCTTTATCAACGCCATCAGCAGAAGGTTCGATCGACGCTCTATCAGCTTTGCGGTGCAGATGGATTAGACGATCTCGTACAGGAAGTATTTTTGCGGGCTTGGAAAGGGCTGACCAAGTTTCGCCAGACCGCGCAGTTTACGACCTGGTTATATCGCATTACTTGGAATGTTGCGTCCGATCGGCGGCGTAGTTATGCCCAAATTCGATCGCGTCAGGTTTCAGTCGAAGACTCGCAATTACAAAGCATCCCTAGTTATGGCACCGACACAACCAATCAGCTCAACACCATACATTACCAAGATCTCGTGCAGAGAGGTCTAGCGCAATTAAGCTCGGATCACCGCACCGTTCTGGTGCTGCATGATTTAGAGGGACTGCCGCAAAAAGAAATCGCCGAAATTGTCGGTATTCCCGTCGGTACGGTGAAATCACGACTGTTTCATGCCCGCGCCGCTTTAAAAAATTTTCTAGACTCACAAGGAGTCGAACTATGAACCACCAAGACTTCGATCGAGATCGAGAACAGCGTTTAGTCGCTTTTATCCGCCAACATCGCTCGATTGCCCCACCACCTGCGATCGATTTGCAGCAGAGTATCCTAGCCCAGATCCAACATCAAGCTCAACCTCACCGAAATATCTCATCGGCGAAGAGTTTCAAGTGGCTCTGGTTGATCCCAGCTTCGATCGTCTCAGCCAGCATGATCATCTGGCAGATTAACCGTCCGATCCAGACTGCACTCACCGATACAGATCGTCAGATCATTGAAGCATCTTTGGTCACAGGCTGGTCAGTCGCAACCAGCGAAGAGTCTGAATCCGATCAACTACTAATAACCAATTATCAATAACTAGTTCCTGCTTAAATCATGTTCAACCATAAATTATTCAGCTTACTCACCACCACCGCATTAATGCTTGGATTTAGCACTCCCATTTGGGTTGGGTCGATCGAACCATCACAGGCTCAACGATTTGAAAATATGCCACAAGGTGAAGTATTAAAGAAACTCAACTTGTCTGATACCCAAATGCAGCAACTCAAGGCAATTCGAGATCGAAACAAGGATACGCTCAAAAGTTCCACCCAACAACTACGGCAGGCATCTCAGGACATCCAGAATCTTTTAGCTGGAACCGCTTCGACTGAGCAGATTCGCAGCAAGTTTAATCAAGTCCAAAATCTTAAGCAGCAAGTGGCGAAGTTGCAATTTGAACAAATGTTGGCAATGCGCGAAATTTTGACCCCACAACAAAGAACGCAACTAGCACAGACGATGGCTCAATTTAAAGGGAATATGCGCCAAAGACTTCAAGATCGCCGCCAAAACCGTCCATAGTTCACATTAATCTTTGTGACAGCCGAGGAGTAACTTTCTTGGCTGATTTTGGGTTTCTCGATCTCGCCCCAGCCAAAGTTAACAGTAAGAAATTGTTAAATATACCCAGTCACCGATGAAGCTAACTTAATATAATGAATTAGTAGGTCTTTGTTATTATTAACATTCATTGAAATCAAGCTGTTATTTCAATCCTACTGGGTAATTTTCGAGGTTAACCGAAATCCTGAATGATTGATTCCTGTTCCAACAAGCATATTTCTGGTAAGCAAGCCATTGAGCCAGTAGTGCTGGTACGCCGCTTTTTGTTTAGCTTGTCGATCGCCACTTTTTTTCTGATGGCATTGGGAAGTGCAACAAGGGTAATGAATGCTGGACTCTCTTGCCCTGACTGGCCACTCTGCTATGGTTCGATCGTCCCTGCTGAGCAGATGAACCTTCAGGTATTTCTGGAGTGGTTTCATCGGGTCGTGGCATCTGTGGTCGGCTTTTTAACTCTTACCTTTACCGCTACATCGTGGTTTTATCGCAGGTTGCTGCCGAAATGGTTACCTTGGGGCGCACTGGGGGCACTGACGCTGGTGATGACGCAAGGAATTTTGGGAGGGCTGACTGTGACTGAGTTATTGCGTTTTGATGTCGTGACAGCGCACTTAGGTACGGGACTGCTATTTTTCTCAACTCTATTATTGATGGCAGCGACTCTTACTCCATTTCAGTCTTATGATACGGCTAATAGTTTGCCTTGGCTTGGATTGGGGGCTGTAGTTCTGGTTTATTTGCAAAGTATTTTAGGGGCTTTGGTGGCATCCCAATGGGCATTACATCAGTGCTTAGCCAATAGCGGTTTATGTATGGTGATGAATAGTCATTTGGCGGGCGTAGTTCCTGCTAGTTTGGCTTCGATCGCCGTTGTCGTAAAGTCACATCGCACGCCTGCGATTCATCCACTCCTGCGCCGACTGGCATATACAGTGGGTGGTCTGTTGCTTGCCCAGATCGCAGTGGGACTGACAACCTATAAGTTAAAACTTGAAGTCGAGCCTTTAACCGTAATGCATCAGGCAGTGGGGGCTGCTCTGTTGGGTACTTTAGTGTTTTTTACCGTTTTAGCATGGCGCGATCGACTTCAGGTGCAGCAAGTATCTAGAGTTCAAGATTTACCGATCTCACCAGATTCCGAATTATTTTCCACTAACAGCTAAAGCTCATAGCTCAAGAGAAGTATTAGAGAGGAGAAAATCAATGCAAGAATTAATTTACGCAGACGTGCCGAGGCGTAATCAGAATCTCTTCGAGGTTTTGCTCAGCTACTATCAACTTACCAAACCCCGCATCATCGTTTTGTTGCTAATTACCACAGCAGGCGCAATGTGGATTGCCTCAGAGGGAAAAGTCGATCCATTGCTGCTACTAGTAACGATTGCAGGCGGAGCTTTAGCTTCAGCCTCAGCGAATGCGATTAACTGCCTTTACGATCGAGATATTGATTATTTGATGGAGCGGACTCGCAATCGTCCGTTACCTTCGGGGCGAGTTAGTCCTAGAGATGCCTTGATTTTTGCGATCGCCTTGGCGGTGGTGTCGTTTGGGTTGCTCTACTATTTCACCAATTTACTGGCGGCAATGCTGGCAATGTCTGGCATTCTCACCTATGTTGGCGTTTATACCTGTTGGTTGAAGCGATCGAGTACGCAAAATATTGTGATTGGTGGATCGGCAGGCGCGATCCCACCCCTAGTAGGTTGGGCAGCCGTCACGGGCGATCTGAGTTGGGCAGCTTGGGTGTTATTTGCGATCATCTTTGTCTGGACTCCACCGCATTTCTGGGCATTGGCAATGATGATTCGCGATGACTACGCTAAGGTCGGGATTCCGATGTTGCCTGTAGTTGTAGGTGATGCTCCGACATCAAAGCAGATTTTTTATTACACCTTGCTGTTATTACCTGTAACGCTTTTACTGGTTTATCCTTTAAATGTGATGGGGTCGTTTTACCTAGTCTGTGCGATCGGACTAGGCGTGAAGTTCATCGCTAAAGCGGCGGCATTGATCAAAAATCCTAGCGATCGAACCGAATCACGTTCTGTATTTAAGTACTCAATCTTGTATCTGATGCTTCTGTGCGCGGCAATGGGGATCGACAGCCTACCGATTACCCATACTATGATCGGACATCTATCAGACAAGCTACCGCATCTGATGTCGAATTTGTCTCAGTGCTATTTACAAGCTTCTTAACTAAGTCAGGAATCTGCCGTGAATACTGTTGACTATCTGCGTATTAGCTTAATCGATCGATGCAACTTTCGCTGTACCTACTGTATGCCAGAGGGTGCAGAGTTTGACTACATTCGATCGAAAGAGATGTTGACGAATGATGAATTGATTCAGCTTTTACGCGAGGTTTTCATCCCTTTAGGCTTTCATAAATTTCGACTTACAGGTGGAGAACCACTCCTGCGTAAAGGTTTAGTGGATTTAGTCCGAGCGATCTCATCTCTGCCAGGTACAGAAGATTTAGCGATCACCACTAATGCCTATCTCTTAGAAGATATGGCGCGACCTCTTTACGAGGCAGGATTACGGCGAATTAATATCAGTCTCGATTCGCTCGATCGAAATGTATTTCGGGAAATTACAGGGCGCGACCATTGGCAGAAAGTGTGGCAGGGGATTTTAGCAGCGCATGAAGTAGGATTCGATCCGTTAAAGCTAAATGTCGTGGTCATCCCAGGCGTAAACGATCGAGAAGTTTTAGATCTAGCGGCTCTGAGCATCGATCGGGCGTGGCATGTCAGATTTATCGAGTTTATGCCGATTGGGAATACGGAGCTATTTGCCCATAAAGGCTGGGTAGACTCGGCAACTTTAAGAGCAAAAATTAGCGATCGATTTGGTTTACTAGAAAGTAACTGCCGAGGGAACGGCCCCGCCGATGTGTTCCAAATTCCAGACGCAAAGGGGACTTTAGGGTTTATCAGTCAGATGTCGGAATGTTTTTGCGATCGATGCAATCGCGTCCGTCTCTCGGCGGATGGTTGGCTGCGTCCCTGTCTGTTAAATGAATCGGGACAAATCGACCTCAAAACTTCACTTCGTAGCGGGCAAGATGATGTTGCGCTAAGACAGCAGGTGAGAGAGTTACTAAATCTGAAAGCCGAAATCAACTTTAAAGAACGCGATCGCGGCATTAAAACATCCGATCAAACATATACCCGTACCATGTCCCAGATCGGCGGTTAGGCTAGATCGCTGGGATGCATTCGATCGTAAATCGATCGATAGAAATTCCATCACGATTTGCAAGGTCAGGAATTTGAATCATCATTTGTTTCTTGTTGTTGGTAGATATACGCTTCAAAATCTTCCATTTTCAGATAATCTAGCACTTGGTCTCTATCTTGTGTATAGTCGCCCTCGCCCACATCAAACTGCTGTAAAAATCTAATCATTCCTGCCACCCCCAGGTTCTCTACAAGTGCCTTGTAACCTTGTTTTTTTAGCTCAACTAACTTCATTATCTTTCTCCTTTTGCATAATAGACATTAGCCACGTAACAGGATTCTCCACATTAATCTTCAGCATATCTCTGTATTTTTTTGCTCTTTTTAACAAGCGGTCGTCAGTTGTTAAAAAGACAGTAGCTTCAGCAGCTTCTGCATAGACAATATGAAGGGAGTCCAAAAGCTTAAATCCCATATCCATTAGAGTATTTGCTCGATTCCTAATTTCAGTTGGATCGCTGGTTTTGACTGTTGAGATCTGTAAAATTGCTTTTACTCTTTCAGCTTTTGCAGAATTTGATGTATTGCGAAGTTCAAATCCGATCGCATCGCTACTAATCAACTCCCACTGCTTCGTCTCACATCGCCTAATAATGCTAGTAATAGCTTGAGCTTCAAGATTGACACGCTCTTGTTCTAAATCATCAAAAGGTCGGTTTAAGCAGCATACATCCATATAAATTAGATATTTCATAGCTGGTTAGTCGTTACACAGAATTGTGATTTAGCAGTCGCTTCAATAACTTGAACGCTAATTTTATTGCTTTATTTTACTCCGCAAACTTGCCATTGTCGTAAGGGCAACTTTGCTGATGTTTGCTACTTTAATTCATTGCAATTGCTGATTTCGCTGAGATGCATTCGATCATTGCTCTTCTGGATCGACAATTTTTCAGGAAGTTGGTATTCGATCGTATGGTTCTGGGTCAATATCAGGGACTTTGGCTAAAATTGCCTCATATTTTAGACGATTACCGCTTTCTGCTCTTTCCTTGAGGTAGTTTTCTGTCATCAAAGCCGAGAGTTTTTCTGCAATCGCACTAGAAATAAATCGATCGATAGAAATTCCATCACGATTTGCAAGGTCATACAGGCTTTGCTGTAAAGAGTCAGGAATTTGAATTTCCTTAATTTCTTCATTCACGATCTTCAGATCGCTGGGATGCATTCGATCGTAGATTTCAAAAGGTTGGTGAATCCAGCCATGATCGGTGAGAAAATCCACATAAAAATCTGGCTCGATCGAACTTGATGACTTGTACCAAATCACGGCGGTTTTGACCTGTTCGATCGAATATTCTTGGTGATTTTTCAGCCAATTGAGTGTTTGCTGGAGCGTAACGCCAGAGTCAACTAAGTCATCTACCAACAAAATTTTGTCGCCTAAAGTCGCTGATGCGCTTGTGATCGCTGAAGCCAGCTTCAGCTTTCCCTGTTCACCCGAAATCGTGTAAGAGCTAGCTGCGAGGATCGCCAGTGGCAGATTGTAAATCCGAGACAAAATGTCGCCAACCCGCAAGCCTCCTCTCGCCAAGCAGAGGATTTGATTGAACTCCCAGCCAGAATCATAAATTTTTGTGGCGAGCTGCTCAATTTTTTGATTGTACTCTGACCAAGAAACAAAGATTTCAGGCATTTTTAAGTGATTTTAGTGTATGGGACAAGTCTTCCTGCCAAGTACTAAATTATGTTAAGTTCACAGAGGCATAATTAATTTTGTGCCAAAAAGGGTTTGCGGCGATTTTAGTTTTGTGGTACTGCTCAGAAATTAAAATCCCGTGAGGGGAATCAATCAAATATTATTTACAGGTTTTTGTCGTAATGAATCAGGCGAGAGTAACTTTTGCTAAGGGCGTTGGATTTAAAAAAGAATTAAATCGACGGGTTGAGCACTATTTCAAATCGAATCGGATTAAGCCACGCGATAACCCAGCCATGTATCTCAAAACTCTGACCATCTTTGTCTGGTTGGTTTCGGCATGGGCATTTACGGTATTTGCCCCAGTGTCTTTAGGTGTCAGAGCGATTGGCTGTGTGATTGTAGGCTTGGCGATCGGGGCTGTAGGTATGAGTGTCGGTCACGATGCTAATCATGGGGGATATTCGAGCAATCATCGCATTAATAAACTCTTAGGTTTAACTTACGATGTCATCGGTTTGTCTAGCTATCTTTGGCGGTTTCGGCACAATTTTTTGCATCACACCTACACAAATATGGTGGGGCATGATGTGGAAATTCACGGCGATGGCTTAATTCGGATGTCACCAACCATGGAGCATAAGTGGCATCATCAATTTCAACATATTTTTATTTGGTTTGTTTATCCGTTTATTCCTTTTTACTGGTCAGTTAGTGATATTAGCTTGGGTCTATTTCAAGGTAAATATCACGAACACAAAATCCCCAAACTTTCAACCTTACAAACAGTGACTCTAGTTGGTTTGAAACTATTAGGGCTTGCTTGGTTTATTGGTGTGCCGATTTTTGTTGGCTACGATCCACTCACAGTGCTTTTGGGCTATTCGATCGCCTATATGGTTTATGGTCTAGTGATTTGTGTGGTTTTTATGTTGGCGCATGTCTTAGAACCTGCCGAGTTTATCGAACCCAACTCAGCTAATAGCATTGACGATGAATGGGCAATTCTTCAAGTTAAAACTACAGTCGATTTTGCACCGAAAAATCCAATTCTTAACTGGTATGTTGGTGGTCTCAACTATCAAGTAATTCATCACTTATTTCCGCATGTTTGTCATGTTCACTATCCTAAACTCGCCCCGATTGTGGCAGATGTTTGCGAGGAGTTTGGCGTTAAATACAATGTTTACGACACCTTCAGCAGTGCGATCGAAGCTAATTACAATTGGTTGAAATTTCTGGGTAAAAAAGTAGTGAAGTCAAATGAGGTCAGGCTGAAATTACCCGTAACTTCTCGATAACCTTATGCGTCTTGCCGTGGAGGGTTGGCGGTTTGTGCCGCATTCGTACGCGATCGTCAACCAGTTTCAATTGCTGGAAATGCAGCAACGACCAAATCTGGAACTCGATCACGTTGATGCCCCATATCTGAATGATTGGCGACCCTTCCAAGGGCTATTTAAACCTGCTCAAGAACAGTCGCTCAGGTCTTTCACTAATAACTCAGCAACTGTTTCAGCATCGGCACCTGATGCCCGTTTACGGATTTATTTCCCGCCAAACCTCAATTCCACGTCTGAACGCTTATATGTGTTTGGTACGACCGAATGGGGCAAGGTACGCAATTTAATGTTGCAAGAAATGGCAGTTTCATCGCTGCAATCTGCCCATGCCTCATCAAATGCCACGATCATCACGCCATCGCAGTGGTCAAGGTCAGGTTTTATTCAAAGTGGAGCAGATCCCGATCGAGTCGTTGTCGTGCCGCATGGTGTCGATCTGGATATTTACAAACCTCTGCCCGAAATCGATCGAACTAAGTGGCGGCAACAATTGGGCTGGTCAGACAGCTTTGTATTTTTGAATGTCGCCAGCCCTTTTTTCAATAAGGGCGTTCACATCCTGTTTAAGGCTTTTGCTGCCGTAGTCCAACGCTACCCTCAAGCTCGACTGGTCTTGAAGTGGACAGATTCGGTGTTTAGTTCAAATACCACGCCTCACCAAATCATCGACCAGGTGCTATCCCCTGCCGATGCTGCTAGGGTCAAAGCCCGATTCCGTTATATTGGCGATGCTCTGTCGTTTGAGCAGGTGGCATTGCTGTATCAGGTGAGTGATGTTTATGTGTCGCCCTATTTAGCTGAAGGGTTTAATTTACCTGTACTAGAAGCGATCGCCAGTGGGCTTGCGGTGATTTGTACCAAGGGCGGCCCTACCGATGAATTTACCACTCCAGAGTTTGCCTGGCAGATTGAGAGTACTTTGCAATCTAAAGTCTTTAATGACGAACAGTTATTTGTGCTTCAGCCTAGTGTCGATCATCTGATTAGCTTGATGTGCCAGTCGATCGAACAGAAATCATTCCTCGATCGTGCCAAGTTGGCTGGCCCCGATTTTGCTGCCAATGCTTTTACGTGGAAACATGTTGTCGATCGACTGCTGACGGTGATGGCAGGCTAGTTGCTGGTTATTTTGCCAAAATCTAAAAATAATCTCAAATTCAAATTGACAAGATAACGAGAGTTCGATACTCTAGATAAGCGCGAAAAACAAAAGCTCATGCTGAGTAATCGCAAGCAATACGCCCCCATCGTCTAGAGGCCTAGGACACCTCCCTTTCACGGAGGCGACGGGGATTCGAATTCCCCTGGGGGTATTGTAAATCAACTATTTTATCGGGTTATTAATTAGCCCGATAATTTTTGGATTCATACACAAATATAGTCTGTGAAAAGCGTTGGTGCTAGAGTGTGGATGTTTTTGCAGGACTTCGGATATGGAGAAGACAGCTAAGGATTATAAAAACTTAGGGAATACGCTAATGGCGCAGGGAAATTTTGCTGCTGCTGCCGAGGCTTATCACCAATCGATCGAACTCGATCCAAATAGTGCTGAACCATATGCAAATTTGGGGAATATCGCGTTGCAGTCGGGCGAATTGGATCGAGCAGCCAACTTTTATCGACAAGCGATCGAACTCAAACCTAACTTAGCGGCGGCTCACTGGATGCTGGGCAATGTCTTACACGCTCAAGGCAAGACCGATCGAGCGTTTACACATCAAACCACAGCCCTCCAACTCAAACCAAATCTAGTCAGTGCCCGCGACCATCACAATCTCGGTAATGCTCTGATCCAACGCGGTTCGATCGAGGCTGCGATCGACTGTTATCAACACGCGATCGACATGGAACCCAACTATGCCGAAGTGCGTTTCAGCATGGGGTTAGCATTATTTAACCGAGGTCAGTTAGCAGATGCCGCCACTTATTTGCAAGCGGCGATCGCCATCGAACCAAATTACGCTGAAGCCCACTGTACGCTAGGCGCAGTTTTGGGCAAACAAAATCTTCATACTCAGGCGATCGATCATCTCCAAACTTCGATCGTGATTAATCCCCAACTGATTGAAGCCCACTACAATCTCGGTACAGCCCTACGTCAACAAAATCGATTAGAGGAAGCGATCGATTCATTTCAAACTGCGATCCTGCTCAAGCCCGACTTTGCTCAGGCATATTTTAACTTGGGTAATCTGCTCAGCCAACTCAAGCGCAAAGATCGAGCGATCGAACATTACACCAAATCGATCGAACTCAAACCCAACTATGCTGAAGCCTACTGCAACTTGGGCGATTTGTACTATCAGCAAGAGCAGATCGATCGAGCAATTTCCTCGGCTCGATCGGCGATCGCGATTAATCCCAATCTTGCCGCCGCACACTACAACTTGGGCATTGCCTTCAAACATCAAGACCAGCTAGCAGAAGCGATCGACTGTTTTGAACGAGCTTTGAGTCTGAAACCTGATTTTGCCGCCGCTTACTGCGATCTTGGCGTTACTCATTTCCATTTGGATGAATTAGACAAATCGATCGATTGCTATCACAAAGCCTTAGAGGTCGATCCTAACTACGCCGATGCCTACTCCAACTTGGGTGTATCTCTATGTGAGCAAAATCAAATCGATCGGGCGATTAGTGCTTACGAGCAATCGATCGAACTGGCTCCTGATGTTGCCTCTACTCATATCAATCTTGGCATGTCGCTGATCTTGAATGGTGATTACAATCGTGGTTTTACCGAATATGAGTGGCGGTGGCAGCAAACTGATATGCTCTATCCCGCGCGCTCTCAACCGACTTGGGATGGTTCTGAGTTAAATGGAAAGAAGATTCTATTATGGGCAGAGCAAGGATTTGGCGATACGCTGCAATTCATTCGTTATGTCCAGATCGTCAAACAACGTGGTGGCAATGTGATTGTGCAATGTCCATCCAATTTGTTGCGAGTTCTTGCTAGCGTTGATGGCATCTCTCAGTTAGTCGCAGAAAACACGACCCTCCCAGAATTTAACGTGCAAGCGCAAATGCTCAGCTTGCCGAAGATTTTAGGCACAACACCCGACACCATCCCTGCCCAAATCCCTTATATATTCAGCGATCGATCTTTTCCCAAGCAATTCAGAGCCGAAGATCGGAGTCAGCTCAAAATCGGCATTGTCTGGGCGAGTGGCTACCGTGCCAAACGTGATTCACTGCGGTTTTATCACACCAAATCTTGCCCTCTATCGCTGTTTATGCAATTACTGACGATTCCCAGCGTGAGTCTGTATAGCTTACAGGTAGGAAAAGATGCCGATGAGATCGATCGGTTTCTAGTCGATCGAGTTCACAATCTCAGAGATCGGATTCAGGACTTTGCCGATACGGCGAATTGGATCGAACAATTGGATTTGGTGATTGCGGTTGATACTGCTGTGGTTCACCTCGCAGGTGCAATGGGTAAGCCTGTGTGGGTGATGTTGCCGTTTGCGCCTGATTGGCGATGGATGTTGGAACGTGAAGATACTCCTTGGTATCCTACGATGCGATTATTTCGCCAACAACGATCGGGCGATTGGGAAGAAGTATGGTCGCGAATTATGTCAGCATTAAAAGGGTTTCAGAGTTTACGCCCCAGTTAAATTATGGCATTAGATCGAAATCATCAAAAGGGATTGAGGCTTTATAGAATATTAATTATTCTGATTGCTTTACTCTTTCTGGTCTTCACAAATAGATGGTTGACATGGGATCAAGGCATCATCTATCTCACTGCTAACGATGTTTATGCTTATGCCAAGATTTCAGCCGCAGCACCCACATTAAATCCTGAGAATCTAACTTTTCATCATGCCCAAAGGCTGACTTTTCCCTATTTGTTGGGATCTCTGGCGAAACTAACTTCGATCGAATATCAACACCTATTTCAAGCAACCGTCTTTTTGTGTCATGGCATCGTGGTCTTTTGTGTCGATCGAATTCTGGTCAAACTCAAGCTCAGCAAGTTGAATTATGCACTCTGTATTAGCCTGCTCATCCTCAATCCATATACATTTAGATATTATTGGATTGTGCCAGGAATGTTGCCTGATGTGATTTTTGTGACGGGACTGTCGATCGCTCTGACTGGACTTGTGGGGATTAGTTTCATACCTGTTGCCATTGGTATATCGATCGCCGCGTTAGGGAGGCAGACCGCATTGGTGGCAATCCCAGGCATCATCCTTTGGCTCACGATCGCTGCTGGTTGGTCAAATCGATCGATCTGGCAAAGACTTCGCTATTCTCTGGTTGTGATTTCGATCTCGATCGGGATCTATCAAATCACAGGGTCGATCGCTTCAACATTTGCTCTTCCTTCTGACAACGTAGAGAGCATCTCAGGTTTATTCAAGTGGTTATCCAGCGATCGATTCTCTCTGCCTCGCTTTGCCGAACATCTGCTCAGGCTAGTTATTCCTGCGGCTTTGATTGCAGGAAGTTCGATCGGGATTCATCTAGGATCGAAGCGCAGCTCTAGCCTAAATTTAGCGATAAATATACCAGTAGAATCATGGGCAAGTATCTTAATCACAGTTGGAATTATTGCCCAGCCCTTTTTGAGTGGGCCCGAAATTAGTGGTCAAAACTCCTCTAGATTGGCAGCATTGGGACTTGTTCCTCTGATTGTGGCTTTAGCTTTTCCGATCGGGCATATCGATCGATCGAAACATCAAATCGAGATCGATCAAAAAATCAACCCAGAAATCTATCAAGTCCAGAAATTTTTGACTTGGAAAGTTATCTTAGGATGCTGTATTTTGATCGGATCTTTGCATCATCTTTACACCAAGCTTGGGCCACCTAATGCCCTGATGTTTGCGATTACCCAAATCACTCTAACGTCGATCGCAGGATATGCTAGCTTCTCACTTCGCAGGATTAGAGAGATATCTTCCTCTACTCCACCGTGACTGATTTTGCTAGATTTCTGGGCTGATCGACATCTAAGCCGCGATGGGCCGCAATGTGATATGCCAACAGTTGCAGTGGGATCACGGTTAGCATTGGCGAAAGCATCTCATCCACAATCGGAATAGGCAGGAGATGATCGAAAGTTGCCACTGCCACAGGATCGGATAGGGGCGCAACACCGATCAGTTCGGCATCGCGGGCTTTGGCTTCTTGGGCATTAGAGAGCACCTTCTCATAGACACTTCCAGGTGTAGCGATCGCTACGACAGGAACATCTTTATCTAACAGCGCGATCGGCCCATGTTTCATCTCACCTGCGGGATATCCTTCGGCATGGATATAACTCACCTCTTTGAGCTTGAGTGCGCCTTCTAGAGCAATTGGGAAGTTGATCCCACGTCCGAGATAGATAAAATCTTTGGTATGAACAAACTTATGGGCAAGTTGTTCGATATATCGTTCTTGACTTTCTAAAATAATCTCAATTTGAGCAGGTAGTTGGCGCAGTCCCAAAATAATCCGTTGTGATGCCTCTGGCGACAAGGTTTTGCGAATCGTGCCTAACTCCAATGCCAATAGATAAAAGATCAGTAACTGCGCGATAAACGTCTTAGTCGCGGCAACACCAATTTCAATCCCAGCTTGGGTGTCGAGCACATGTTCGGCAATCCGACTGAGCGAACTTTCGGGACGGTTGGTGATACCCAAACAGCGATCTCCACGTTTCTTTGCCAGTTCGATCGCCGCCAAAGTATCCGCAGTTTCGCCCGACTGAGTTACACCAATCACCAGCGTATTCGGCACAATCGGCGGGGCAGCATAGCGATATTCCGAAGCATAGTTGACACTAGTGGAAATCCCAACTAACTGTTCCAAAAGATGCTTCCCAACCAGGGCCGCGTGCCAACTCGTGCCGCAAGCGAGAATTTGGATATTGCTAATATCAATCAAAAACTCGGCTGGTAGTGCCAAATCAACCTCGTCTTTAGCCGTGACAAAGTTCGCTAGCCCCGCTCTAATTACACCTGGTTGTTCGTGGATCTCCTTCAGCATGTAGTGGCGGAATCCTTGTTTTTCCATCGTGACTGGATTCCAATCGAGGGTTTGCGCGTGTCGGCGGAGGATTCGATCGCCATTAAAGTTATAGATTTCCACACTATCACGGGTAATACGGGCAATTTCGCCATTATCCAATGCCATCACAGTACGGGTGTAAGCAATCAGTGCTGGGGTGTCAGAAGCGATGAAGTTCTCTCCTTTACCTAAACCGATAACCAAAGGAGCTTGTTGGCGCACGGCGATCAGTTCATCAGGATGATCGGCAGAAATTACAGCAAGGGCAAATGCTCCTTGGAACTTGCTGACCGCTAATCTTACGGCTTCGAGTAAAGTATTTCCTGGCAGAAATTCGGCGATCGAATGCGGGATAACTTCAGTATCAGTCTCGGTGACGAACTCACTCCCTTGCTGCCTTAGTTGTTCGCGCAGAATGTAATAGTTCTCAATAATGCCATTCTGTACCACCGCCAAATTGCCTGAAGTGTCGGTGTGGGGATGAGCGTTGTGTTCTTCAGGCTTGCCATGCGTAGCCCAGCGTGTATGCCCAATGCCGATGTGAGCCGTCTGAAGTTCGCTGTCAATCTCTAATTTTTCGGCAAGATTGCTCAGCTTACCCTTAGCACGAGTACGTTGTAAGTAATTTGCCTTAATCGGGATCGTCGCGACCCCAGCCGAGTCGTAACCACGATATTCCAACACTTTTAAGCCAGACAGCAAAACTTCGTTAGCTGATCGATCGCCAATGTAACCGACTATTCCACACATAGATGCTTACCACCCTAAACGCCAAAATTTAACGCCACAATATTATAGCGAGAAATTCTAATAACGAGATTTTCACAATACAAGTTCCTTGCTCTTTGAATAAGTATCTAAGTCGGCACTGGTGGCATTGCATGGGAAGGCAGGAAACATTACCTAGATAGAGTTAGACAACATGTCGTATTGTAAACAATTGCGTCCAAGATATCCCAACCTTGAGAATACCAAGTTTCATAGCAGGAACAACTAACTATAGAGCATCAAGCTTGGTTTGAGATTAGATAACCGCCTCTCCTAATCACTTATGCTTCTCTTTGACACACTAAACGTACGAACTGTTGCATTGAGACTCATTCCTTCAGTTCTTGATTTGAGAATCTGAATAATACGACTCAGAGGTGTTCTTAGTCCTGCGATTGGGGTTGCAAAGGTATATGTCACATCGACGACAATGCAGGATTGTCCGCAAACCATGAGCTTGCGTCATATATTTGGTATGGGAATGCAATTCATTCTGATTGCAGCACGGACAAGGATGCGAAAATAGATCCATTTGGCAACTTTTTTAGATGGCAATCTATTATTCCTCTAGTTTAGACTCAGTAATGCTTTACGACCTACATTCCGCTCGTAAAGGAAGAGTAAAATAAATAGCGAAAGGTAGAGTAGAAGCGGAAAAGCAGGAAAAGTTATTAATAGCAAAAGTACAGAGATGAAAGTAGAGAATCTAGATCATCTAGGAATCGTGGCAGGGATAATCGACGAGATCGGAATCGTAGAATATATAAACGAAAAAATCGGGAGAAGCTCAAGAGAAAAAGTAAGCGCAGGGATAATGGTCAAAGCAATGATCCTGAATGGATTAGGGTTTGTATCCGCACCGTTGTATATGTTTAGTAAATTCTTTGAAGGAATAGCGACACCTCAAGAATTCCCTCATTGTAGCTCTGGTTGAATTCCTCGGCAATACTTCTGTCATTAGGCCCCGCAGTAGCAACTCCCGTCAAGGTAGGGAGGATTGTAGGGAAAATCAACGGGTTGAAATCCCTCCTCCAATAACTTTTGGCTTCTCCCTTTTTGTGGAGCTTTGTAAATTGTGATTGTTTCAACTATATCTGTATTAATTTTCATCTTTCAAATACTTAGATTTGAGGAGTCGGCTCCAACGCATTGTTAGACCGTCGGTATCCTGTCATATGGCTCTGGCTCAACATCAGGAACTTTTGCCAAAATTGCTTCATATTTCAACCGACCACCTCTTTTTGCACGTTCTTTGAGGTAATTTTCTGTCCTCAAAGCTGAGAGTTTCTCGGCGATCGCGGTCGAGATGAATTGGTCGATAGAAATTCCATCACGGCTTGCAATGTCATACAAGCTTTTCTGTAATGAGTCTGGAATTTGAATTTGAACAATACTCATGGCAACTTTCCACTCGAACGTAGAAACTCTGAGGGTTTAAGCAGATCTATCCCAAATTGCTCAACGCCTTCAAAGTCATGGGTATTGTATGTGATTATACAATGGAGCGGCTATAAACCGACGCTCACGGTCGGCAGCATAAGCAATGCAGGCTTTTAAATCTTCTCGCGTCAGATCGGGGAAATCGTCAAGAATTTCTGCTTCGGTCATCTCGGAAGCTAGGTACTCAAGCACTTCATAAACCGTAATTCTTAAACCACGTATGCAAGGCTTCCCACCGCGTTTATTGGGTTCAATTGTGATGAAGTTTCGGTATTTCATATTTAAATCTCTTAACTCACAAATCTTTTCTGAATTAAATCTCACTGCAAATCAAATCTTTAAAGCTAGTGCAATCTAACGCCACGATTCACCGATGTCGCGGCAAGTAAAGTTACCATTTCGAAAACCAGTGGCCGAGACTTCGGTGCAAGCGATTGTTAACTGGCTTCTTCGCGACCACGTCGTTTCTCGATCAACTCGTGGATTGGATCGCGAACTTCCCAAGTATCTGAAACGCCATCGTACACGAGAAAGATCTGATACTGCAGGTTTTCAGGTAACGCCGCAATTTGACGCGATAAATCGTCCGTACCGTCCTGAGATTGATGATGTTGTTCGAGTAATGTAAATAATTCTTGGATACATGTGTCGTATTGATGTTCAGGAAGCGGCTCTGTAAAGACGAACTTGATCCGTTTTGTCGTTGTGGTTTCGGAGCAGATTGAGAAGAAGACTGCCTCCGAAGGTGCACTGGACACGTCGCATGTGTCGTGGCTGAGCGGAAGGCGATCACGAATAAACACCTTCTTTGCTAGCGTGGCGATTCCACCCTTGAGTCGCGGGTAGACAACATCCGCGAAATCATCCGCTGCGCGTTTAAGAATCACGTCGATAAACGGTTTCGCGATGTAAATAGCGATGGCTGTTGGGACGAACCATACAATCGCAGCGATCGGGCGCGGCGGAACTTCGTCATCGGTTACGCGGAATCCTTCCCTTGGTAACGACGCGCGGAAGTCGTCGAGATAGCCATCGGGTATTCCGGCGTAGCATCGCAGACCTAAATCAAAGTCAGGCATCTGAAATGACCTCGTTTTTGCCAGTTAACAATGTATTATACGGAAAGTCTACGTATAACTACCCAACAAAATGATTATACCGAAACTTTATGGATAACACTACCAGTTTGGTGTAAAGCCCCGAAAGTCTGTGGATAAAGTCCTTTAGAAGCGTGTTATACAGAAATATTTAGGGAGTCAATTCAAAAAGAACCTAGTGTCAGGACAATTGCCGCAAGAATTAGTTGATGCTGATATTCACGATCGAGATCGCTTTCGATAATTACATTGAGGATAGTCAAGTCGTAGTGATTTACCCACCAGCCCTCAAAACCTGTTCAGCCGTCAGTTTTAACTTAGGGAAGGTTGGAGAGATGATGCTCTGATTACCTCGAAGCTGATGAATTTGATACTCGCCATCCACTAGCGTACAGATAGATAGAGTGGGTTGTTTGGGCTTCCCAATGTATTGAGTACCTCCCAGTCCTGCGTAGTCTGCAATCCAATATTCGGGGATACCTAAAGCAGCATAGTCTTCGACCTTACGAGCATAATCGTTTTGCCAGTTGCTACTCACAACTTCCGCCACAAATTTAATCGAACTGCCCAGTGTCAGGATCGACTGGTCAGACCAGAGCGGTTCTTTGGTAAGTTCAGATCGATCGACAACAGCAATATCAGGTCGAAATGCGGTCATACCACTATTAGAAGGGCGCAAAAGTCCACGCTGAAGCACAAACCAAGGTAAGCTTGTTGCGTCAATTTGAACACAGACCTTTGTCGTAATGAAGGCTGCAATTTCTTCATGCTGACCTGTTGGTTCCAAGTCGAACACCTCTCCATCAATCAGTTCATAACGGTTATCATCAGCATAGCGAGTGAGAAACTCGTCAAAGCTGAGCGACTTTTGTTGGATTGGTCGATCGATTGCAATAGTCATAAATCAACTTATCTCAATCAGTGGTTTCAGTCTACCAGATCGAATATGTGATGGATGTGTGACGGGAAACTTTGGGATTTCGGGACTGATATCATCGATCGACCCTACAATTTTTATAGACCTTTAGAGAATTTAAGATCGTGCGTTTAGTTCACCTTGCCGACCTACATCTGGGATTTCGAGCTTACAACCGCCTGACGACTACAGGCGTGAATCGACGGGAGGCTGATGTTTCGATCGCATTTCGGGAAGCTTTGGACAAGTCGATCGAACTCAAGCCAGATCTAGTCTTGATTGCGGGGGATGTTTTTCATGTGCCGCGTCCTGGTAACTTAGCTGTGGTGCAGGCGCAAAAGGAATTGATGCGGTTTCGCCAAAAGTGTAAGGCTGAAGTTGTGGTGATTGCTGGCAATCATGAGTCGATCAAGTCATCGGATAATCGTTGCATTTTGGAATTATTGGGTTTGATTCCCGATATTACCGTCGTCACTAGTCAGCCTGAAGCGGTGATTGCCTGTAATGCTCAAGTCAAGGTGTTTTGTTTGCCCCACAACTCACTCGAACAGACAGAGCATATCCAAATTCGTCCCGATCCTGATTTTGCCTACAACCTGCTGATGTTGCACGGTACGGTCGATAGCGATCGAATCAATGACTACGGTGGTTATGATATTCCTGCGGATGTGATGGAGTTAGCGTGGGATTATGTTGCCTGCGGTCACTACCATACGTTTACACACTTGGGTCGCAATGCCTACTATGCTGGCGCGATCGAACGCACTAGTAATGATATTTGGAAAGAAGCTGAGGAAGACAAAGGTTTGATCGAATTTGACTTGTCGAGTCATACAGCTAAATTTCATGCCTTATCCTCACCCCGACGCACTTTGGATTTACCGATCATTGATGCTAGTGGCAAAGATGCCCAGACGATCGATCGATCGATCGCCGAGCAAGCAGCAAAATTTGACATTGCCGACAAACTCGTGCGACAACGGGTAATTAATTTGCCTAAGTCAGTCCAACTCCAACTGGATTACCGCCAGCTTCGATCGCTCCAAACTGCTGCCGTCCATTATTTGTTTGACCCTCGCCCTGTCACAGAAGCAGATCCGACTAATGCGGGAATTGTTGTGCCAAAACAGAGCAGTTTGAACGAGCAAGTCAAAGATTACTTGCAAGATTGGAATTTATCCCCTGGAATCGATCGAGATCGATTTGTCACCCAAGGAGTCGCTTACTTAGACTAGGGTTATATACCTGGGTAGGGCATTCCTAATACGATCGCGGCTTTTCTGGTATCTTCACGGGCTTGTGTCCACAGCAGTTTCAGCACATTCTTTTGCTCGGCATAGGGAACGTATTCCACGACTTGACGCAGGTCTGCCCGCACTCTGGTTGCAAACCAAGGTCTGGGATAGCGGTTGAGGGCTTCGACTACAGATCTTGGGGCGATTGTTTCAATCCTGCGGGGTTTGGGATAGCGACGTAATACCTCGGCGACTGAGGCTTGTTTCTCATCGCAGAAAAAGTCGTTTTTGAGGCTGCTGCATTCATTCATAAATTCGATCGCCAATAAATGCTTGTCGATCGCCGCTTTTAATAGCTCAATATTGCCTGGAGCTTCCGACCTTTGTGCCAATTCGATCGCGCTCTTAGCTCTCATCACCGCACTGGTGTATTCGTATAAAGTACTAGGAGTATTGATCGGGATTTTAATCGCTTCTACCGCCTTCAAAGCGTAGACATCAGAATTAGTCCCCGCTTGCTCTCTGATCGCGGATTTCCCTACATACTTGCCGTACAGAGGATCTGCCTGAGCAGGTAGACAAAATGCCCCAGACAGAACTCCTGCCAGTGCTCCCAAACATACACTCACACCAAACAAATTTTTTCGCATTAAATTACTCCTGATATTGAGTTACAGCCTAGAGGAAAGATCTAGCTTTCCCAGAAATATACCCTAGTTGTCAAATTGCCAGAACTTAGATCCAGAATCGCAGAAAATAATGACTTTGCAAAGCTTTTCGATTCGGCTTTTTCGCTGATTATTTGTCGTTACCGCAATGAACCAGTTACAGCAAATTGACAACACGGCAAATCAGCTCCTTTATTGAGCTATCCTCAAGCCCAATATTTCGCCGAGAATGGTCAAGTATCGACAAAGCCCATCACTGTCCAACGGTCAAAAAAGTTTTTCTAGGAGAAAGGTCGATCCAGATGAGATTTTGGGTTTCTGGGTGAAAATGTTCGGGCTTTCAGGATCGCGGCGGCGAGAAAGGCATAGGATAAACCACCGACCAGAACCAGCAACCAAGAACTAATCGTCGCACTAGTATTCCAAAAAGCATGGAGTAATGAGGCACTGAAATATCCCACCGCCAAAATCTGCCAGCGTTTTGATGGTTTCAATACACTTAGTCCGATGAAATATCCAAAGTAGCCGCTATACGCCATGTGACCCGCCACCGACCCTAATACTCTGGGGATCAGAAGTTGTAAACCTGTGAGTTCGCCGATCGCATCATTTCCCACTTGGAGCGAAACACTCTGCACCACACTAGGTACATATAGGCTCAATGTCTCGACTAACGTAAACCCAACCGCAGAGGCAGTACCAAGCAAAATGCCATCAAGTGGTTCTTGTACGCCAACTTGTTGTTTCCAAGGAGCTTTTAACCAAAATCCTGCAAGCAAAGCCGCAATTACAGGCAGAGCTTTGAGCAACTCTTCCATTAATCCTGCACCAAAAAACATACTTACCAGCACTGTTGCCAGACTGACTTCACCCGATGGTAAAGTGCCAGGGAGAAACTTGCGAAAGACCTGAATAAATAGATCTAAAACTGGACTTCGCAATACCATCACCGTAAACATCGCCGTAGCTAGGAGTAACCACCAAGGTTTTGACTTGCCACAAAGCTGATAAACGAAATAGTAAGCCGCCCCACTGAGATAGGTAGACAATACGAGGTTAAATGTGCGCGTATTGCCCATCGAGGCAAACATCATCACGACAAACATCACGGTCAAAATACCTGGGATCAGATAAGCTTTGTGGAGCAAATCCTTCCCTGTAGACATGATTGGCATTAACTGGGTAAGAGTTAAGGATGAAATCACGACATTGGGTGCAGTCCGAGTCAGCGCACTTGACTCATATTCAAACTGAAATTCGGGGCCATCTTGGCTGAGCGTAATTCGATCGCCTGCTTGTAAATCCCGACAGCCAGAGATTCTTTGCCCGTTTACATAAGTACCGTTAGCACTGCCGAGATCGCAGACCTGCCAGCCAATCGCGATCTCAAACTCAATAATCGGGCGAATTTCGGCGTGGCGACGAGAAATTGCCCCGTGGAGGCTAGCATCCAGCACGATCTGACATCTGGGATCGCGCCCGATCGAAACCTGCTGATAATCTGCCAGCATGTATACCCTAGACTGTGTTTGTTCTGCGTCAGAGAAATGTCTCAGTAGACCTTTGGGTAGTTGTTTGCTAGTCATCTTTTTGGGGAAGGTTTCGATCGCAATATAAATAAAAATATAAATGACAATACAAAAAACTCTTCTGCTACTGAGAGACAGAAGAGCAAAATCCTGATTAAAATTTTAGTCTAGGAACTAGACTGCTTCTAGATCTTTTTCACCAGTGCGGATGCGGACAATGCGCTCTACAGGTGAAATGAAGATCTTGCCATCACCGATCTCGCCTGTACGGGCTGCTGCGATCACTTTTTCGACTACCATGTCAACCTGGTCGTCTTCGACCACGATTTCGACTTTCAGCTTTTGTAAGAACTCAACTGTATATTCTGAGCCACGATAACGCTCAGTTTGTCCTTTTTGGCGACCAAAGCCACGCACTTCAGATACGGTCATACCAACCACACCAGCATTAACTAGCGCAATTTTGACCTCATCTAGTTTGAAAGGACGAATAATAGCTTCAACTTTTTTCAAATTAACTCCTCCATTACCTTTGCACTTTTCTACACTTACAGAAAACTGGTGTTTGTAGCTCAAGATACTATTTATAGAAAATAGTTTTTGTTACCCATAAGCTAAAATTTTTTCAACCTTATGGCAGATACTACCCGATTCTAAGTGCGATCGACTAACTGCGGAACGATTGTTAAGCATTGCGTTAGATTTGATCAGCTCGGAATCCCTAGCTTACTTCGTCATGCTATGAGTGCTGTAAATTACCCCAACCTGCTTACGCGAGGATGGGGCTTTCAATAGCCCTGAGATGATCTGCAATATTGCAAAACAAT
>ENA-ORBV01004448-ORBV01004448.1-microbial-mat-metagenome-genome-assembly--contig:-NODE-4448-length-26910-cov-7.247456_pt1 | contig 26910 bp, 23 predicted proteins | sample MGYA00237777_ERZ505514 | MGnify/ENA primary metagenome ERZ505514 (study PRJEB26160, sample SAMN06269048) | microbial mat metagenome | isolation source: Oligotrophic lake microbial mat | place...
TCTCTATTCGTCGGCAGCGTCAGATGTGTATAAGAGACAGTCCTTAAATACATCAAATCTATATGTGTTGCGTATTTATAGTACGTTCTATAATAGACGATACCCGCCCACAATACAGGAATGAGTAAATTGCGCGTGCTACTGAGAAACAACCTAAGAAAGTACCGAACCGAGCGCGGCCTAACGCAAGGCCATCTGGCTGAACTTGCGGACATTTCGCTGAATAGCGTGAACTCAATCGAAGCAATGCGCCAATGGCCAAGTGACACCGTAATTGCAAAGCTTTGCAAAGTTCTCGAAATCGAAGACGAAGCTCTATTTTATACTCCCCGCCAGATTTCATCAGAAACAATCCTTCTGGCCCTTGCTGAGCAAATGGGCTTCGACGTTTATGTGAAGCGGAAAGCGACATAAAAAAGGAGCGGCAGCACCCCACGCACCACCGCCCCACCGCCGGGAGCTCGTCGTTTTCCTTCCTTTTCGTTGCTCCGTTGTACGCCCCGGATGTGGCGGGGACGTTTCAACGAGGGGAACGTTCAGCGACGAATCAGCCCGGGAAGGGGTGACTGGACAGCCGTCGCCGACCCGACATAGAAAGGCCGATGGCAGGACCGCCGGGTGCCCTCGGCCGGCTTCCGTCCACGCCGGAAAGTCCCACCAGCACGGTCCAGGAGGAGCTCCCGATGTCGTTCAATCTCGGCTTGATCAACGAGGCCATCGCCGACGCGGTACCCGACCGCGAAGCCATGGTGACGTCGACGCACCGCTTCACATGGCGCGACGTACAGCTACGCAGCCGCAAGCTCGCCAATTTGCTGCGCGACGCGGGCCTCGGCTGCCATCACGAGCGCGCCGGGCTCGCGGCCTGGGAGTCGGGCCAGGACCACCTGGCGCTCTACCTCTACAACGGCCACGAGTACATGGAGGGCATGCTCGGCGCGTTCAAGGCGCGCGTCGCGCCGTTCAACGTCAACTACCGCTACGTCGCGGAAGAGCTGCTGTACGTGCTACGCGACGCCGGCACCAAGGCGATCGTGTTCCACGCGACGTTCGCGCCGCTGCTGCGCGAGGTGCTGCCGAAGCTGCCCGAGATGAAGCTTCTGTTGCAGGTCGATGACGGCAGCGGTGAGCCGCTGCTGCCGGGCGCCCTCGACTACGAGACCGCGATCGCCGGTGCGAGCGACGCGCTGCCCGACGTGCAGCCCAGCCCCGAGGACCTCTACATCCTCTACACCGGCGGCACGACCGGCATGCCGAAGGGCGTGCTGTGGCGCCAGGAGGACATCTTCTTCGCGGCGCTGGGCGGCAGGATCCTGGGCGGACCCGAGGTCGCGAGCATCCCGGAGCTCATCGAACGCTGCACGGCCGGTGGCGCCCTGCGCGCGCTGCCGGCACCACCGTTCATGCACGGGGCCGCGCACTGGGCGGGCTTCATCATGTGGCACTCGGGCGGCACCATCTGCCTGCAGCAGAACACGCGCACCCTGGATCCACACGACGTCTGGAGCACCATCGAACGCGAGAAGGTGGTCACGCTCTCGATCGTCGGCGACGCGTTCGCGCGACCGCTGCTCGATCAGCTGGCGAAGGGAACGTACGATCTCTCGAGCCTGAAGGTGCTCGGCTCGGGCGGCGCCATCCTGTCGGCACCGCTCAAGAGCGCGCTCCTCGAGGCCATTCCCGGCCTGATGATCTTCGACGGCTTCGGCTCGTCGGAGACCGGCGCGCAGGGCTCGACGGTGTCGATGAAGGGCATGGAGGCGGCCCAGGGCTCGTTCAAGATGGACGAGCACACCTGCGTGCTCGACGAGGCGCTGACGCGACGGCTCGACACCGGCGAGGACGCGATGGGCTGGCTCGCGCGCGCCGGCCGGGTGCCGCTCGGCTATCTCGGCGACGAGGCGAAGACCAGGAAGACCTACCCGATGGTCGCCGGCACGCGCTACGCCGTACCGGGCGACCGCGCGCAGGTCTTGACCGACGGCCAGATCCGCGTCTTCGGACGCGACTCGGTGTGCATCAACTCGGGTGGTGAGAAGATCTTCGCGGAAGAGGTCGAGCAGGCGCTCAAGCACCATCCCGCGGTCTACGACGTGATCGTGACCGGCACGCCGAACGAGCGCTGGGGCGAGCAGGTGACGGCGCTGATCCAGCTCCGGCCCGGCAGCAAGGCGGCGGACGACGAGCTGCGCGACGCCGCGGCGAGCCAGATCGCGCGCTACAAGCTGCCCAAGGCGTTCATCTTCGTCGATGCGCTGGTGCGCGCCCCGAGCGGCAAGCCGGACTACCGCTGGGCGAAGGACACCGCGACCAGGGCGCTGCGGGCAACCGCGTAGAACGATGTGCGTACGGGGGAGGCGTGCCCTGCCTCCCCCGTACGCGATCTACTCGCGCTCGAAGGCGGCGACCGCGTTGCTGGTCGCCGACGTCACGTAGGCGTGCTTCGCGTTGCGCGTCAGCACGACGCCGCGCGCCTCGATGAGCGCGACGCCGTCGGCGCAGGTGCCCGCGGTGCCGCTCTCGCTCACGCAGCCGTCGCTGCCCGCGAGCTGGGTCAACGCGCCGGTCTTGGTGTCGCGCGCGAACGCGGTCACCGCGTTGCTGTTCTCCGCCGCGACGTAGACGCTCTTGCGGTTGCGCGTCACGGTCAGCGACTGCGCACCCACGAGCGCGTTGCCGTCGGCGCACTGGCCAGCCGTGCCGTCCTCGCTCACACATCCGGCGATGCCCGCGAGCTGCGTCAGCGCGCCGGTCTTGAAGTCGCGCGCGAACACCGCGACCGCGTTCGAGTCGCGCGACGCGACGTAGACGCTCTTGCCGTTCTGGCTCACCGCGACCGCGAACGGCGCCAGCAGCGCCTTGCCGTCGGCGCACAGGCCACCGGTGCCGTCCTCGCTCACGCATCCGGCCGTGCCGGCGAGCTGGGTCAGCGCGCCGGTCTTCACGTCGCGCGCGAACGCGCTGATCGCGTTGCTGCCCGACGCCGTCACGTAGACGTTCTTGCCGTTCGGGCTCACCGCCACGCCGGTCGGGAAGTCGAGTGCGACGCCGTTTGCGCAGGCGCCGGCGGTGCCGGTCTCGCTCACGCAACCAGCGGTGCCCGCGAGCTGGGTCAGCGCACCGGTCTTGGTGTCACGCGTGAAGGCCACCACGGCGTCGCCGTCGCGGGCGGCCGCATAGAGGCTCTTGCCGTTCGCCGACAGCGCGAGCTGGCGCGCGCCGCCGAGCGCGACGCCGTCCGCACACGCGCCGCCGCTGCCGGTCTCGGTCACGCAGCCGGCGGTGCCGGCGAGCTGGGTCAGGACGCCGGTCTTGTCGTCGCGCACGAACGCCGCGACGCCGTCGCTGGTGGTCGAGGCGACGTAGAGGTGCTTGCTGTCGGGGCTCACGGCGAGGCCACGCGGCTCGTCGAGGGCCCTGCCGTCGGTGCACGCGCCGCCGGTGCCGGTCTCGCTCACGCAGGCGCTGGTCCCGGTGAGCTGAAGCAGCGCACCGGTCGACGGCACGCGGAGAAACGCGGCCACCGCGTCGCTGCCCGACGCTGCGACGTAGACGTGCAGCCCGCTCTTGCTGACGGTGACCGCGGCAGCGCCGTCGAGGGCCAGGCCGTCCGTGCAGTTGCCACCGCTGCCGGTCTCGCTCACGCAGGCGCTCGAGCCCGGGAGCTGGACCAGGTTGCCGAGCGTGGTGCCACGGGCGCCGGTCGGTGCCGCTATCAGGGCGGACAGCGCGGCCAAGGTGGTCAGCGTGGTGGTGTCGAACGAGGCAAAGAGCCGGCGGCGATCCATGGGCGAGTTCCTTCGTTTTGTCGGAGCGTGAAACGTTCGGCCACGCGGGCCGTATGAGCAGGAGAAGCCGGTAGGGCGGAATTATCCCGACTCGGGCACATACGGGCAACCATGGATCTCGCCATGCGCCGGCCCCTGAAACCCGCGTCTACCGTGGTACTCTAAGCCCGAACAGCGCCGCGTCACCCTCCCGGTGGGCGGCCCCGGAGGCCCCATGATCTTCCGACCGACGATTTCCACCAGCCTTCTGGCGAGCGTGCTCGTGGCCTGCCTCGGGGCGAACGCGGCGGCTCAGAGCGCCGCAGCGCCCGCGCCCGCCGCCGCGAAGACCGCCACCGCGACCTTCGCCGGCGGCTGCTTCTGGTGCATGGAGCCGCCGTTCGACAAGCTCGACGGCGTCGTCTCGACGACGTCCGGCTACATCGGCGGCAGCAAGAAGGATCCGACCTACGAGGAGGTCTCCAACGGCGCCACCGGCCACGCCGAAGCGGTCGCGATCGTCTACGACCCGAGCAAGATCTCCTACCAGAAGCTGCTCGACGTGTTCTGGCACAACGTCGACCCGACGACGGCGAACCGGCAGTTCTGCGATCGCGGCAGCCAGTACCGCACCGCGATCTTCTACCACGACGACGAGCAGAAGAAGCTCGCCGAAAAGTCGAAGGAGGAGATCGAGGCGTCAGGGAAGCTCGGCAAGCCGATCGTCACCGAGATCGTCGCCGCGACCCGGTTCTACCCCGCCGAGGACTACCACCAAGACTACTACGAGAAGAATCCGATCCGCTACAAATACTACCGCTACCAGTGCGGCCGCGATCAGCGCCTCGAGGAGCTCTGGGGCACGAAGAAGTAGGTCATATCTTGCCGTTCTGGAAGATCGCGCCGTCGATCGAGGTCAGCGCGCGGCCGCTCGATCCGACGACGAAGAAGTTGCCGTTGCCGTACGCCGCGCCATAGAGGAACTGACCGGTGTTGGCTACGCTGGAGCCGTAGTTCAGACCGTCCGGCGAGGTCAGGATGTTGCCGTCGTCGCCCACGACCATGAAGAGCCCCTGCGTGAAGACGACGTCGTTCAGATTGGGCAGGATGTCGTCCGCCACGACCTCCCAGTCGACCGGCGTCGGGCCCTGCAGGATGATCCCGTCCTGCCCGACCGCCACCCAGCCGCTGGCGCCGTAGGCGGTCGCGAACAGGTCGTTGGTCAGCCCGGCGAAGGTCGCCTGCCAGGTCACGCCGAGGTCGCTCGACACCACCACCGTTCCGCCCGCGCCGACGGCGACGATCAAGCCGTCGCCGAACTCGACCCCGTACAGGGTCGCCTCCGTGCCGCTGCTGCGCTGCGCCCAGTTGATCCCGTCGAGCGACGCGAGGATGGTGCCGCCATCGCCGACCGCGAGCACCAGGTCGAACCCGGCGGCGACGCCGTACAGGTTCAGCGGCGTGGGTGACCCTTGCTGCGTCCAGGCGACGCCGTCGGTCGAGGTGACGATCGCGCCACCGTCGCCGACCGCGACGAACAGCCCCTCGGCGGGCGCGTAGGCGACGTCCTCGAGCGAGGCCACTCCGGTGGAAAACGGCGTCCAGCCGGTACCGGGGTTGGCATACGCATCACCGGTCTCGCCGACCGTGATGAAGAGACCGTCGCCGAACGCGACCGCGTTGAGCTGCAGGCCGCTCTCTTCCCCGCCGCCACCACAGCCCAGCGTGAGGACCGTCGCCGTGACCGCGAGGCCGACGACCCAAGCTGCAATCCGACTCCTCCGCATCGCGCACCTTCTTCCGGTCCCACGGCTCGCATGCGGGACCGCGGACTTGTAGCTAAGACCCGGCGACGAGGACAACCCCATGGACTTCAATCTCGCCGAGATCCACGAAGCGATCGCCGCCGCGGTCCCCGAGCGCGAGTGCATCGTGCACGGCACGCGCCGCCTGACCTGGGCCGAGGTCAACGACCGCAGCCGGCGGCTCGGCAACCTGCTGCGAACGCGCGGTCTCGGCACGATCCGCGAGCGCGCCGGCCTCGCCGGCTGGGAGTCCGGCCAGGACCACCTGGCGCTCTACCTCTACAACGGCTGCGAGTACCTCGAGGGCATGCTGGGCTCGTTCAAGGCGCGCGTGGCCCCCTTCAACGTGAACTACCGCTACGTCGAAGAAGAGCTGCTCTATCTGATGCGCGACGCCCGGCCGCGCGCGATCCTCTACCACGCGGCGTTCGCACCGCTGCTGGCGAAGATCCTGCCCCAGATCGAGGGCCTCGACGTGCTGCTGCAGGTGGCCGACGAGTCCGGCAACGCGCTGTTGCCCGGCGCGCTCGACTACGAGCAGGCGCTCGCCGCCGCAGCGCCCGAGCGCCCGCCCGGTCCGTGGTCGCCCGACGATCTCTACGTGATCTACACCGGTGGCACGACGGGCATGCCTAAGGGCGTGCTGTGGCGCCAGGCCGACATCTTCGTCACGGCACTCGGCGGCCGGCGCGGCGACGGCCCCGAATTCGCGTCGCTCGACGCGATCGTCGAGCACGCGCGGCGCGGCAAGGCGCGCTCGTTGCCCGCGCCGCCCTTCATGCACGGCGCGGCGAGCTGGAACGCCTTCACGACCTTCCACACCGGCGGCACGGTGATCGTGCTGGACCAGGTGCAACGCCTCGATCCGGACGACGTGTGGCGCACGATCGAGCGCGAGCGCGTGACCTCGATGCTGATCGTCGGCGACGCGTTCGCCCGTCCACTGGTCGACCAGCTGCGTCAGGGCGGCTACGACGCGAGCTCGCTGCGCCTGATCGTCTCGGGCGGCGCGCCGCTCAACACGACGCTCAAGCGCGCGCTGCACGAGCTACTGCCCACGGTGACCCTGCTCGATGCCGTCGGCTCGTCCGAGACCGGGCGCCAGGGTCAGAGCCTGAGTGCGAACGCGAGCGAGGTCGCCGCGGGCTCGTTCCAGCCGGTGCCCGACAACTGCGTGCTCAGCGAAGACCACGCCCGCATCCTCGCGGTCGGCGACGTCGAGATCGGCTGGCTCGCGAAGAGCGGCCGCGTGCCGCTCGGATATCTGGGCGACGCGGCCAAGACGCAGCGCACCTTCCCCGAGCTCGGCGGCGTGCGCTACTCGCTTCCCGGCGACCGGGCCCGCGTCGGTGCGACCGGCGCGATCGAGCTGCTCGGCCGCGACTCGGTGACCATCAACTCGGGCGGCGAGAAGATCTTCGCGGAGGAGGTCGAGCACGCGCTCAAGTGCCACCCCGCGGTGTACGACACCGTCGTCGTCGGACGTCCGAGCGAGCGCTGGGGCCAGGAGGTGGTCGCGCTGGTACAGCTGCGCGGCGACAGCGCCGGCGACGACGTCACGCGCGCGGCGTTGCTCGAGGAGTGCGCGCGCCACGTCGCCCGCTACAAGCTGCCCAAGGCGGTGATCTTTCTCGGGCAGATCGTGCGCAGCCCGAGCGGCAAGGCGGACTACCGGTGGGCGCAAGCGGAGGCGCTGGCGCACCCGCAGCCAGCCTGAGCGACGGGATGGCGGTCGCCATCGAGGTCCCCGCGAGCCGCGCCGAGCTCGCGGCGCTGATCGCTTTGCACGATACGGTCTACGCCGGCCGGCGCGCGCGCTGGGCGCCCGAGCCGAGCATCGAGCTACCGCTGCTGACCGGCGAGAGCCCGTTCGCCGCCGAGCGCCGCCTGCGGCCGTTCGTCGCGCGCGAGCGCGGGCGCATGGTCGCGCGCGCGGTCGCGGTGATCGACGAGCGCTACAACCGCCACTGGAGCGATGCGCTCGGCCACATCATCCTGTTCGAAGCCCTGCCCGACGCGGGCGCTGCCGTCTGCAAGCTGCTCGACACCGCCTGCGGCTGGCTCGCGAGCGAGGGTGCGCGCGCCGCGCGCGCGGGCTTCGGCGTGTTCGACTTCCCGTTCGTCATGGACGCCTACGAAGCGCTGCCGCCGAGCGTCCTGCGCCACAATCCCCCCGGCTACCACACCATGCTGAAGGACGCCGGCTTCGCGAGCGAGCAGGGTTTCGTCGACTACAAGCTCGAGGTCACCCCGCAGCTGGTGAAGGGCTGGGAGAGTGCCGTCGAGGCCGGACGACGCGCCGGCTTCGACATCCTCCGCTTTCGCGACGTTCCCCTCGAGCGCCGCGCGCCCGACCTGCACCAGGTGTGGGACGACGCGTTCCGCGCGCACTGGGGCTACACCCCGTTCTCCGAGGACGAGCTGTCCATGGTGATCGCGAGCCTCACCCCGGCCGGCATGCTCGATTGTTCGCTGCTCGCCTACCGCGACGGCGAGCCGGTCGGCGCGCTCTGGCTGATGCCGGAGACCTCGGACCAGGCGGTGCTCGCCCGCGGGCACGCGCTGTCCGCCGCCGAGATGCTGAACGTGCTCGCGATCGCCGTGCGCGAGCCGGCGCGGCGCCAGGGCCTGAACATGGCACTGGCCGGACGCGGCTACCTGGAGCTGGTCCGCCGCGGCGCGCGCTTCCTGAGCTACACGCTGGTGCTCGACGACAACTGGCCCTCCCGTCGTACCGCCGAGAAGCTCGGCGCGGCGGTGTGCGCGAGCTACGTCGCCTACCGCCGCGACCTGCGCCGGTAGCGGTCTCGTCCGCGCTCAGTCGCCACGGCCGCGCGAGCGCAGCGCGCGGCTCAGCGTGCGCAGCGGTGACGTCACGCGCCACGACAGCGAGCGCTCGACGTCGCCGATCACCTGCCGGGCCGCCACCGTCTCGGCGCACTGCGCGGCCAGCTCGGCGCGGAGTCGGGCGACGTCGCGCTGCCGCGCCGTCACGTCGGCGGCGCGCGCCGCCAGCGCATCCTCGCCGGCCGCGATGCGTTGCTCCAGAGCGCCGCGCTCGGACGCCCAGCGGGCGGTGCCCTCGGCGAGCTCGCACTGCGCGAGCGCGAGCTCGCGGTCGCGCAGTGCGACCAGCTCGTGCGCCAGGATCGCCTCGCGCCGAGCGCGGTCGAGCTCGCGCGTGCGCGCCGAGCGCCCGCCCTCGTCGCGTTCGTCGTCGCCACAGGCGCGCAGCGCGGCAATCTCCTGCTCGAGCTCGGCGACCACTGGGCCGAGGGCGACGTCGGCCAGCGCGAGCGTGCCGCGGATGCGGTCGAGCTCGGCCCGTCGCGACGGCGTGTCGCCGTCGCGCAGCGCGAGCAGGCCCGCATACGCGTCGTGCGCCAGGCCTGCGAGCCCCGCGTCCGCGGCAGGCGCGGCCGCAGCCACGTGGTGGCGCAGGCTGGGATCGAGGAACGCATCGAGTGCCGCGGCCGCGTGGTCGAACGGTACCGGCCACGTGACGGCGAGCTCCCGTGCCGTGCGCGCGAGCTCGCCGCGCCAGTCGCGCAGCAGCGCGTCGAAGCAGACGAAGGCGCGCCTGTGGCCGCGCGTGTGCAGCTCGGCTTCGAGGTTGTAGCGCAGCCACAGCACCTGCGAGCGCGCGGGCGAGAGTCGCTCGCGACGCTCGAGCGAGGTAGCGACCTCGGCCGGGTCGCGCAGCGCGATCAGGAACACCGGCGTCACGCCGAGCTGCTCGAACAGCGGCAGCCACAGCGGCAGCAGACGGCTGATGCGTGGGTCCTTGACCCCGCAGAGCGTGCTCCGGCCGGCGAGCGACGCCAGCGTCTCGAGCAGGCGTGCGCGCACCTCCTCGGCGCCGAAGCCGTCACGCCAGGGCTCCGGCAGCGGGCGCACGTCGTCCCACAGCAGACCGTGCGCGGCAAGGGCGAGATCGTCCACGTCCTTCACGCCGGCGTCCTCCCAGAAGCCGGCCTCGTTGTCGGGACGCGCCGGGATGAAGCGCGAGCCCAGGTCGACCCCGAGCAGATTGCAGGAGCGTGCCAGCGCGGACGTGCCGCTACGGTGCATGCCCGCGATGACCAGCATCGTGCTCGCGCGCGCAGCGCGCTCGCTGTCCGCCGTCCGGGCGGGGATCACCGTGGCCATGACCGCTGAGGATATCGACGTCGGCAACGCGCGACAAACCCACGCGCGCCGCGCGCGCGCCGCAGGGATTGCCGCCGGGTCGCCGCTCGTGCTCTGTCGTCGGGCGTGCCGGCGCCCCCTCGCCCGTCGAGTCGCTCGATCCTCTCGGCTCTCCCCTTCCTGGTGGTCTTCGCCTGCGGCTGCGCGCTGCGTCTCCATCACCTGGGCACGTTCAGCCTGTGGTGGGACGAGATCGTGCATGTGTGGACGTCGCAGAGCGGCGACCTCGCGGACGTTCTGCGCGAGGTCAAGCAAGGCATCCCGCCCGGTTCGGGCAACGCCGGAGCCGTGCCGCTCGACTACGTGCTCCTGCACCTCTTCCTGCGTCTCACCCCGACGCCGGCGCCCGAGTGGCTGGAGATCTACTACCGGTTTCCGGCCTTCCTCTGTAGCTGCCTCGCGATGCCGCTGCTGTACGCATTCGGCCGCCGCTTCCTCGACCGCCAGGTGGCACTACTCGCGATACTGCTGCTGGCGCTGTCGACACCGCACATCCTCTACGCGGCCGAGGCGCGCTTCTATTCGCTGTTCGTCCTGATGACGGTCGCGAACCTGTACGCCTTCGCGGCGCTGGCGGAGCAGCCCGGCCGGCTCGCGGCGTGGGCTGCCTATGCCGCGGTCAACGTGCTGTTCTTCTTCTCCGGGCTGTTCAGCTTGCTGGTCCTCGCGCTGCAGTACGCGATCCTCGGCGCGCTCGTCGTCGCGCCGGCCGTCGCTCGCCGTACAGGTCCCGTCGACCGCGGCAGCACGCCGGCGAGCGGCCCGTCGTACCGCGAGATCGGCGCCTTCCTCGTGACCGGGGCGGTGCTCGCGGGGTGCGTCGCCGCCTACCTCGCCGGCACGTCGATCGGACACAAGTACGGCCGCAACCCGGCCCGGATCCCCGATGCGCTGCGCCTCACCTGGGATACGTACTTGACGTTCTCGTCGAACAATCGCCTGCTGTTCGCGTGTCTCTTGCTGCTGCCGCTGCCGCTCGCCTACGCCTGGCGGCGCGGACGCGCGCTGCTCTCGGTCGTGCTCTCGCTCGAGCTCGCGCTGCTCGCGATCCCGCTGATCGTCGAGCTGGCGCGCTGGAAGCACTACTACTTCCACCCCCGGCACGCGCTCTTCCTGCTACCGGCGGTCGTGATCCTGACCGCGCTCGCGCTGCTCTCGGTCGTGCGCACGCTCGATCCGTCGCGCTGGCTCGGCGTGGCCGTTCGGCGCCGCGCGGCGTGCAACCTGGCACTCGCCTGCCTGCTGGTGCTCGCGACACAGCTCTCGACGGTGCGCAGCTACCTGACGCATCCCGAGCGCTCGTTCGCGCACAGCAAGAAGACCTACGATCTCCGCGGCGTCACCCAGGCCGTGCGCGACGCGGTCGCGACCTACGGTCCGGGCGACAAGTACCTGCTGATCACGCAGCGCAACATCATGGCCAACGTGACGCTCGCGCAATACCTCCGGTGGTACGGCCTCGAGGATCGCGTCGTGCTGCGCGGCACGCGCGAGCCGCCGGAGATGCTGCAGCGCGTGCTCGACCTCTGTGCCACAGGGTGTCTCGGCCAGCGCGGCGGGTTGGTCGACCGTGCGCTCGAGTCGACCGCGCCGTTCGGCCTGCCGCCCGACTTCAAGCGCCTGCTCGGCCTGCTGCAGCCGATCGGTCGCTGGCCCGGAATCGTGCGCGACATCGGCATCGTCGCGTACAGCCCTCTCCCGGCGCCAACGCCGGGAGAGGGCTACGTCGTGCACCAGAGGCGCGGCGTGCAGCTCGTGGAGGTAGCGGGCGAAGCCCGCCGGGGCTCCACACTCCCCGGTCGCTGACGCCTAGTACTTGACCGAGCAGCCGTACGGCGTGCTGCTCGCGACCGTGACCGGCTTGCCGGCGAGCGCTTCGCTCAACGCCTGGTCGACGTGGTTGCGGGCGCCGGCGATGTCGGCCGCGTCGGTCGACGGCTTGTCATCGATGCCACCCGCGTAGACCAGCGTGCCCTTGGGATCGATCACGTACATGTGCGGCGTGGTCTTGGCGCCGTAGGCCTTGCCGACCGTGCCGTCGGGGTCGAGCAGCAGCGCCGTCGGCGACGCCTTCTTCTCCTTGGTGAGTGCGTCGGCTTCCGCGGGTGGGAAGTTGCCCTGCTTGCCGGGAGCCGACGAGTTGATCGACAGCCAGACGACCCCCTCGGCGGTGTACTTCTTCTGCAGCTTCTGCATGTTGCCGCTGCCGTAGTGCTTCTTGACGAACGGGCAGTCGTGGTTGACCCACTCGAGAACGACGTACTTGCCCTGGAACTCGCTCAGCGAGTGCGCCTTGCCGTCGGTGCCCGTCAGGGTGAACGCCGGCGCCGCCTGCCCGACCACCGCGTCCGCGGCCGCCGTACGCGCAGACGCGAGCAGAGCGACGGCCGCCAGGGCCGCGCCGAGTACCGTCATCAGACGGGTGGATCCTCCGTGATTGGCCTTCATTCCTCGTAGTCTCCTTTCTCTCAACCGATCTTCGCCAGCGCATCGAGCACGATGCCGCGGGTCAGGACCGACGGCAGCACCTGCGGCCGATCACCGGCACCGCCATACAGCACGTAGAGCGGCACGCCACTGCGGCCGAAGGACGCGAGCGCGCGCGTGATCTCGTCGTCGCGCGACGTCCAGTCCGCGCGTAGCATCGCGACGTCGCGGATCGCGAACGCGTCGCGGATCTCCGCCGAGCTGAACACCACATGCTCGTTCACCTTGCACGTCAAGCACCAGGCCGCGGTGAAGTCGACGAACACCGGCGTGCCCACGGCGCGCAGCTCGGCGAGGGTCGCGGCCGAGTAGTCCCGCCACGCGATTCCGTAGAGGTCGCGCTCGCCGGCCGCGTTCGCGACCCCGGCCGCGTCGCCGGACGTGCCGCGCGCGAGCAGCCCGGTCGCGAGGCCGAGCAGCGCCAGGACCAGGGCCACCCCGTGCGCCAGGCTCCGCGTGCGCGGCGGGCGCTCGTAGGCGGCAAAGCGCGCGCGCAGCCAGAGCCCGAGCGCAAGCAGGAGGAGCCCCGCCAGCGTCCCCAGGATCGCATCGACACCCGCCTGCTGGCCCAGCACCCAGATCAGCCACACCGCGGTCGCGAGCAGCGGGAACGCCATCGTCTGCTTGAAGGTCTCGAGCCACGCGCCCGGACGCGGCAACAGCCGGAGCCAGCCGGGGACCAGACAGAGCGCCACGTAGGGGAGCGCCATGCCGGCACCGAGGGCGGTGAACACCAGCAGCGCGCTCGCTGCCGGCAGGGTCAGCGCGAAGCCGAGCGCCGGGCCCATGAACGGCGCCGTGCACGGCGTCGCGACGACCGTGGCGAGCACGCCGGTCGCGAACGATCCGGCGAGCCCGTCGCCCTGCGGAACCCGTCCGGCGAGCGCCGTCATCCCGAGACCTACGTCGAACAGGCCGAGCAGGCTCAGCGCGAGCCCGAACAGCAGGAAGATCATCACCACGACGAAGGCCGGCGACTGCAGCTGGAAACCCCAGCCGAGCCCCTCGCCGCCGGCGCGCAGCGCGAGCAGGATCCCCGCCAGCACCCAGAACGAGATCAGCACACCCGCCGCGTAGACGTAGCCGTGACGGCGCAGCGTCGCCGGCTCCCCGCTTGCTTGACGGACGAAGTCGAAGATCTTGATCGACAGCACCGGGAAGACGCACGGCATGAAGTTGAGCAGCAAGCCGCCCAGTGCCGCGAGCACGAGCGCCAGCCCGAGCGACGTCGTCGCTCCGGCAGCCGCGGCCGGCTCCGACTCGGGCGCCGTCGTTGCCACGAGATCACCTGCCGTACCACCCGGCGGCAAGGCGTCGCGCACCGCGACGTCGATCGCGATCGCGGGCGCCGCATCGGGTGCGAAGCCTGGCCACGCGACCAGGGTGCCGCGCAGGCGCTCGACCGGCTCGCGCCGCTGGCGTGACTTCTCGAGCGACAGCGTGACCCCGTCGGGACCGATCGACTGCGGCTGCTCGGCCGCGTTCTCGATGTGGTCCGGATCGGCCGGGAAGAACGACAGCGTGCCCGGCTGTACCCCGGCGAGAACGGGAGTACCGTCGACACCCGTCAAGCGCAGCTCGAGGCGCTCCTCGTGGCGGAAGGCCGCGACCTGAAGAGCTGGCGCGCTGCGCGGCAGCAGCGCGCGCATGGCGTCGAAGAGCGGCGCCCAGCGCGAGCGCGGCGGCGGGCTGGCATCGCTCACCGGCAGCGCGAGCGTCAGCTCGGCTTCGCCCGGGATGCAATCCTCCTTGCAGACCAGCCAGTCGGCGCGCGCCGCGAGCCGCAGCGTCTCGCCGGGCCGCAGCGCCGGCGGCGGGGTGATCCGCACCGGCAGGATGATCTCGCCCTCGTAGCCGTAGTTCACCAGCGGACCGATCGCGATGCGATGCGGGTGCGGCCAGGCGATCGCGCCGACCGTGGTGCCGTCGGGAACGGTCCAGCGCAGCCGCGGCGCGAGGCCCGAATCGCCCGGGTTGCTCCAGTAGACGTGCCAGTCCTTCTCGAGCGTGAAGCGGATGCCGGCGTCGAACGGCTCGCCGGGCCGGATCGAATCCAGGTCCGCGACCAGCTCTACCTCGACGTGCGGCGCGTCGACAGGCCCCGCGGCCGGAGCGCGCCCGGGCGCAAGAAACAGCGCAAAGGCGAGGATGACGAAGAGGACCCGCACGGCTCCCGCGATGGTGCCCCGAGCCGCGGCCGCTGCCAAGGGGCAACGCCGCGCACGTGGGCCGGCATTGAGGGGTCTCGTCGCGGGCATAGTCCAGACGCGGAGCCGGCTGCGTCCGCTGCCGCCTTCGACGCCCGCGGCGCCCGGATCTTCGATCGATTCTCGGGTAGAGTGGCGCCCCGAGCGATGAACCTGCACCAGACCACCGGACGCGTCCGCCTCGGCGCGACCCTCGCCGCCACCACCATGCTGGTCTGGGGCATCCTGCCGCTCGCGCTCAAGGTCGTCCTGCGCGCGCTCGACTCGGTGACGATCATCTGGTTCCGCATGGGCGTTGCGGCACTGGTGATCGGCAGCGTGCTCGCGGCGCGCCGCCGCCTGCCCGCGCTGCGCAGCCTCGCCAGGCACGGCCTGGCACTCCTCGCCGTCGCCGTGCTCGGCATCGCCGCCAACTTCTGGACCTTCATGATCGGGCTCGACCTGACCAGCCCCGGCAACGCGCAGGTGCTGCTCCAGCTCGGACCGGTGCTGCTGGCACTCGGCAGCCTCGTGATCTTCAAGGAGCGCTATCGCCCCTTGCAGTGGATCGGGCTCGCGGTGCTGGTCGTCGGCCTGGGCGTGTTCTTCTCCAATCAGCTCCGGCTGCTGGTGTCCGAGATCGATCGCTACCTGCTCGGATCGGCGATGCTGGTGCTCGCGTCGGTGACCTGGGCCGCGTACGGGCTGGCGCAGAAGCAGCTCCTGCGCACGCTGTCCGCCGAAGGCGTCATGTTGTGCATCTACGCCGGTTGCTTCGTGTTCTTCTCGTTCGGCGCCGCACCGGCGAGGATCGCGCAGATGCCGGCCCTCGAGCTCGGCCTGCTGCTGTTCTGCTCGGCCAACACGTTGATCGGCTACGGCGCGTTCTCGAACGCGCTGCACCACTGGGAGGCGTCGCGCGTCACCGCCGTGCTGTCCTTGACGCCGCTGGCGACGCTCGGCTTCACCGTGCTCGGCGCGACATTGGTACCGGAGATGATCCAGACCGAGCCGGTGTCGGCGTGGACCATCGCCGGGGCGGCGACGGTGGTCGGTGGGTCGTTGCTGGTCGCGCTCGGCGGACGGCGCTAGAACGCGCGCCACACGGCCGATCCACTGGCACCACCTGGCGGCGGAAGCGGAACGGTCGATCAATCCCTACGACGGTCACGTCGAGTACCGGTTGTATCTCCAGCGAAGCTCGTGGCATCCAACACCACGTGACATCACATGGCTTCGCCTGGAATGAGCTCGCGCGCGCAAGTGGTCGATCAGCGCTCCGCCCCACCGGTTGGCTCCTCGTGCTGCTCGTGCTCGCGACGAGCGCGCCGGCAGCGGCGCAGAGCGGCGTCCAGCTCACGCCCGACGGCAAGCAGACGCTGGTCAGCAAGGACGTCGGCGACCAGCGCTGGGCGATCTCGTCCGACCCGCTGGACGGCACGGTCACCGGCAACGTTTTCTTCCCGAACGGCGGCGCGGCCTCGTTCGTGTGGTGCGAGCGCGCCGACGGCCAGGGGGCCGTCACGGAGGGGGAGATCGCCTTCTCCTGCTACGGCGCCGATCCGTGCACGGCGTCGCCCTGCACGGCGGAGCAGTGGCAGTTCATCGCATCGGTCAGCCTGCCGGCCACGTTCTTCGAGCCCCCGTCGAGCGGCGGCTCGGACCTCGTCCCGACCAGCAGCGCCGAGCTGTTCGCCTATCTGCAGCGCGGCGCGTACCGCGGCTTTGCGCACGAGTCGGGCGTGCACGCTTCCGCCGGCCCGCACGGCGGCAGCGTCCTGACGTTCGTGAACGGCGCGCTCGAGCGCTCGCTCGCCGCTGGCAACGCCGCTCATCCCGCTGGTGCGGCAGCCGTGAAGGAGTTCTACGCCGCGGATCGCACGACGCTCACCGGCTGGGCCGTCGAGGTGAAGGTTCAGGCTGACAGCGCCGGCGGCGACGGCTGGTACTGGTACGAGGTGTTCAGCACCAGCGACGGCGAACGGCCGATCGAGGGGCTCGGCAATCCCGTGTGCACGGGCTGCCACGCGCTCGGCAGCGACTACGTTCGCACCACGTTCCCGTTGCAATGAGGCCGCTCCACGATGGCGGGCACCAGCACCGCACGAGAGTCCCTGCGGTACCAGATGCTCTCCGCCGTGAACAGCCTCATCGGCTCCGGGCGCGCGACCGCCGTACGCCTGCCGAAGTTCGAAGTTCTGTGACGGCGCCGGGCAGCGCGCGGATCAGGCGTGGCGCGCCACGACCTCCGGATCACACGCCGCGCGCTGCACGCGGCTCGGCCCGAGCTTGACGCCGAGGAGGCCGCCCAGCGTCTCGTCGAACGCGACCCTGAGCCAGGCACCGACCGCGCCGGCGATCCCGACGTCGAGGCGCGACGCGTAGCGCGCGAACCCGCGGATGTCCTTGAACTGGTCCATGCCGATCATCAGGTCGGGCTCGTCGACCAGGCCGGCCGGGATCGGGCGCGGCGTCTCGTGCGGGTCGGCCGCGAACGCCGCGATGTCGCGCAGCAAGCGCTCGTGGCACGAGCCGTCCTCCATGAGCGAGGTCAGCGCACGCTGGTGCAGGTGGGTGCTGTCCGCGATCTGCCTCGCCTGCACGGCCATCGCGTCGACGCCGCCCTCGTGCGCGCGGAGCAGCACGAGATCGTAGAGCGCATGGCGATGGAACGTCTGCAGCACATGATTCACGATCGCGTCGCGCGGCGCGAACAGGCCGACCGGATCGAGCAACGTCGCCGGGCCGGAGAGGAAGCGGCGCAGGTTGTGGAACACCCACGGGATCCCCTGGCTGCGATAGAAGATCCTGGTTTCCTCGACGGCGCTCACCATCATCTGATCGCGGCCGGCGACGAGGAGCTGCGGCACGGTCGGCAGCGCGTCCACGTGGCCGAGGTCGCGCAGGCGCTCGAGCCGCTCGCGAACCAGCGCGGGCTGGAAGAATGCCGCTCCGAGCGCGGCGAGCTGGCGCAGCTTGTCCAGGTTCTGCCGCGCACCGCCGACGGCGTCGGCGAGCAGGCTCCAGCGCGACCTTCCGAGCCAGGTCGGCGGCGTGGCCCCCTGGGTCTCGGCCATCGATCGGCCGTCGGTGATGGCATGTGCCTCGTTCATCGTCGCCTCACGAAGTAGCCGTGGATCGCGTCAGCGGTCAAGCTGCCGCTTGCCTGCGTTCACGACCGGGTCGTGCGCACGCCGAACGACCACAGGTCCGTGTCCGAGCGGGCGACCATCGCCGTGAGCCGCGCGTCCCACTCGCGCACGGAGCCGAATTCCATCCGCCACGCGAGCACAGGCTTGGTGAACTCGTGCAGCCGGTGCTCGAGCGTCGTGCCGATGGCGCCGTGCACCTGATGCGCGTTCCGGACGGCGACCGAGCCTGCGTGGCCCACGACGGACCTGGCGATCGCCACCGACAGCTCGAGGCGATCGAGGTCGCCGTGCGCCGCTGCCATCTCGACGACCGCCGCGTCGACCGCGGCGTTCGCGAGCGCGGTCTCGCTCGCGATGTCCGCGACCAGATGCTGGATCGCTTGAAAGCGCGCGAGCGGACGTCCGAACTGCTCGCGCTCGGTCGCGTACTGCACCGACATCGCGAGCAGGCGGTCCATCGCTCCGGCGCACTGCACCGCGCGCGCGAGCGCGCCGCGCAGGTCGTATTCCCTGACGCTCTCGGCGGAGATGGGCGCGGACGCGCACCGGGACAGGTCGATCTTCACACCGTCGGTCGGCCGACCTGCGAGATCACGGCCGCGCGTGACGTCGGCGTCGGCGACCTGCACGTCCGCGATGCGCCAGCCGTCGCCGGACTCCCAGAGGACGGCGATGCGATCGACCTCGGCCGCCCAGGGGACTTCCGATGCAGCCCCCGACGCGTCGGCGATGCACGACGTGCGGACGACCGACGCATCGTCCGGCAGGCCAGCCTGCTCGACGAGCCAGCCCGCGAGGACGTCGTTCTCGGCGACGGGGACCGCGGCTGCGTGCCGGGCTGCGGCGCGCAGCAGTCCGGCTGCTTCGATCCAGCCGGCGCCGCTCCCCGCTGCCGTCAAGCGCGCGAGACCGGACTCCTCGAGCTTCGCCCACAGTGCACGGTCGAAGTGCAGGCCCGTCGAGCCGGAGTGCAGTCCGGCTGCGTTCGCAAAGACCTGCTCCAGCAGCTGCTCGAGCTGGGCGTCCAGGCGCGCGATCGAGCGCATCACCTGAGCCCCAGTCCGCGCGCGATGACACCGCGCAGGATCTCGTTCGTTCCGCCGCGCAGGGTGAAGCCGGGGCGGCTCAGCAGCGCGGTCGCCGTCATCTCGCGCAGCCGTCCCAGGCCGTCCGCCGACCTTCCGTTGCCGGTCGTCAACCCGGCGAGCTCGGCGACGTCACCCTCGGTCGCGGTGCCGAGCACCTTGACGATCGCGGCTTCCTGGTCGGTCGGCCGTCCGTTCGAGAGCGCGTCGGCAACGGAGATCGACATCTGGTGCAGCGCCATGATCCGCGCGAACATGCGCCCGAGATCGGGGTCGGGGGCTAGATCGCCCCGCTGCGTCGCGGCGGCCATCTCCGCGAGCACCACCACCGTCGACAGAAAGCGCTCGGGGCCGCTGCGCTCGTAGCTCAGCTCCGAGGTCACCTGCTTCCAGCCGTCCCCCTCGCGTCCGAACAGCATCGCGTCCGGTACGAGCACGCTGTCGAGGAAGACCTGGTTGAAGTGGTGCTGCCCGTTCATCGAGACGATCGGCCGGATGTCGATCCCGGGCGCATCGAGTGCGACGATGAACTGGCTGAGCCCGGCGTGGCGATGCTCCGCATCCAGCGGCGCGGAGCGGGCGAGGACGATGAAGTAGTGCGACAGGTGCGCGCCCGAAGTCCAGATCTTCGACCCCGTGAGCTGCCAGCCGCCGTCGACCTTGACGGCCTTCGTGCGCACGCTCGCCAGGTCCGACCCCGAGTCCGGCTCGCTCATGCCGATGGCGAAGAAGATCTCGCCCCTGGCGACGCCCGGCAGCAGCAAGCGCCGCTGCTCCTCCGTGCCGAACTTCATCAGCGCGGGGCCGATCTGCCGGTCGGAGATCCAGTGCGCGGCGAGCGGCGCGCCCGCGGCGAGCAGCTCCTCGGTCACCACGAAGCGCTCGAGGAACGTGGCACCGTGGCCGCCGTACTCGACCGGGATCGTCATTCCCAGCCAGCCGCGCGCGGCGAGCTTGCGGCTGAAGGCCGCGTCCCAGCTGCTCAGCCAGCAGTCGACGGCGGGCACGAAGCCGCCGGCCGCGAGCTCGTCGCGGACGAAGGCCCGTACGGCGTCCCGCAGGGCGCGGAGCTGCGCGCTTTCCTGGACGTGATGGGCAGCCGGTGCGAGCGACATCGCGTCAGGCGGCGGCCGCCGTCGTCGGCCGGTACTTCGTTGCGTCCGTCGTGAACCGGGCGTGCCCGTAGCTCGCGATCAGCTGCTCCACGCGCTTGGTGAGGATCCAGGAGGCGACGTCGCGCACGCCCGGGATCCACTCGGCGACGTCGAACGCCTTCATCTGCAGCAGGATCCCCACGCCGACCAGCCCGCCGACCACCACGTCGTCGGTCCCGATCTCGATCCCGATCTTTCTCGCCAGCTCGCGGTCGCCGCCCAGGAAGTGCTTGACGAAGATGAGCTTCGCGAAGCGGCGCTCGAGCTGATCGTGCAGCTGGCTGGCGTAGCTCCGGTCCTGCGGCAGGTAGGCGGACAGCGTGGCGCGAATGAGCGTGCCACAGGTCTCGTCGTCGAAGCTCTCGCGCAAGGTCGTGTTGCGCGCGGTCATCATGCGCACGATGCCTTCCGGGGTGTCGGCGAGCAGATCCTCGGGCAATCCGAGCAGGAAGCAGCGATAGCGCGCCAGCTCGACCTTCGCGCGCTCGCCCGGCGTGAACTCGCGCCGTCCCTCGCGCAGCATCTGGAAGGCAAGCAGAAAGATCGGAATCAGTCCGGCCGGCATCTGATCGACCTGCGGGATCGGCACGCCGTAGACGGACGGGTCCCAGCGCCCGGAGCGCAGCACGTTGACGCGCACCATCGAGTGCATCAGCCGCACCATCGCCGCCGCCTTGAAGCCCTCGCCGAAGCGCTCGAGCGCGCCGGGCAGCACGGTGCAGGCGAAGAAGTGCGCCGTCTCGCGGACGCGCCGTGCGGCGGTCTCGCTGCTCAGGGTGCCGGTGAGCGCCATCGGCAGCGCCGAGTACTTGTTCAGAAACGTCGCGATGAACGCGCCGCGGATCGCGAACGGCGCGACGTTGGCGGTGGCGTTCAAGTCCAGCCGCGCACCTTCGCGCACGAGATCCATGTCGACCCAGTCCGGAATCCGCTCCATGTCGCGGATGAACGCGACCAGCTCCGGTGGCGCCCCTTCGACCTGCTCGACGCCGCGGTCGCAGGCCTCGCGCAGCATGTCGATCAGGCCGCGGTGGCCGAGGGTCGGAGCCAGTGCGGCGTAGGCGTCGGCGACGATGTCGCCGAGCATGGTGTAGGCGCGGACCAGCTCGAGCTCGTGGTCGGTCATCGCGACACCCATCGGCGCGCGGTCCTTCACGATCGCCTGGGACGCGTCCTCGGTGAAGCGCTCCGGCATGCGGTCGAAGTCGATCTGACCGTAGAGCGACGGCAGCAGCGTCTTCTGCGACGCGATCCGGTTGCGAACCTGTTCGAGAGCTGCGGACATGGACCTTCCTCGGACGCAGAGTGCCCCCTGCGGGCGACGCGTCGACAGCCACTTTAATAGGCGATCATGGCTCCGCTTCCTAATCGCATTCGCCCGGGCCGGGAAACGTGGTTCGCGACGACCTTGCCGCCGTAGGTGTTCGCACCCGTGTCGGCACCGATTCGACGAGCCTCTCGGCAGGCTGGGCGCCGAGGACCACCGATCGCCGCGCGCGAGATCCGGATCGACTCGGCCCGAGGAGCGACGCTCAGCCCTTCGCGGAAGCGCGAGCGTCCTGTCTGGTGAGGGTCGACGGGCCTCGCTCCGGGAGGTCGAATCGATCCAGGTTCATCACCTTGCTCCAGGCCGCCACGAAGTCCTTCACGAACTTCTCCCGCGCGTCGTCGGCCCCGTAGACCTCGACGAGCGCCCGGACCTGCGAGTTGGAGCCAAACACGAGATCGACGGACGTGCCCGTCCAGACGAGCTCGTTCGTCGCGCGGCTGCGCGCCTCGTAGAGGTCCTCCTCGCCCGGCGCCTTCTTCCACTCCACGCCCATATCGGTGAGGTTGACGAAGAAGTCGTTGGTGAGGGTGCCCGGCCGCTTGGTGAAGACGCCGTTCTTCGAGCCCCCGTGGTTTGCACCGAGGACGCGCAGTCCGGCGACGAGCACCGTCATCTCCGGCGCCGTCAGCGTCAGCATGTCCGCGCGATCGACGAGCTTCTGGGCCGCGTCCTTGCCCTGCGCCTTGCCGAAGTTGCGGAAGCCGTCCGAGCTCGGCTCGAGGTACGCGAAGGACTCGACGTCGGTCATCTCCTGCGTCGCGTCGGTGCGTCCGGGAGTGAAGGGAACCTTCACCTCCACGCCGCCGCGCTTCGCGGCGTCCTCCACCCCGACGGCGCCGCCGAGCACGATCAGGTCGGCGAGCGAGACCTTCTTGCCGGACGGACCGGCGTTGAACTTCATCTGGATCGTCGCCAGCGTCGCGAGGACCTTCGCGAGGTCGGCCGGCTGGTTCACCGCCCAGTCCTTCTGCGGCGCGAGACGGATGCGCGCGCCGTTGGCGCCACCACGCTTGTCGGTGTCGCGGTAGGACGACGCCGATGCCCAGGCGGTCGAGACGAGCTGCGGGACGGTGAGCCCCGACTCGCGGATCATGCCCTCGAGCGTGACGATGTCGGCCTGCCCGACGAGCGGCTGATCGGCGGCGGGCACGGGGTCCTGCCAGATCTGCGCCACCGGAACCTCCGCGCCGAGCAGCCGGGTCCGCGGACCCATGTCACGGTGCGTGAGCTTGTACCACGCGCGCGCGAACGCGGCCTCGAACTCCTGCGGGTTCTCGTAGAAGCGCTTCGAGATCGGCCCGTAGATCGGGTCCATCTTCAGCGACAGATCGGTCGTCAGCATGATGGGCAGGTGCTTCTTGTTCGGGTCGAACGCGTCCGGGACCTGCGGCCCTTTGGCGTTCGTCGGCGTCCACTGCTGTGCGCCGGCCGGGCTCTTGGTCAGTGCCCACTCGTACTCGAACAGGTGCTTGAAGTAGTCGTGCGACCACTTGACCGGCGTGTTGGTCCAGGCGCCCTCGAGGCCGCTCGTGATCGTGTCGCCGGCGTTGCCCTTGCCGTACTTGTTCTTCCAGCCGAGACCCTGCTCCTGGAGGGGTGCGGCCTCGGGCTCGGCGCCGACGTACTTGCGGGGATCGGCGGCGCCGTGCGTCTTGCCGAGCGAGTGGCCACCGGCGATCAGCGCTACGGTCTCTTCGTCGTTCATTCCCATGCGGCCGAAGGTCACCCGGATGTCGTGCGCCGCGGCGATGGGATCGGGCTTTCCGTTGGGGCCCTCCGGGTTCACGTAGATCAGGCCCATCTGCGAGGCGGCGAGCGGCCTGTCGAGCTTCCGCTCCTTGTCGAAGCGCTGGTCGGCGAGCCACTCGGTCTCCGGACCCCAGTTGACGTCGGTCGGCTCGTAGACGTCCTCGCGACCGCCGCCGTAGCCGAAGGTCTTGAAGCCCATCGACTCGAACGAGACGTTGCCCGTGAGGATCATCAGGTCGGCCCAGGACAGGCTGCGGCCGTACTTCTTCTTGACGGGCCACAGCACGCGTCGGGCCTTGTCGAGGTTCGCGTTGTCGGGCCAGCTGTTCAGCGGCGCGAAGCGGATCGTGCCCGAAGCCGAGCCGCCGCGGCCGTCGACGACGCGATACGTGCCGGCGCTGTGCCACGCGAGCCGGATCATCAGCCCGCCGTAGTGGCCGTAGTCGGCGGGCCACCAGTCCTGCGACGACGTGAGCGCCTGCTCGATGTCCTTCTTGACCGCGTTCAGGTCGAGCTTCGCGAACTCGGCGGCGTAGTCGAAGCTCGGATCGACCGGGTCGCTGGTCGGAGCGTTCTCGCGCAAGACCCGCAGGTCGAGCCGGTTCGGCCACCAGTCGTCGTTGGAGTACGGCTTGCCCGGCGGTGGAGCTGCCGGTGGCTTGTCCACCGCATCCACGACGGACGGCTGCGCTTCCGCAGCCCCCGCGGGACCGCCGAGCGCGATCGCCGCGGCACAGAGGACCATTGCGAGCGCCGAGCGGCAACCCGCTCGACCGAAGTACCCGAATTTCATCAGCACGAGATCCCCTCCTTTGTTCAGAGGCCTCATCCGAGAAGCCCGCGAGTGAACTCTGCCGGTGAATCACTTAGAGGTCCAAGACATCGTTCGGATGATTGTGATAGGGACAGCCTATGCAGCTCGTACCTCATCCGTTCTCCGTTCGACAGCTGCAGTACGCGGTGGCCGTGGCCGATGCGCGCAGCTTCAGCGAGGCCGCCGCGCGGTGTCGGGTCTCACAGCCGTCGTTGAGCGCTCAGATCGCTCAGCTCGAAGACGGTCTCGGGACGCGCCTCTTCGAGCGCGACCGCCGCAAGGTCCTCCTCACGAGGGCGGGCGAGCAGATTCTCGAGCGAGCACGCGTCGTGCTGCGCGAGGTCGACGACCTCGTTGACCTCGCCCAGAGGTCGACCGATCCGCTCGCGAGCACGATCCGGCTCGGCGTCATCCCGACGCTCTCTCCCTACCTCATCCCCTGCATCCGCCCGGCGCTTCGACGGGCCTATCCGAAGCTCACCCTGCTCTGGGTCGAGGACAAGACGGAGGTGCTCGTCGGGAAGCTCGGCGCAGGCGAGCTCGACGGAGCGCTGGTCGCCCTCGAAGCGGAGATCGGTGACGTCGAGCGGGAGATCGTCGGCTACGATCCGTTCGTCCTGGCAGCACCCGCCGGGCACCCGCTCATGGTCAGGAAGAGCCCGGTGAAGCTCTCGGAGCTCGAGAGCGAGAACGTTCTCCTGCTGGATGACGGTCACTGCTTTCGCGACCAGGCGCTGGCCGTCTGCTCCAGCGCCAAGGCGCAGGAGCTCGAGTTTCGCGCCACGAGTCTGGCGACCCTCGCGCAGATGGTGGCGGATGGCAACGGGGTCACGTTGTTGCCGCAGCTCACCGTTGCGACGGAGGCGAAGCGGGCAGGTCTGTCCGTACGACCGTTCGCCGAGCCCGTGCCGGGGAGGACGATCGCGCTGGTCTGGCGCCGTCGGTCTCCCCTCGGGACGGCGCTGAAGCAGCTCGCGGCCACGGCCCGCGAGGCGTTCGCGATTCTGCACCCGGCCCCGGCGAAGCACGCGAGAAGGGGGCCAGCGCCGATCCGCGCGTGAACCCGAACGAGCGGCCGTCGCGAGTTGCCCGAGCAGGCGGCGGGTGGTGGACGAGAACGAGCTCGTCACCGCGGCGGAGAAGAACACGCCATCGATCGCGCTCAGAAGGTCGATCCGGTGCGGTGGGCGGCCGAACTGCACGACCACCGTGGGCAACGCACGCCGCTCGGATTCGCGAACGTCCGGAGCATGCTCACCGTTACACCCGACGGCGGAGCGTCTCGGCGATGCGCAGGCGCTCGTCGAGCGACAGGGCGGCCGCCTGCTCGCGGTCCCACGCCTCCGCGAGCCTCGACGGCAGCCTGCGAACCAGCGCCGCACCCGCGGCCCCGCTGCCCGACATCCCATCAGCGATGGCCACGTCGACACGGATGGCTTGCGGTCCAAGATCCGCCGTGCGGCGGTGGGTAATGATCGAGGCTCCTTGTCGCCCCCCGAACGCTGAGGCACAGTCGGGGGCGTGGTCGACGACGAGGCGCTCAGCCCGGAGCAGCAGGCCATATTCCGCGCCATGACCCCGAGTCAGCGCTGGGAGGCAGCCGTACGACTCTACTGGTCGGCCCGGCGGCTGAAGACGGCCTTCGTCCGCAGCATTCATCCCGACTGGCCGGACGAGCGCGTCGACGCCTACGTCCGGGACGTGTTCCTCCATGCCCGATCCTGACCTGCTCACCCTTTTCGTCCGCCCGCTGGAGCAGCTCGGCATTATCTTCCACCGCACGAGGTCATGCTGCTCGAAGCCCGGCGCGAGAGCCGCGGCCACTTCAACATCATCCACGTGCCCTCGGGCCTGAAGGCGGACGTCTCGAGAGGGCGGCTCCGAGAAGCACGTCCGTGACATCCGCGCGATGCTGGCGCTGTCGCTGGTCCCGCTCGACCACGGCGCGCTCGCCGACTGGCTCGGGCGGCTGGGCCTGGAGGCACAGTGGCGGATCGTGACCGGCACGACTGCGTGAACATCCGCCCCGCGGCGCGCAGCGGATAGGCGTGCACCAGCGACACCAGCAAGCCTGATTTGCCGAGCGGAGAGGTGCCGATCGGGGCACTGCGTGCCACCGGGGGTCGATGCCGATCCCGGTCGATATGGGCCGCCGGCCCTCAACGAATCTCGACCGGCCCGTCCCGACGGCTCGCTCACGATCGCGTGCCCGTCCGACAGCTCGTAGCGATCGCCGGGGCGGATCTGGTCGGCCCGGAACGGCCCGCGGCCGGGCGGACGGTACGACACGGCCTTCATGCGACCGACCATGGCGCAGCGCGCGCGCCACCGCGCAATGTCATGCCCGACACGGCTGCGGAGGTGTCGGGGGGTAGACCACGAGCCGCGCACCGACTACGCTCAGGGCCGTGAAGTGGCAGGATCGCATCTCGATCGACCCGGACGTTCTGGTCGGAAAGCCGGTCGTGAAGGGGACCCGCATCGCGGTCGAGTCGATCATCGACCTGCTCGGACGCGGATACACGGTCGAGCAGGTCATCCAGCAGTATGACCACCTCACCGCAGAGGACGTCCAGGCGTGCCTGGCGTACGCTGCCGAAGTGCTCCAGTCCGAGAAGGTCTACGCGTTGCGCTGAGCGGCTCGGTCGCCATGCGCATCCTCGCCGACGAGAACGTTCCAGGCCCGGTCGTGACGGCGCTGCGCGCCGCTGGCCACGATGTTCTCTGGGCCAAGGAGGACACGCCCGGCGCGTCGGATCTCGAGGTCCTGTCCCAGGCAGATCGGGACGGCAGGCTGGTGGTGACCTTGGACAAGGACTTCGGAGAGCTCGCGGTCCACAGAGGTCTGGCGGCCTCGAGCGGCGTCGTGCTGCTACGCCTCAGAGGAGCGAGCCCCGGCGCTGACGATGCGCGCGCCGTCGGCGCTCTCACGAGTCGCGACGACTGGGCCGGGCATTTCGCCGTCGTGACCGACGATCGAGTTCGGCTACGCCGTCTCTCCGGGCTGACGACGGCAACGGTCTCGCCGTCGAAGGCGAAGAACTCCACCTCGTAGCCCCGGTCGGCGGATCGGAATTCGAAAAGCCTGATTTCACATAACGCGAGATTATCGGACATCGCCGCCACGCGCAGCTACCTCGAGCGGTACGGCAAGCCGGTTGCCTTCTACAGCGACCGGCTGAGCGTCTTCCAC
>ENA-ORBV01004449-ORBV01004449.1-microbial-mat-metagenome-genome-assembly--contig:-NODE-4449-length-26909-cov-19.594328_pt1 | contig 26909 bp, 33 predicted proteins | sample MGYA00237777_ERZ505514 | MGnify/ENA primary metagenome ERZ505514 (study PRJEB26160, sample SAMN06269048) | microbial mat metagenome | isolation source: Oligotrophic lake microbial mat | place...
GCTGTTCTTCGAATAGGCCGCGTTTGCGTATTTGTTAGGGGCAATCTTTTTTAACGAACGTGAAAGATTGATGCTGCATAACCACGAATCGTTGATGGTAACAAGCACGGGTACTTCATCGGCAGGAAGTTGAATGGTCAGGTTGCCGGCACCAACACTACCAATTACATGGTTGTTTACTTTTGGGGTGTCGCTAAAATCGAGAAACATATTTCCGAAGCCAACATCGGCTAGCACAACTTTTGAACGTGCCAAATTGAGCTGTCTTGCCGTAAGGGAACCCATATCCACTTTCACACGGAAGGTGTCCATGTCTATTTTATTTTCGCCACCGTTGTAGCTGATGTTTACATCGGCACTTCCGGTATAGATTTTTAATTTTTGTACAGATAGCCCCGATAGATCGATGTTTGCATTGCCTAACCCATATTCGAGATCGAGCGAGTAGGGTGTGTTTTCTGTTAAATAAACTTTCCAGAATTTATCGGATGGTCGTTCGTCCGATCCAAAAACACGATATGATATTTTTTGACTGACACCACGTTCACCGGCTTGCTCCAACGAAAGATTTACTTTGCAAGTAGAGCCTTTTAATTCATGACTGAATGAATGGGCATATTCGTCAAGATCTTGATTGCTATAAATATTAAGGATGTCTTCGTTCTGACTTGGCCTAATAAAGCAATTGCCCGTTTTAGCACTTAGCTTCAACTCAACAAGATTACAAGGCTCAATTTTTTCAACTGAAAACTGCTTTTTGATTTGCCCGCTTACCCCCACGGCCACACTGCTTCCCATCAAAGCTAAAACAATCAATCTCACCATGCCTTCTGTTACGCGTTAGTTAGGTTAATGTTACTGTTATGTATGAATGAGCATCATTTTGCTACAAACCGAGTCCGGTTCGGTAACAAAAAAATAACCCGTAAAGGCTTTATACGGGTTATGTCAAATAAAGTTATGTCAGGTGCGGCCAATTAATAGAGACTCCATTCAAAATAACTTTTTAGGACGAGGAAGAGAATGAAAATGAGTCCCATAAGTAATCGCCAAAATCTCCTCTTTATAAAAGATCAAGTTGGCCTATTTTTTTATACTGAAAATATATAAAAGGTTGAAAGGAGATAGCAATTGCACCTAGGATTATCAGTACTTGCATTTTACTAATTAGAACTTATCATTACGCTAACTGGTGCCATAGTGGCGATAAAACCACTGATGATGTCTAACAAAGCGATTTTTTTTAATATCATTTTGTTCTCCGTAGAATTCCTATTCAGTGAAATTTTTTCCATGTTCAGTAATTATTTTCTGCGTACTCCAAACAAGAATTTATCAATTAATCTAAGCGATAAAAGTCCGTAGAATTAACCTACTCATAAGGATAAGTCGATTTTGGTTAAATCCAAAGTGCGTGTGAGATTAATTGACTAACCGAAATATTCTTTCATACGCTCAAAAAAACCCTTTTCACCTGCCTCAGGCTGTGGTTGGAAGTTTGGAGCAGACTTTAGGCTTTCAAGTTTAGCTTTTTCTTCGCTCGATAATTTTTTCGGGGTCCACACATTAATATAGATGAGTTGATCACCGGCACTGTAGCCGTTAATATCTTTCAATCCCTTTCCGCGAAGGCGTAAGATTTTCCCGCTCTGGGTGCCAGGCTCTATTTTAATGCGCGCTTTTCCGCCTATTGACGGAACTTCTATTTGTACGCCAAGAGCAGCGTCAATAAAACTGATGTGTAGATCGTAAACCAAATTATTTCCATCACGTTTCAACTCCTTGTCTTCAACTTCTTCAATTAAAATTAACAAGTCGCCAGGCACACCACCACCGGGTGCTTCATTGCCTTTGCCCGACATAGAAAGTTGCATGCCTCCACTTACGCCCGCAGGAATTTTTACGGTGATCATGTCTTCTTTAGACACAAGACCTGAGTTATCTACTCCAGCCGGACGTTTGTCAATTAGCTGCCCGGCACCATTACACGCTGAACATGTTGTGGTCGATACCATTTGACCCAGCATGGTGTTTACCACTTTTCTTAGTTGACCAGTGCCACCGCAGGTTTGGCAATTTTTGAAGGTTACTCCCTCTGCCCGGATTAATCGGTTTACTTTTATTTTCTTTTCTGCGCCATTGGCAATTTCTTCCAAAGAAAGTTTGAGTTTGATTCTTAGGTTAGACCCCTTGCGCTGACGGGTTCTTCCACCATTGCCACCGCCAAAGAAACTATCGAATGGGCTGCCGCCACCGCCACCAAAAATATCTCCAAACTGACTGAAGATATCTTCCATGTTCATGTCGTGACCGCGGAACCCACCCGCACCCGGTTTTGAATGACCAAAGCGATCATATTGCGCGCGCTTCTCTGCGTTGCTTAAAATTTCGTAGGCTTCGGCTGCTTCTTTAAATTTTTCTTCAGCGGCTGCATCACCTTGATTTTTATCGGGGTGAAATTGAATAGCAACTTTGCGGTATGCTTTTTTTATTTCTTCCTGCGTTGAGTTTTTGGCTACGCCCAGTATTTCGTAATAATCTCGTTTACTCATAGAAGCTCGATGTTAGATGTTCGAATCTCGAGGTGTGAATCTCGAAGGTGGAGGTTCGAATTAATTATCATGTTTAGTTTCCCAGTTTTGATGAAGCTCAGTCAGCATTTTGCCAATATGATCAAGCTGACCTTCATAGTTTAAATACTCTTCTTCTTTAATGTAGCCGCAATCTTTTGCAAACCGTATCCAGTTCTGCGTTTCTCCGGCTGACCCTAATGCATCAACTAAATGCACGTTGAATTTGTTTTCATAATGTCTTTTACACCATCCCTCAACAATGTTGGCACTAATCGATTTTGAAGATCTAACTACCTGCGAGGTAAGTGAGTAAAGTTCTTCCTTAGGAAATTTTCGAGAGTCATGGAAAATGCTCATAGCCATTTTATACGAAATGTTGTAAACATCTAAATCCTTATATGACTTTATCATCTTTTGATTTCGTACCTCGAATTTCTAATCTCCAACTTCTAGCTTCCTACAACTACTTTCGCGAAGCGAATAACTTTGTCGTTGAGCAAGTATCCCTTCTCAACCACATCTATAATTTTTCCCTTCAACTTTGCTTCGGGTGCGGGTACTTGGGTAATGGCCTCATGCAAATCAGGATTGAAATCTTTTCCCTTAGCCGTATCCATCGGTTTAATATCGTATTGCTCAAGTGTTTTTCTAAACTTATTCTGAATCAGAAAAAATCCTTCAGCCTCTTTATCGTTTTTATCTTTGAAAGTCTTTTCTCCGCGTTCGAAATCATCCAATACCGGAATCAAAGCTTTTAACAACTGCTCATTGGCAGATTGAATCATCTCCAGTTTTTCTTTCGCAGATCTGCGTCTATAATTATCAAACTCGGCATAGAGGCGCACGTACTTATCTTTGGCTTCTGCCAATTCGTCCTGAATCTTCTTGATAGGGTCAATTGAATTTTCATTCCCTGAAGTTGCTTCTGATTCTGATTCGGTCGCTTCAGACGTTAAATCCTCTATTTTATCAAGTTCCTGTTCCTGGTGTAGGTTGTTTTCCATGTTTATACTTTAATGCGATGCAAAATGACAAGAATTTTGCCAATAGTGCAATCTTGACAAGTTGGCGTATGATCTTTGCCAAAGCTTTGTCTGCCAACAGCAGATTCACTAATTTTCCTGCCATGCAATTAAGATTCATTCAAACAGAAGCGGATTTTCGTGCTGCAATGAGAAGGATAGACGAACTCATTTCTTTAGATCCTAGAGAAGGAACTAAATAGTTTGATGAATTAGATGCAATCTCTTCAATGATTGCATCCTATGAGGATATTCATTACCCGATCGATTGAATCTGAGCCAATGTCTCAACAGAATGCCCAATTAGAAATTTAATCTCAATGCAACGATTTCCAGATAAGGTCTTTCAACTCCACAATTCCCTGATTGGCAATTGATGAAATAAAAACTGCAGGAATGTTCTTCGGAAGTTCTTGCTGAAGTGCTGCTCTCAACTCCTCATCAAGCATATCACTTTTGGTGATGGCAAGAATTCTTTTCTTATCTAAAAGTTCAGGATTGTATTTGCGCAACTCGTTGATCAAAATGTCGAACTCCGTTCGGATGTCTTTCGAATCGGCAGGAATTAAAAAGAGTAACAACGAATTGCGTTCAATGTGTTTGAGGAATCGAATCCCTAGCCCTTTGCCTTCTGCAGCGCCCTCAATAATTCCAGGAATATCTGCCATTACAAACGAGCGCTCATCACGATACTTTACAACACCAAGGTTGGGTGTAAGCGTAGTAAAAGCATAGTCGGCAATTTTTGGTTTAGCAGCCGATACAACGGAGAGTAAGGTTGACTTGCCGGCATTTGGGAAACCAACTAAGCCTACATCGGCCAAAAGTTTAAGCTCCAAAATAATCCATTCATCGCGCCCGGGTTCTCCGGGTTGCGAATGCTGCGGTGCCTGATTGGTGGGGGTTGCAAAAAACCAATTGCCTTTTCCTCCGCGACCGCCCGGTGATAAAATTATTTCCTGGCCATCATCATTGATTTCGCAAACGATCTCATTGGTTTCGGCATTGCGTGCGACTGTGCCTAGGGGCACGTCTAAAATCACATCTTTACCAAAAGCCCCGGTGCAATTTTGAGCTTCTCCGGGTTTACCATTCTCAGCCGATACATGCTTCCGGAATTTTAAATGAAGTAACGTCCATTGTTGTGCATTACCGCGCAAAATCACGTGCCCACCACGGCCACCATCGCCACCATCAGGACCACCTTTGTCGATAAACTTTTCTTTATGAAAATGCCGACACCCTGCGCCCCCATTGCCCGAGCGCGAGTTGAACTTTACATAATCAATGAAGTTGGGAGAAGACATGGTTAATTTCTGATTTAAAATTTAAAATTCAAAGTGGGCTTACAATTTTGAACCTTGAATCTCGAATTTACTTTTTATCAATTATGGTCGTTATGTTGTTGAAGATTTCACCGATTTCACCAATGCCATGCACCGTGTTTAATCGGCCCATACTTTCATAATGTGGCAACACGTGGACTGTTTTTGTAAAGTATTCGGTAATGCGTTTGTTTAGTTTTTCTTCTTCATCATCCACGCGGTTCTCGGTTGTTCTTCGCTTGGCAATGCGGGTGCGCACTTCCGCTTCGGTAACATCCAAGGCAACTACAAAATGAATGGCGGTGTTGTTGTTTTTCATAAACGTGTCTAACGCTTCCGCTTGCGGTACCGTGCGCGGGAAGCCATCAAATAAAAATCCTTTTGCTTTCGGATTTTTATCTAACTCTTCTTTCAACATAGCGATGGTAATTTCATCGGGTACCAGCGCACCACTGTTCATAATCTCTTTTACACGTTTGCCTAAGTCTGTATCGTTTTTGGTGTGCCACCGAAACAAGTCGCCCGTGCTGATGTGCACAAAACCATATTTCTTAATTAGCTTTTCACTCTGCGTACCTTTGCCTGCCCCAGGTGGGCCAAAGAGGACAAGATTGATCATGATAAACGTTTTTGGTTAAGGTAAAAGTTGCGAAAGATACGGACAAATATCCAATAGTTAACTCGTGGAGGCCGGATGCAAGAAGTTGGGAGTTCGATGGGGTTCTGCCATCGTTACAGCGCTGTATAAATATCTGTGTAATTGCGCCCTAGCCCATCATAGTCAAGTCCATAGCCCAACACAAATTCATTTTCCAAATCGAAGCCTACGTATTTTACATCAATCTTTTTTTCGCGGGCGGGTTGCTTTCGTAGTAACGTAATAGCCTCCACCGATTTGGCTCCTAAGCCACGCAGTTCTTCAATTATTTTTTCGAGCGTAAGGCCGGTGTCCACAATGTCCTCTACTATTATAATGTCTTGATTGAAAAGACTCTCGTCATGCCCTATTAATGTTTTGAGTTGCCCGGTGCTGGCCGTGCCTGAGTAAGAAGAAATTTTTACAAATGAAACGCGGCACGGAATTTTTACTGCCTTCATCAAATCGGAAGCAAACATGAATGAGCCATTCAGGATCGGTAAAAAAACCGGAGCCTTGTCTTTATAGTCGTGATTGATTTGGTTTGCTAACTCCATTACCTTTTCATCAATTTTAGCAGCAGTAATAATTTTTTTGAATTCGAGATCTTTTATTTTAATAGTCGGCATAGGCGCAAAGATAATTCAAATTTATACTCGGCCATCACCGGCCTTTTGCATGGCGCCTTTTAAAATCAATTACGTAGCTCACCTTATCAATAGGGAGTATCAGGCGCACGTAGCGATAGTCTGTTTCAATGGGAAAGAAAATTTTACCACGCTGACTTGAAAGAGCGTTAATAGGGCGATCTGGAAATAGTTCAAATGTGCTGTAGTAGTTATTTTCATTTGCTCTAGCACTTGCAAGACCTGTAGCATCGGCCACAAACAGCGATGAAGCAACCAAGGCATCGCGTGCCATCGCGCGATTTGCCTCGGTTTGCGTCCAGCTTTCCTTTTTAATGTCTTTGGCATCCTGCGCAACATCATACACCATCATGCCAATGCTTAGAATATTGAAAAAGGTTCGGGTTGCTGCCAAATTTTTTTCCCGTTCTACATATCGGGCTTCAACTGCCTTCGGACTTTTCGCTAAAAGATAGTTAGTTGTAAGTAACGAATTCAATCCAGACTTCACATGAACATCTTCGTTGTCGATGGGGGTAGAAAACATTTTGGAAGATGCGTAATACCGAACTTGCTGCGGGGCAAACGTTAATTCAGCCTCTGTTTTGTTGATTACTTCAAGATCGAAAACGTAATTTCCATCTTCATAGGCAAGATGCTGGATGTTAATCGTTACATCTGATGTTTCTAAAATAGCCAACGGCTTGGGTAGCTGATGGTTCTCCTGATACAGAGGAACCAGGGGCGCACAGGCAGTGCAGCAAACGATAAACACGATACTTAAAACGCGATTGGAAATCATTACTTGAAATTACGCTAGCAGTTTAGCCAATGATATAAATACCATAATTACCTGTTACCCAAATCAGGCAACCGTATTATGCTGTCTTTTAATTCACACTAGTAACGCGTTCGGGCTAGGGGCAAAGGCAATTCAAATTTATTCCACGATTTGGTAAGAAAATACTTTTAAAGATGCCTACTGCCTGACTTGCTCAGAAAAACAAGAACTGTATCTATCCAAGATCGAACACACAATGATTGGTAGTAAGAGTTAGCATTTAAGCCATTTATGCAAATAGCTTAATTACCTCTGCTACGCATTGAAACTAATAAGCAGATAAAACGTGAGCATATACAAGTTCAAAATCAGTAGCTCCTTAACCTACGCAACCATGAAACTAAAATTTACTCAGTTGGCCTGTAAGATTATTTTTTTCTATTGTACATGGACCTTAGTGAGTTGCTCCATTAGTTACCCAATCCACTCTCAGAAAGATGCGGCCAAAAGTTCGCAAAGGTTTGATTGGCGACATATTAGCTTTGATCTCGAGCTACGTTCACCGCTCAATCACATTGAACAAACCTTTGTGAAAGAAATTAATAGCGATGGCAGCGTCAACTTCAATGTATATGATATCGTGAACTTGAAGTCTGAAGATTTTTTGTTGGAAAATCTTGTGTATCTATTGTTAGACGGAAAGCCGATTAAGATCGTGCCTGAAACCAAAGAAAATAATCTGCGAACTATTGACCAGCTCAGCAATGGCATCACTGCCGACCCCACTAATATATCAATGGTAAACGGCTATGCACCCAATAATCAACAAGTAACGCGGCTCAAGTATCAATTAACACCAGCCATTGTAGATCAAATTAAGATCTCAAAAGAAATTGCCTTTCAATATTATTCTGGACCCTCAATACTAACAGTAAGGTTTACGCCCAATAAGATGCGGAGCCTAAAAATGTTGCTTGCCAAAGACGCTTGAGTGAGTGCTTCTTACACCGTAATCAACCCTCTTTTAATTCCTTCCATCACCATACCGGTGCGGCTTAGTACATGAAACTTTGCAAACATGCTTTCGCGAAAGCCATCGATGGTGCGGGCGCTGGCATTCATTTGCGTGCCAATTTCTTTATAAGTTAAATCTGTGCACGAGAGTTTTAAAAACTCCAGCTCCTTATCCGAAAGTACCATGGCAAACTCGCTTTGGTTTTCGATAATCATTTTGCCGAGGTTGCTATTGTGCAGGTCGCTATTGTAATAACTTTTGTAATACACTTCGCGGATGGCAAGCTCCAGTATTTCAGGCGAAGTATCTTTCAGTAAATAAGAACAACAGCCAGCACGAATCATACCCATAATGGTAACTTCTTTATTATTCATTGAAAGTGCTACCAGCCGAATGCCGGGGTGGTTCTTCTTAATCCAACTGGCTGTTTCTACGCCATTCATTATTGGCATTTCCACATCAATCAACATGATATCGGGTAGGGTGGTCAGTTTTAAAAACTTTTCCTGCAATTCTTTTCCGTTGCTGGCATCAACCACCACCTCAAACCCTAAACTTTGCAGCATCAGGCCTACCGACTTGCGAAACAATTGATGATCATCTACCAGGCCAATGCGAATATTCATACCATGTTTTGAAGTGGAATTTGAAATAAGACCTGCGTGCCCGGGTTTAGTGAATTCCATTTGACAGTGCCGCCCAACAACGCCACCCGGTGCTTAATGTTTGTGATGCCGAAACCTGCCAGCGTTGAATCAGCTGCATTAAATCCTTTGCCATCATCTTCCACTTGCACATGCAGGCTCCCATTCTGTTGCTTCGCTTCAATGCGAATGCGGGTTGCTTCGCCATGTTTTAATGAATTTTGAAACGCTTCCTGTACCATGCGATACAGCACTAATTGTCTATCGCGGGGTAACGCGAGTTCGTGCGGCACTTCTACCTGCATGGAAATACGTAGCGAGGCATTAATGCGGGCAGCTTCGGCCTGTAGGTTTTCAATAAAACTAAATTGCTCGAGCCACTCTTTATTAAGCGACTTGCTGAGCGTGCGCAATTCCTCAATGGCCTGCCCGAGCGTATCGTTTGCTGTTTGTAAGGTTTCTTCTGGCGTGGGTAGCTTACGTTGGGCAACCCCAATTAACATTTTTGCGCTGTTGAGCAACTGGCCAATGTTATCGTGAATTTCTTTGCTTACCGTGTCTAACGTTTGCTCCTGACTTTCAAGCCGGGTCTTCAACAATTCTTCGGTGTATTGGTTTTGCAGTTCCTTTTTCTCGTAGTTGTAGCGCAACTGTTTTTTCTGATAGATGAGAATGAGGATTATAATGCCGATGGCCACCAGCAAAAAGAAGGCGCAGGCAATTGCAATGAGGGTAACTTCCTGAGAGATATCCATGAACTCTTGTGCTGGGTTTTTTAATCTTCCTAAAAATAAGAGAACATTACGAACAACCCACAAGGATGTAAGGATTATGGCAAACTCGTTTATTTCAAAACATGCTGAGGGGTGGGTAAGTTAGCCCATGTGATTATGAACATTCCTAATCTCATACATGCTGACTTATTTTTTTCTTTCGATAATATATCCAAAACACACCAGCACACGTAATAACACTACCAACAAATAATAAAATATTGTGAACGACCCAAAGATAGCCCATCATTCTACTAAATGAATCGGATGATCCTTCAGAGAAAAAGCGGTGCGTGTAGTAGTTGTAGCTTAAAAAAATTGCAAACGATCCAAGGTGATACATCAGTTGCACGCAAATAAACCAGAAGTCGAAGTTGTTGAATAATGGTTCTTCTGTGACATTAGTCATTATTTGATCTAGAAAAAGAAAGATTAAGACAATGATTCCGGTAGAGGTGATTACAAATCCGATACTATCGAAATAGACTTCCTTAATGTTGATGAAATAGTAGATTAACACGGATAACCCTGCTATTAATGCGACAAGTCGCTTCCATTGATTTTTAAGTATTTCAAAAAAATAGAAACCAAAAGCCAAGCTGGTTATGAGGTATAAAATGTTGTAGAGATAAGTGTTAGAAGTGTTGGAGTCTAACCTAATGGTAGCACGAATCATTAAAGCAGTACAAACTAATGAATACGCTATTAGTATGAGGTATCTTAGTTTCCGTTCTATTTTTAGAAAAAGAAAAAGAAATCCTATAAAGTAGAGCGTATAGGATATAGGTTCTATTATATAAAAAAAGAAGTGTGACAAATTGGTTAGGGAAGATTAACGTTAATGAGAATAGTTTTTTTCTAGCTTGAGTCTGTGAAAAAAAATTGAGGGTTGAGTATTATATACTAATTACCATCTGGTGGACAAGGAGGGTGAGGACATCCACTAATAGCAAACCCACCGGCTTTACCTTCTTCAATCGGGCCGCGGCCAACAATGGTTAAGGCGCCTACTTTTTTGCCTTCGGTGGTGGTGGCTTCTTCAATACTTACCACGCAAACTACTTTGCCCGGCTTAGTGTCCAGCAACTTTTGCATGTCGCTGGCGCTGAAAATGAATGTGAATGTGAATGCTTCCACTTTTGTGGCCATAATACTTCGTTTTTAGATTAAAAGTAAGGGTCGCTTCAAAGATGGGTAATTCATCTTACAAATGAAACGGGGTTTTACCCCGCTTTGGGCGGGAATTTTCCCCCCTTTTTCGGGGAAAAATACCCTTGATTTTATTGTTCCCTTGCAATCATCTTTCCATCCATGAATAAACCCAACGTTGATTCCCCTTTGCAGGAAAACACTTTTACCCATCGCAGGGCTTCTATGGCCATGGTTATTGATATTTTGCGCGCCAGCCGTGAGATTTTTTACTTTTCATCCATATTAAAAAAGCAAGAAACCACTGCCCAGGCCATGCTGGCAAGCCAACTTGAGCACGCAAGCGAGTTAATAAAGGAACTTTTCGAAAAGCTTTCGCACGATCAGTTTCCTACCGGTTGTTGTGAACAATTAGAACACCTCAGCCAAAAACTCTATTTCTTATTGGGCCCAGCATTGGGCGAACACCAGGCACGCGTATTAACCGATCGGCTTAAGCAAACCTACCGCATTCGATTACTGCATGCTGAATTAGTAAACGGCATTATTGATTATCGCGAACTCGTTTTGCTCGATGAAGCCGCTAATCATTTTCGCGATACCGCTCAGCTTCTTATAGAAAAGAAATTATGATCAAAGACCTTGTATCCATTGGCCACGATATTCGCAGCCTCATTAGTAAGGTAGAGAGCCGCAGCACGTTTGATCGCATTCACCTGGCCGACTTGCTGGAACACATTGGGAATGTGCTTAAGGACACCGGCATTAAATTAAGCCGCGGGCAGCTTCCGGGGCATCACCGCCAAATGGAATTATTAAGTGAAGAGTTGTATTTCAAGCTCGCTTTTTTAGTGGGTGAAGTAAAAGCGCAATCTATTTCGAAGCGGTTAATGCAAACGCAACGCGCGGACTTATTGCGCAGCGAATTATCCAATAACTTTGGTGAACCTGAAATGGCTATGCTCAATGAAGCCGCTAGTCATTTTTTAGACACCTCAAAATTTTTACGAATGAATTAGGTGCTTGCTGACATGATTTTCGAATGTGCGTGATGCAGGAAAAATTTGAGAGGCGGCCTTTGCAAACAATAATAAAAAGCGACCTTGTAAGTACCAAAATATAAAATTCGTATGGCCTACTATCCGTCCCTGCGCGATTATAAAACCAAAGTGGAACGCGTGCGCATTATTGAAAACATTCAGCGCCTTAAAACTTCCATTGCTGCCGAGGTGCCGCTGAAGAGCCTCGAAGAAAATTTATTGATTGCCACTTGGAACATCCGCGAGTTTGGTAAAAATGCCAAAGCCAAACGCCTGAAAGAATCATTTTTTTATATGGCGGAGATTGTCTCATCGTTCGATCTTGTGGCTATACAAGAAGTAGGCGATAAGCTCGATGACCTGAAAACACTCATGAAAATTTTAGGCCCCGAGTGGGACTACATGGTAACAGACATTACCGAAGGCGCCTCGGGCAATGGCGAGCGGTTGGCATTTGTGTTCGACACGCGCAAAGTGCTGTTTCGCAAAGTAGTAGGCGAAATTGTGCTGCCTGCCGAAAAGGGAAAACTCACTAATCAGTTAGCACGCTCACCGTTTATTGTTGCGTTTCAATCTGGGTGGTTTAAGTTTTACATCACCAGCGTTCACATCTATTATGGTAAGGCTACTAAAACTTCGGCTGAATATATAAGGCGGGCGGAAGAAATAAAAGCGGTAGCCACATTTTTAAAGAAACGCACCAGGCGCGAAAAAGAAAATCACATTTTGCTGGGCGACTTTAACATAACCGGCCGCGATAAAAATGACCTTACCTACAAAGCATTGCTGGAGGGTGGAGTAAAAATTCCTGCCAACTTAATAGCCTTAAGCAACGTCAACTCAAATACCGACCGCACAATGCCGTACGATCAGATTGCCTACATCGATCAGCCCGGCTACATGGAGTTTGTGAATAATAAAAATAGTGTGGGGGTGTTAGATTATTATCAGCACGTGTATCGCACCACGGATGCTGTGGTGTATGAGGGAGAAGTAAAAAAGACCAAGCTGAGTTACAAGCAATGGAAAACATTTCAGTTGAGCGACCACCTGCCCCTGTGGATTGAATTTAAAGTAGACTTTTCCGAAAACTATTTGAACAAGTTGAAGACGCAGGAGTATGAATAAGTAATTGATAATTGATAATTAGGACAATACGGTTGATGACTTCACGCAAATGCTTACCAACCCTCCCTTTAGTGGAAAGGAACGTGCCGAAGTGCAACAAAATTTCCCCATTAAAACAGGCGAAACGGCTTCACTCTTTTTGCAGCATTTTATTAAGCTATTGAAAGCAGGAGGTAAGGCTGGTGTAGTGATCAAGAACACCTTTTTAAGCGACACCGACAATGCCAGTATTTGTTTGCGCAAACTCATATTGGAAAGCTGTAACCTTCACACCGTACTGGATTTGCCAAGAGGAACCTTTACCGGTGCGGGAGTAAAAACGGTGATGCTGTTTTTTGAAAAGGATACCTCCACAAAAAAGGTTTGGTTTTACCAGCTTAATCTTGATCGAAACCTGGGCAAAACAAACTCACTCAACGAAAACGATTTGGCTGACTTTGTTAAACTGAAAAAGGCTTTCACCCTGAGCCAGTCGAATGGAGAAAGTGAAAACTCATGGACTGTTTTAAGCAAATATCTTGAAACAGGTGTTGATGAACTTGACCACTAGAAATTACCAATCTTACTGACCAACAAGTATGAATCGTTGGAAGATGCAAAAGAAATTTTGGGTGAGGTTTCTAATATTAGGTCCTTGTTTATAGAGTTTCAGAAGCATTTGTATCAGCAGAGAGTAGCGTAAACATAACTAACGGAAACTATGGGTAACCTTGACATACACCGGGCGTTTTCTTTCCTGGCAGTGTCTCCCGTTTTCGGAGCCGCTGCGTTTGCTTTGTTAAAGTCAACCCACAACCCGTCTCGTTCCGGAGGCACTCCTTTAGAAATTTAAATTTTCATCGTGGATATCGTTAACTTGTAGTATTCAAAAATCAATTGCTATGAAATCCAATAGTTATGTGATCTCCTACCATGCGCTGCGCCAGCTCATTGGTGTATTAGGTATTGCATTGCCCATTTTATGCTGGGGCACAAATGCTTTTGTAAATGATTTAGACTTACTGAACAGCCCGCTCTTTGTTGATATTGAAAAATCACAACCCTATCAGGCAGGCTTAAACCTGAAATCATCCATCAGTCATTTTTACTATACGGCAGCCGGGCCAATTTTTACAGGTGTACTCACAACTGTGGCCATCTTTTTAGTTTGCTATAAAGGGCATGATAAAAAACCAACCGAAGATAAGTATGCCTGGCTTTCGGATAAACTACTTACCACGCTGGCGGCTGTTTGTGCATTTGGCATTGTCGTGTTTCCAACCGGTTCGGATCACAAGATCACCGACAACCTGCACATCTTTGTCTCTTCGGCCAAAGCTGGTGCCTTACACTTGGCATTTGCTGCACTCTTCTTTTTGTCTATTGCCGTGCTGTGCATGGTCAACTTCCGCAGACAATCTGACAAGACTTTTATAAAAAATGCAGAAGGCACCTTATACCTTATTTGTGGTTGGGGCATGGTAACGTGTTTGGGTTTGCTTGCACTTTTTAGTTTCACTCCGCTTAAAGGTGAACCTTGGCTGCCTTATAACCTGGTATATATTATTGAGGCAATCATGTTGGTTTTGTTTGGCGTTGCGTGGCTTGTAAAAGGAAAATCAAAACCCACAGAACTTTTACTGAAAAGTATTGAGTAGTTATCAATGTATGAGATTGCGGGTCTCGTTTTAACTAAGGCCAAAATTCTTTCTTAGGGTTTCTCGCCCGCAGCTTCTCCCGTTTTCGGGCTTGCCTGCGGTAGGAGGGACGCTGCGCATGTCATTACGCGGAGTCATGCAAACAGACTCCGCTGAGAAATAAGGCACTGCCTGAAAAAGTACCTTCCGAAATGGGTTATGGCGTTTTACTAACATTGGATACATCAATGCCGTGCCGTTTTCAAAAAAACTATTTTGGCTATTTAATTGTTTGAAGCTTGAAACGAAAGACTATGAACAAAGCAACAATTTTTATTGCTGCAGTTGTAGTGGCAGTTGTTACACTTTTTTACATAATCATGGGCAGCACACCAGAACAACCCTATACGGAGGTTCGCAAAACCGGGAACATTGAGTTCCGATACTATCCTAAAGCATGGATGGCTACTGTAACAAGTACCGACACCACCTATAAAAAGAGCAGCAACAACAACTTTAGAAAGCTGGCCGCCTATATTTTTGGTGGCAATAAAGGCAAAAAAGAAATCGCCATGACAGCGCCTGTGCGCATGAGCTTTGGTGCGACTCAATCTGAAATGAGTTTCGTGATGCCAGCAGGCTATGACATGAAAAATTTGCCGGCTCCACTTGGTCGTGAAATTCAACTGCACGAATCAGCGGCAGAATATGTGGCCGTGCTTCGCTTTGGTGGGTATGCATCCGATGATAAAATTGCCAATAATAAAGAACAACTATTTGCAGAATTGAAAACCCTGGGCATCAACCACAGTAACGATGTCCGTTACTTGGGCTACAATGCACCATGGGCTATTATCTTTCGTAGAAATGAGGTGGTGGTGAGCATCAGTAAAGAAGATGCATTGAAGGAATAAAAAAGAACCCAACAATTTCGCTAACTAACAAGTCATGTCTTCAAAACTTATTATTGGTTACCTGCTTACCGCGATCGTTTTTTTTGCTATCGACCTCGTGTGGCTTGGGGTAGTAGCAAAAGGATTGTATAATAAATACCTAGGCAATTTTTTGAGCGATCAGGTTAACTGGACTGCAGCCATTATTTTTTATCTGCTATTTATTGTAGGCATTTTTATCTTCGCTATTCTTCCTGCCGTTGACAAGGCTTCGTTAGGCAAGGCGATTTTGATGGGCGCCTTGTTCGGTTTTTTTACTTATGCCACATACGATCTCACCAACTTAGCAACCCTCAAGGGCTGGCCATTAACGATTGTATTTATTGATATAGCGTGGGGGTCTGTTTTAACAGGCACGGTGAGTGCAGCGGGTTATACAATTATGCGATGGCTCAACTATTAAATGTATTATTATCTGCCGCGATCATCCTTTGGGTATATGCCTCCGGATGGTTTTTAGTAGCCATAATCCTTAAGCGAAATGATCTTGCCGACATTGCCTGGGGTGTTGGTTATTGCTTGCTATGTGGGTGGTTATTCTTCACCCAACCTACAGGCTCGGTAACGTTGCTGGTGTATGTATTGGTATGCCTTTGGGGCGTGCGGTTGAGTGTTCATATCTATCAACGCAATCGGGGTAAAGGAGAGGACTTTCGCTATAAACAATGGCGAACCGAATGGGGTAAATCTTTTTATTGGCGATCGTACCTGCAAGTGTATTTGTTGCAGGCATTTTTTCTGCTGATCATTAGCATCCCCATTGTATGGGCTTCATTGTTTAATACTCGTTTGTCGCTGTTTACCGGTGTGGGGTTAAGCCTGTGGGTAGTGGGTTTTCTTTTTCAAAGTATTGGCGACTATCAATTAACACAATTTATCAAAACAAAACAGCCGGGTGAAATTATGCAGCGTGGATTGTGGAAGTACTCCCGCCATCCAAATTATTTTGGCGAGATCTTGATGTGGTGGGGTATCTACGGCATCGTGCTGCCGGTGCCCGACAGTTGGTGGACAATCGTTAGTCCAATTACAATTTCTTTTTTGCTTGTCTTTGTTTCGGGAGTGCCCATGTTGGAGAAGAAGTACGTTGGCAATGTTGCTTATGAAGCATACAAAAAGCGTACGTGGGCTCTTGTGCCAAAATTATGGTGAGGGCTGCTAATGCTAATGTTGGTAAGATCAATGCCTGGTTTGCACACTTCGTTTCAAATAAAACTTTATTTAGTACTTTGGGTTGTTTGAGTAACGACAGTGTTGGACAAAGTTTGTCTTGCAGGAACGAGCTCTGACTTTTTTTTGAATCAAAATAAAAACTCGTGTGTTACCACGGCTCTAAAAATTTTAATGCGACCGACCTCGAGGCTTATTACTCGATAACCCTGGAGGATGAGATGAAAAATAATTGGAGCAACGTGTACCACGAAAATGGTTTCGATCATCTTGCCTCACCCGTGGTGTTACCGGAAACTCAAGTCGGCCTGTTTACCTGGGGCCTGATCCCCTGGTTTACCAAGTCCACGCAAGACGCGATGATCATTCGCAATAGAACCCTCAACTGCATTAGCGAAGAAATGTTTGATAAGCCATCGTTTCGTGATGCCCTGAAAAATAATCAGCGGTGCTTGATACCCATGACGGGTTTCTTTGAATGGAAATGGCAAGACTCAAAAGGAAAAGAGAAGACCCCGCATTACATCTATCTTAAAAATCAAAAAATATTTTCAGTGGCGGGTGTCTATTCAACATGGAAGGATAAATCAACTGACACTACTGTACATTCCTATTCGGTGCTTACTACCCAGGCTAATAAGTTGATGGCCGAAATCCACAACAGTATGAAACGTATGCCGGTAATCATTCCACGAGAATATGAAGGCGACTGGTTAAATCCGAATTTAACAAAAGCAGATGTGTTGGCATTGTGTGTACCCTACGATGATTCTAACATGGAGGCGCATCAGATCAGTAAATTGATTACCAGTAAAAGAGATTTGAGCAATGTGCCCGCAGTGCTTGAGAAAGTGGAGAGCGATCGACTGTTCTAAGAAACATGCGACTTATTGACTGCGGTCCAACATGCGATAAGCCAGGTAGCCGAGGCCTGTAAACAGTATGCCCATAAAGCCCAGCAGCATGGGCAGAAACCACTTCTCACTAAAACTATTTACGAGCACTTCTTCCGGATGTTCGGGGTCAACAAACATGTCGAGAGACTTGCCTAACTCATATTCTTTATAATTCGAGCTTGTTGTGCTTACGTAGGTGCGAGTTTTACCTTTGTACACATACTCGAATACGGGTGCATACATGGTCGTGGAGCTGTTGTCGCTTTGGCTGATGTGAGTTTGATAATCGGTTACGGTGCCTTTTACAACCTTTGCTCTTTTTTCAAATTGCTGATACGAATAAATCAGGTATAACACTACGCTTAACATGATGATGCCGATGCTCATAAAAACGAAGCCTACCAACTTGCCTACATTTGCACCAGCTGGCTGTTGATCCAGAACTTTCGTTTCGAACTCTGCGTCAAGATCAGAGCCAGCTTCTATTTCAGCTTCTAGTTTTTCAGTCAGGGCCAATGCCTGTTCGGCATCGAGCTGAAGAGTTTGTTGAAAGTAGCGGACAGCCTCCAGCTTTTCGCCCATTTCAATTAGGTCGATCGCATGTTCTTTTTGTTCGGGGGTCAGGGTCATTAAGAAAGTTAAACAAATTGAAGGCAGGTATGGCAGCTCAGCTTTTATTTTTTTTCAACAAACCTCTCGGTTTCGGTGCGACAGTAAAATAGTTGGACAAATCTATCCTCCTGTAAGGAGGCGAAGGGGTGGAGTAGACTAAAACATCCGATTTCTTATCTTGCCTTTAACACTCCATTCTTATGACAACGCTCTTCGATCACATTCAGCAATATTACCAACTCGGTAAAGCAACTACAAAAAGTTTAGGCGCAGCATTACAAAAAGTTGAATTGCAAAAAGGTGACTTCCTGATTAAGGAAGGCAAGGTTTGTCATTCACTTTATTTTTTAGAGAAAGGCAGCCTTCGTGGTTTTTATAATCTAGACGGCAAGGAAGTGACTTACTGGTTTGCTTTTGAAAACAATTTTGTGACTTCCTTTTTCAGCTTCATCACCCGCAAGCCGGGCATGGAAAATATTCAGCTGATGGAAGACTGCACCTTGTGGGCCATTACGCACACGCGATTGCAAGAACTTTATAACAAGCATACCGATATGCAACGACTAAGTCGCATTGTGCTTGAGCGGTATTATGTCATGTTGGAAGAGCGGTTTGTAAACAATCACTTCAAAGAAGCGCGAGATCGCTATGAGCATCTAGTCACAACTTCGCCCCACATTCTTCAGCGCGTTCCGCTCGGGTATGTAGCCTCGTATCTGGGTATCACTCAGGAAACCCTGAGTCGCATCCGAAGTAAAGTTTGAAAGATACTACAACGGTAAATTTCACTTATCAAGTATTGAATCACTCCCCCTCTCCTCTGGAGAGGGGGCAGGGGTGAGGTCTTAACTAGGCTTTTTTGACAAATGTCAAAAGATTGATGGTGTCTTCCCCTATAGCTTTGATTCATAAATTAAAAAAACTATGGAAAACAGAGTTTATCAAAAACCCTCAAACGCATTTATTGCGGCATCGTGGATTGCCTTGTTATCAGGTGTGTTGGCGTTTATCATTGGCTTATGGAATGCCGACATGGAGTTGAATGAAAAAGGATACTATTTTACTGTGCTCATGTTTGGTTTGTTCGCAGCAATCTCGCTGCAAAAAGCGGTACGCGACCAACTCGAAGGAATTCCCGTAACGAACATCTATTATAGCTTGGCTTGGTTTTCAACTGTGCTTGCCATTGTGTTGTTGGTAATTGGTTTATGGAATGCAGAACTGATACGAAGTGAAAAAGGATTTTATGCGATGTCATTTGTGCTAAGCTTGTTTGGGGCAATTGCGGTTCAGAAAAATACGCGCGATAGTCAACGGCCGGTGCCACAGGTTGATCGCAGTGAATAGATAGCTTTAAAGAAGACTACTAGGGCATCTCTAAAAACCCTTGCTCTCATTACCTCAACCCCTGCCCCTTCTAAAAGAGAAGGGTAAGCGGAGTTTTTAGAGATGCCCTATAGTGTATCGCCTCTACTAGGGGGCGATACTTTTTTATTTTACTTCAACTCTGTATCGAGTGCATGAAGGTTAAGAATATTTGGTAGGAGTAACCTACTAAGATTGCGGGTCTCCCTGCCTAGCCGTGTCTCCCGTTTTCGGGGGCGATGCGCTGGCTTTATAAGCATAATACCGATGTCATTCCGGACAAGCAGGATGAGACTTTATAGTGTGATGATTTTATATAACTGACTCGACTTTAACTATAGAATGCCGCTAGAATGCCGCGCGATCCGGAATCCCGTTAGGATTAGTTCAAACAATGCGGAGATTGCGGGTCTCATTTAAAGTATAAACTAAAATTGGTTCTTGGTTTTATTCGCCCGCAATGACCATTGATTGTATTGTTGTCTTTTTCATATCGCACCGTCCTCTTCGAGAGACGATGCTTGACTGTTGGAGATATTTTTATCCACCTAACACTTGTCTAAGTTCTGAATGGTTATACTTTTAGGCGTCAAGTTAAAATCCAACCCTAAAAGATGAAAAAACATACGGTTTATATACTCATTGCATTTGTTTTTATCCTTCTGACTCCAGTATCCGCCTTTTCTCAGGACAATGCTATTGACACCGGGGCGACAGCCTGGATGCTAACCTCAACAGCCCTGGTGTTATTGATGATTCCCGGGCTGGCCATGTTTTATGGTGGATTAGTGCGCTCAAAAAATGTATTGGGTACCATGATGCACAGCTTCGCGGCTATGGGTATCATGACTTTACTTTGGGTAATTTGTGGCTACAGCATGGCGTTTGGTCCGAATGTGTTGGGTGGTTGGGTCGGTTGGAATGCCGATAACTTTTTGCTACGAGGACTTGATGAATCTGTTTCAAATGGAATTCCTGAATATGTGTTCTCAATGTTTCAGGCAAAGTTTGCCATCATTACACCCGCTTTGATTGCTGGTGCATTTGCCGAGCGCGTTTCATTTAAAGGGTATTGTATTTTTATTGCGCTATGGGGATTGCTTGTTTATAATCCTTTATGTCATTGGGTATGGGCTTCCGATGGATTTCTTTTTAACATGGGTCCGAAAGGTGCCATTGATTTTGCTGGCGGTACTGTCGTTCATATTTCAGCGGGCATAAGTGGCTTGGTGGCCGTGTTGTATTTAGGCGGAAGAAAATCGTTTAAGCATTTACAAATGCGACCAAACAACTTAGTGATGACATTAATTGGTGGTGGCTTGTTGTGGGTAGGATGGTTTGGATTCAATGCTGGAAGTAGTTTAACAAGTGGACTCTCTACTGCGCAGGCATTAACGGCTACACAAGTTGCAGCCGCAGCAGGTGCCATCGCTTGGATGATCATTGAAGGTTTGCATCAAGGCAAAGCAACTGCGTTAGGTTTTGTATCGGGCGTGTTGGCTGGTTTGGTTGCCATTACACCCGCAGCTGGTGTTGTGCAAGTTGGCGGTGCAATGATTCTTGGCGTGTTGGCTTCGGCAGTTTGTTATTATGCCATCTTATTAAAAAACAAACTTGGGTATGACGATACGTTAGATGCATTTGGAATCCATGGTGTGGGTGGAATTATTGGTGCATTGTTCTTAAGTTTTTTTATTCGCGATAGTTGGATGCGTGAAGCCGCTGAAGCTGCGGGTGGAAGTTGGTCGGCCATGCAACAATTTGGAATTCAATTACTGGCGGTAGGAATTGCCATCGCCTATGCGGCTGCAGGCACACTGCTTATTCTGTTTGTCTTGAACAAATTTGTTAAACTTCGTGCAACAGAAGAAGCCGAGATGAAAGGGTTGGATAATTACTATCATGGCGAACGTGGGTATGGTATGATCAATCCGAATTAAAAATTAATATGTTTGATAACTGTAAAATAGTACATGCATGAAACTCCTCATCGCTATCATTCGCGAAAATCAATTAGATCAAGTGCGCGTTGCTTTAATTGAAGCGGGCATTTCCAGAATTACGGTCAGCCACGTTTCCGGGCATGGACGACAATTGCAGCCTGAAGAAATTTATCGCGGCCAAAAAGTAGTGCCAAACCTGGTCCCGAATATCCGCATTGAAATTGCCGTAAACGATGACTTTGCAAAGCTAGCAATAGATGCCATTTTAAAAGCGTCTACGCCCAACGAAAGTGGCATGATAGGCAGTGGAAAAATCTTTGTGCTACCGCTTGAAGATGTGGTGCGGCTCCGCACAGGCGAAACCGGTTCTGAAGCGATTTAATCTCAGGTAGCAGTCGAAAGAATTTTCACAGTGCTGCTTTACAGATCTTAGTCGGATGACTTAATTTAAAATCAGTCTTTCGAGCATTCATGTGTAAAGCCCGGTTTACATATCCTTTTTTATATTCTTTCACACGCGCTTCAAACTCAAGCGCCAGACCCTCTGTAAGATTGATGGCTTCAAATCCTTTCGTGTAACTAAACCAAAGGTGATCAGCAACTACCTGATTGGTTTCAAGATCGATAATATTTTTGAGAAGAATCGTATCTTCTGAATACCCTTTGTAGTTTGTCTTTTTACCCAATCGCTCAAACGTGGCTTTGAATTTTTTTCGTTTATCCTGTTCTAGCGCTAGCGCTTTTCTCATGATGCAAGATATTGAAGTCAATTCGAATTGGTTCACGTTTGTCGGATAACATTTAGGGTCTTATATTTATCTGTAATATTTCTCATGCAATTTCTGACTATAGCGTTATTATTTACCTGCAGCTGTCTTTACGCTCAGGAAAATTTTAGTCGTGAGCCTCAACAACTCCGATTATCTGATGTAGAAGATGATGAGATTGGAAGAGGCTTTGATATATTGGCGGGTGGAGTAGTGAATACATTTAACGGAAGTGCTCAAAATTATTTGGGCATTGGAGGTGGATTGAAAGTTGATATCCTTTTAATGAGCGAGCGAAAATTTGGAATAGGAATGGACATGAGCTTTTATGGGAATCACATTAAAAAAAATTACCCAATTGCTTCAACTCGAAAACAAAATAATACATCACCAACGCTACTTATTGGAATGGCATTTCAATGGATCGTTAAAAAAAACAAAAAAAGACAAATTAGCCTACAATTTGAAGCCAACTATGCTCAGCAAAACATAAGTAAAAAGATTTATATAGATGATACTGAATGGGATCGCTTTAATGGTTTCAGCCCTGCTGTTCTTGTTCATTATATGATTAAGTTAGGTCATGATAAGTTAGATAGTTATTATCGTGGACCAGTTGTAGTTAGTCGATGGTTAAATTTTCATCTTGGAATCAGACCTTTATTCTACAACTCCAGCGCAGCAAATGGTGCTATGTTAGAGATGGGTATTTCATACCGCATGAAAGCAAATTTTATTAAGCCATACTAAAAAATAAATATTCTAATTTTTCATCGCAAACTTTCAATTGAACTTTAAGTTATAGTGCCGCCCTTTGCCGAAACGCCTCGTGCATGCAGGCCTCTGCGGTTTTAAATATTGATCTACTACCGCATTACCTTCTCTGGAAAAACTATCACTGATTCATTGCCACTTTTATCAATCGCAGCAGCACTAAAATAATAATTGTCATTCACAATTTAGCTATAGTGTGATATGTAAATTTGTGATCGCTCAAGGCAATCAACTATTTTTCGAATGATAAACGAATTATTGATCAGTGGTTTCCAGTCACCTATTTGTAGGGAAATGTTTATTTGATTCCCTTACTGTATCTTGGTACAGATAATCAAATCGGGGTCTCAATAAGCTATGAAACTTTATACCTGTGGTAAGTGCAACAACTTGGTTTACTTTGAGAACAACATTTGTCTTACCTGTGGTCATAGGTTAGGCTTTGATGCTACTAATCTTGAGTTGATAGCACTAACTGAAGATCAGCAAGGTGCCTACACGGATTTATCTAATACGTCTAAGTATCGCTTTTGTAAGAACGCTGCCTATGGAACTTGCAACTGGTTAATACCGATACAGTACACAAATACATTTTGTCTCGCCTGCCAGTTAAATAGAACGATACCCGAACTTTATGATCAGAACCTTCAACGTTGGGGTCGAATTGAAGTAGCCAAACATCGACTTGTTTATTCACTCATGCGTTTGAATTTGCCTGTTGTGCCTAAGCAAGATTCTGGTAATTCAGGAATTGCTTTTGATTTTCTAGCTGATATCTCACCTGAAAAGCGAGTGGTAACCGGTCATAAAAATGGTGTGATCACGCTAAACATTGAAGAAGCAGATGAAGCCGAGCGTGTGCGAAACAAACTTGATTTGGGTGAAAAGTACCGAACGCTCCTTGGTCACTTTCGCCATGAGATAGGACATTACTATTGGGATGTACTCATTCAAAATCAACCCCGAATTAATTCTTTTCGTCAACTTTTTGGTGATGAAAACTTTGAGTACAAAGAGGCAATTGATTCGTACTATCAAAATGGTCCACCCAGTGATTGGGTAAATCATTTTATTAGTCCGTATGCCAGTTCGCATCCGTGGGAAGATTGGGCTGAAAATTGGTCGCACTATATGCACATGATGGATACACTTGAAACAGCGTTTTATTTCGGATTGAATGTAAATCCTGGTAAACAGACGCCTGTAAAAAATCTGGGTGCCGATATTAATCGCAATCCATATACCATTGAAAATTTCAATGAGATTATTGAGAGTTGGCTTCCTCTTACGTTTGCCGTTAACAGTTTAAATAGAAGTATGGGGCACGTGGACTTCTATCCTTTCGTGATTGCGCCTGAAGTAATTCGCAAACTTCGCTTTATACATGAAACCTGTAAGACTCGCTGATTAGCGGTAGTGCAGATACCCTTCATTTTATTACCTTTCACATCTAAATTATTTGTTATGAAAAAGTTAGTTATCAGTTTTCTCTTTATAGCATTATCGTCTCTATGCCTTTTGGCGCAAAGTAATAAACCAACACCTCGGCTCAATCACATTGCTTTGTATGTGGTAGATCTAAAAATCAGTACAGATTTTTACCACAACATTGTTGGCTTAGATACTATCCCCGAGCCATTTCATGATGGGCGACATACCTGGTTTGGCGTTGGCCCCAAAAGTCATTTGCATGTTATTTCCGGTGCTGTACAAAAGACAGATCATAATAAAAACTCCCATCTCTGTTTCAGTGTACCTTCGGTAGATGCCTTTGTGGCTGTGATGAAAAAAAACGAGGTAGAGTTTGAAGACTGGGCTGGAACTAAAATGGCAATAACCAATCGTGTGGATGGTGTGAAGCAAATCTATTTTAAAGACCCTGATGGGTACTGGATTGAAATCAATGATGCGAAGGAGTAAATCTTTTTTAATGAATAGCTTTCGAGTTCTTCAAAAGAATTTTTCCTAAAGTCGGGGTCATATAGGCTATTGATTATGAGTTTGTATTTATTTCATCTTCAACACCAACGATGGATCAAGTGGATAGCGACCGAACGATTTTCCGTACACTGCAACGCCACCATTACCTTCAGTTTTAATATTAATTATGAGTTCTCCTTTATCAATCGCAGCTTTTAATTGCTTTTTAGATATAGGCACTTTTACTAAATATCCATACGAACCAGCCTCGCGCAATTTTTTATCTTTCAATTGGTGATGCCAAGATAGCACGCCACGATGATCAGCAGGGTCATCCGTTAATGTGGTTGTAAGTGCAGATTCACCATTAATTGAAATATTGATTATAGATGGAAACAAAGTTTCATCCGTCATGGGGTAAGAGTTTGGATTGCCACTTGGCGAAGCTTTGGCGCCCAGCATAAAATCACCATTGGTCTTTTCCTTTTCATCACGATCTTTAACGAAGAGTTCCTTGGCGGAAAGCTCAATCAGAAAATAAGACTCTTTGACTTTATTAAGATCAATTGAATTTAATTTAAGGTTATATTCAAAATTTCCAGTTCCGGCTCCACATACTTTTAATCCGTCAAGCACATTCCATTGCTTGCTGCTCCAGGTTGAGTTAGTAAATGTAGAAGGCGCTACAGAAATAATTTCTGTTTTAGGTAGTTTGCTTTCTGAAATGATCTCGAAGTGCATGAAGTTGTGATGTAACACAACTCCTTTTAAATCCTCAAGTTGAAGCGTTAGTTCAGCTAGACCGCCTGTATTAGGAATAGTTAGTGCAAGGGATTCTATTTCTTTTTGCACATAGGGAACGTAGTCAATCATTTTTGTTCCATACGTAACAAGCGAAGTTTCACCAATTGAATTGGTGAGCTTTAGTTGGAAAATAAGTTTTAAATGCTTGCCATAATCAACATCGGTCATGGAAGAGAGATAGAGCGGTACTTTTATTTCATCACCACCTTTAACGGTTTCACAAATTTCATTTCCCGTTGAAAGATATACAGACGCATGCATGTCGTTAAGTTTCATGCCGGGCATTAACTCTTCAAAACCGGTAAACTTATTGGTGCGATCGAAACGCCAGTAACCGTTCCATTCATTAATAACATCGTGATGCTCGGTGTAAAGCCAACCAGCTACTTCCGGGTATTTTCTGAACGTATTGATCATGCGATGGTAATCCCAACTCCAATCAACATCTCCGGTGCTTCCTTCATAGCCCCATACATTCCCACACTCTGAATTAATTTTTGGTTGCTTGCCTTGCTTAAAACCAGGTTCAAATTGAAACGTACTTCCTTCCGAAGATTTCTCAGTTAAATTCTTTAAGAAACTTTCCCATTCCCAACCGGGTAAATATTCATGAAAAGAATTTATATCAGTTTGTGTATGACCCGCACCACAGCAAATAGAATTGTCTTCCGCCAATCGAGTTGGATCTAATGACTTAGCGAGGTAATACATAGACGCTACCCACATTTGAGTTTCTGGCAAGTAGTTAGCTTCCTGTTTTCCGTTTACTTCGGTGTGTGTGCGTAAGCCCCAGGTTTCATTGAATAAAATCCATGAGAAAATAGAAGGGTGGTTGAAGTCTCGTTTCACCATTTCGCGAAAGGTAGTTTCGGCTTCGTGTTGCATTTTTGCATCGGGGTCACCCCAACTGTTTGGCAAGTCGGCCATTACTAGTACACCAAGTTTATCGGCCCAATAAAGTTTGCGTGGAATTTCGGTTTTAATGTGTGGACGAATTCCGTTTAGTCCGATCGACTTAGCGAGTTCAATTTCCTTGCGCATAAAATCATCGCTCGGAAATGTATAGAATCCTTCAGGATGATAAGATTGATCCAGCGTAAGCTGAAGATAAACTGGTTTGTTGTTGATGGCCACATACGGAAAGTCTGTGCCGGGAAGATTGATAACTGAAACTTTACGCATTCCAAAATAAGTTTTGAACGCATCATCACCAACGGCAACATCTACATCATATAAATATGGATCGTCCATCGACCACACGTGTGGTTTTGGAATGGCTATCGTGAAAATGAATTTATCTTTTCCTTTGGGAATGATAACCTCCTTGCGAATGGGAGTTGTAGCAGTTTTTATAAACACCGATGCTTTGATATCTG
>ENA-ORBV01004451-ORBV01004451.1-microbial-mat-metagenome-genome-assembly--contig:-NODE-4451-length-26908-cov-6.914166_pt1 | contig 26908 bp, 16 predicted proteins | sample MGYA00237777_ERZ505514 | MGnify/ENA primary metagenome ERZ505514 (study PRJEB26160, sample SAMN06269048) | microbial mat metagenome | isolation source: Oligotrophic lake microbial mat | place...
TTCAAGCAGAAGACGGCATACGAGATTCGCCTTAGTCTCGTGGGCTCGGAGATGTGTATAAGAGACAGGAATATATCGATGTCGACGAAGTCGGGCGCTAACCAATTGCATGGATCGGCAACGTATCAGTACATCAACCAGAGGTGGAACGCGGCGTCGTTTTTCGTGAAGCAAAGCCGGTGGGCGCAGGTGGCGGCATTGCGCGCGGCGGGGAATACAGCCGGGGCCGATGCGCTCGCCGATCAGCCGATGCTGCCGGCGGGCCACACGAACAACTATCACGGGACCGTGAGTGGGCCTGTGGTGATACCGAAACTTCTGGACGGACGAAACAAGCTGTTCTTCTTCCTGGGCTATTCGGGGTTGAAGAATCAGCAGGCGGCGCGGCCGAGCGAGATCAACTATACGGTGCCGACCGTGGCCATGCGCGACGGCGATTTTTCGCGGCTGTTGCAAGTGGCGGTAAATCCGGCGCGGTATCAGGTGTACGACCCGTTGACGACGCGGCCGGATCCGGCGCGGGCCGGGCATGTGATCCGCACGCCGTTCGCGGGGAATATTTTGCCGAAAGCGCGCTTTCAAAACCCAATGTATGAGTTCTACTCGAAGCGGATGCCGCTGCCGAATAACGATCCGGCCGACCCGCGGCAGGAACCGGTGAACAACTATCTGGCGACGGGGATGCCGAACAATGTGACCTACGAATCGTGGAACAACCGGATCGATTTTCAGCCTAGTTCAAAACACCGTTTCTTCTTCCGGTGGCTAAAGAGCGGCTTTATTGAAGACGCGCAGGACTACACGTACGAGACCGAGGCGGGGCTGATGGCGTGGAACGAGAAGCGGCCGGCGCTGAGCGGAGCGGTTGACTGGACGTATGCAATGAGCGCGGCGACAGTAATGAATGTGAGCGTGGACGGGACGCAGTTTCTGACGCAGAACCAGCGCCTGGGGACGCGGAAATATAAGCCAACGGACGTGGGGCTCCCGGCCTATATGGACACGAAGTGCGGCGGAAGTTGCGTGCTGCCGCGAGTGGTCTGGCCAGGGATGACGGCGTGGAACGGGGACATGGTGCTGGGTGTGCAAGTAGACCCGGGGCCGACGGGCCGCCAGCAGGCGTTGAAGTACAATCTGACGCATATTCGGGGGTCGCACTCGATCCGCGCGGGAGTGGACTTCCGGCAGCATTACCGGACGCTGATTCAGAACGGCGGATTGACCTCGGGGAACTTCACATTCGCCAATACCTATGTACGGCGGGATGAGGACGGGTTTAATCCTGCGGGGACGCTGGGGCTGACGTGGGCGGCGTTCGCATTGGGAATACCGAGCGGGATGGGGGTGGACACCAACGATACGTTCGCAATGATGAGCCCCTACTATGCCTGGTACGGGCAGGATACCTGGCGCGTGACCCGCAGCTTGTCGCTGACGCTGGGGCTCCGGATGGAGTATGAACAGGGGCCGACGGAGCGGTACGACCGGGCCATCTCCTACTTCGATCCGAACCTGACGCTGCCGATCTCGGCGGCGGCGCAGGCGGCATACGCGCGAAGCCCGCTGCCGGAGGTACCGGCGAGCCAGTTTCTGGTGAAAGGCGGGTCCGTTTACGCGGGGAAGAACGGCGTGGACCGGCGGCTGTGGAGGAGTGAGTTGATGTGGCTGCCGCGGGCATCGCTCGCGTGGCAGGCGAATTCGAAGACGGTGCTTCGCGGCGGTTTTGGAGTGTTCTTCGACACGTTGAATTCTATGAATCAGGGGCCGGACCAGTCGGGGTTTTCACGGGCGACAAACACCGTATTGACGAACGACTTTGGGCAGACGTGGCTGGCGGGCAACCCGCTGGGCGAAGTGTCGCCGCTGCGGGATCCGTTCCCGATGCGGCAAGACGGGACGCGGTTCGATGCGCCGCTGCGAGACTCGTTGGGCGCGATGGCGCGCGTGGGCCAAGGCTGGACCTATACCGACTACAATCGCCGCCATCCGAGGGTGCAGCGATGGCGCTTGGGAGTGCAGCGGGAGTTGTCGGGCAACATGATGGTGGAGGCTTCGTATTGGGGGCAGTGGTCGGACCGAATACTGCTGACCCAGCGGGAGGATCCATTGCCGGAAAATTATTGGGCGACCGGGAATGTGCGGAACAACGCGATCGCCAATGAGATGAACCGGCAGGTGCCGAATCCGTTTTTGCTGAGCAATTTCGCGGAATTGCGGACGTCGAATCCCGTGCTGTACCAGAATTTGTCGACGCTCGGCCGCTTTACGAGTCCTACCATCGCGAAGAACGCGCTGCTGCGGCCGAACGTTCACATGAACGGGTTGAACAACAATTCGTCCCCGGTCGGCCAGGCGCGGACGCACGCGCTGGAGTTCAACTTTCAGCGGCGGATGACGCGCGGGTTCAACTTGAATGCGTCGTATACGCGAATGTTTCAGAACAATAAGACGATTCTGGAGAATGAGTTCCAGACAACGCCGTCGTTCTTTTGGACCAGTGATACGGCGCGGCCGCACCGTATCACGGCGACGGCGATCTATGAGTTTCCGTTCGGGAGGGGGCGATCGTACTTCCAGTCGGGCTTCCTTAATCATGTACTAGGCGGCTGGCAGACCGCGTTGACGTATGAGTTCCAGCCGGGACCGCTGCTGGCCTGGGGGAACCTGATCTACAACGGGAACGTGGACAACTTCGAGGCGGACGCGAGCCTGGCGGATAAGACGTTGAACCAGTGGTTCAATACGGCGGTCCCGTTTGAGCGGAATGCGAACAACTTCCCGACGGGTCCGCATGTCCGCATCTTCCCGCGTTTTTTCAATGGGCTGCGCGCGGACGGATTAAACCAGTGGAATGGGAACTTGTTGCGGGAGTTCAAAGTAGTGGAACGGCTCCGCATGCAATTCCGCGCGGATGCGATTAACTTACAGAATCGCTCACAGATGAGCCCGCCGGATTTGTCGCCAAACTCGACGAACTTTGGGCGGATTACCAGCCAGACGTCTTCGCTGAACCGGTTCTACCAGGTACAGTTACGGTTACAATTTTGAGGAGAAATTCATGACTAACAGAATAGACAGACGCTCGCTTTTTCGCGGGATGTTTGGATCGGCTGCCGCGCTCGGGCTAAACGCCGCGGCCGTTGGACCGAACGACAAAATCAAGGTGACGAAAATTGAATCGTTCGTCTTGAAGAATTCGTGGGTTTTCGTGAAGGTCTCAACCGACGCCGGAATAACCGGATGGGGCGAGATGTTGAAGGACGACGCGAAGGCCTGCGCGGCGGGCGCGTTGGAGGTTGGGCACTATTTGATTGGGCAGGATCCGACACGGGTGGTGCATCACTGGCAGGCCATTCATCGCGGAGCTTTCTACCGCGGCGGGCCGATCAAAACGGCGATTTCGAGCGGCATCGATCAGGCGCTGTGGGACATCACCGGAAAGGTGTACGGGGTTCCGGTGCATCGCCTGCTGGGAGGGCCGACGCGCGATAAGGTGCGCGTGTATGGGCAGGTGAACGACAAGACCGGCGTGAACGCGATCAAGGTGGGCGTGCGCGGGACAAAACGCAACCCGTTCAAGTACAACGAAGGGCAGATGTTCGTGGATGAGGTTGTGGACCGGTTCAAAGCGCTGCGGACCAAGGTGGGGAACGGTGTCGACATCGGCGTGGAGTTCCATGGCATGGTGCAGCCCCCGACCGCGATGCGTTTGATCCATGCGCTTGAGCCGTTCAATCCGTGGTTTTATGAAGAGATCGCGCAGGCGTTGAATGTGGACGTGATGGCCGAGATGGCGAAGAAGACGCACATCCCGATTGCGACCGGCGAGCGGATCTTCACCAAGTGGGGCTTCCGGGAGATTCTAGAGAAACGCGCGGCGACGATTTTGCAGCCGGATATTTGCTATGCGGGCGGCATCACGGAATTGAAGATTATTGCGGGGATGGCGGAGGCCTACTATACGCCGCTGGCGCCGCACAATCCGCAGGGGCCTTGTTCATTGGCGGCGAGTCTGCAACTGGCCGCGTCGATTCCGAACTTCCTGATTCAGGAACGCGGCGACAATGAGTACAGCGACCTTCTCGCCAAGCCCTTGCCGCCGCTGGTGAACGGATACCGTCCGCTGCTGACCGAGCCGGGCTTAGGGATTACGATTGATGAGAACAAGCTGATGGCGCAGGTGGGCGAACCGCGGCCATATCGGACCGCCTACGATGCCGACGACGGCTCCGTGGTGGATTGGTAGATGATTTGCGCTTCGCGGTCGCGAACGTTTCACCGAGGTCGCGCCAATCTGTCCGGTCCCACATCCCAGTTAATCGCTACTGCTTGGCGGGAATGGCTTCCATCAGAAGCGCCAGCGCCTTTCGAAAGCTCCCGGCTCCGATGGCACTGCCCTTGAAGTGTCCCATCCGCACGACCACGAGGTCGTGCGAAGGAATAATCAAAGTCGTCTGTCCGCCCGCGCCCGCCATGTAGTACGCTTCTTTCGGCACCGGGAAAGCGCCATCGCCATTGATCCAGAAGAATCCTCCGTATATGGGACGGCCGTCGGCCTTCCAAGCGGGCGCGAGCGTACTGACGAACTTGACGAACCCCACTGGTAGTATCCTCTCACCGTTCCACACGCCATCCTGCAAATAGAGATTGCCGAGTCTGGCCCAATCGCGTCCGGAGGCAAACTCATAGCCCTGAGTCAGAAAATTCCCGAACGGATCGGTCTCCATCACCATCGTGCGGACTCCTATCTTGTCGAACAGCGCGCGCCAGGGAAACGAAAGATACTCCTCGCCGCGCTTCTCCACCGCGAGCCGGATCAGGTAATTGATGAGTACCGGATCGGTGTTGCGATAGCGGCCAACCGTGGCCGGCGGCCACTGCTGCGGACGAGTCGCCGCGTAGTGGAACGAATTGACTCCGCCCGTGTAGAGATAAAGATGGTCCGGATAGGGTCCCGCAGGATCGTAGCCGGGATCCGCCGGGGCGCGAATCCGCAGCCCGCTCGACATGTTTAAAATATCCGCGATCCGAATCTTGCCTCGCGGGTCGTCTGCGTCCCGCCATTCCGGCACGGGCGCGGGTTGCCGGATATCGTAGACGCCCTGCTTGATCAGGACGCCCATGAGAGTGGCGGTGAGGCTCTTGCCCATCGACCAGCTTTCAAGCGGCGTTTGGGCCGTGATCCCCGCGCCGTAATGCTCGGCGATTAGGCGCCCTCTCCATGTCACTACAAATGCCGCCGTGAGGGACGATGCCGGCTCGAACGCCGCGTCGACAGCCGATTTCAGCTTGGCCGTATTGATTCCGGCGGGCAGCTCCTTCGGCAGTGCGTCGCCTATGGGCCAAGGCTGCTTCGAAAAGCTGGGGAGTTTTCGCGGGATGCGGACCGGTGTGAAATTTAACGACTGTTTACCAATTGGAAACGTAACGCATCCTTGATCGTCCAGATACTTCGCGGTGCGTTTCACGCCGTTTGGGAGCGTGACGCTGACGGTTTTAGCGACGCGATCAATCACGGGTTTGCCAACCCTGGCGCGCTCTGCGTATGGACTCGTGAAGTATCCGGCGCTCTCGGCCGCGAAATTCGGATCGAGGCCCGTGATGAACACCGCCGAACACATTATCTTGGCGAACCCCGCGGTATGATGCTCCAGCGGATCACCGGGAGGAGGGAGGTAAGGCGTCTTTAGCTCAAGCTCCTTTGCCCTCGCGATCATTGGCTCGCGCGGCGCTCGCGAGACTTCCTGTGCCGCCAACCCGAGGGCCGCGATTATCGCCGCTGTAACCGCCACTCTAGTCGTTTGGTTACGCACTTTCACATTCTGTTGGAAGCGGCCCAGCGATGACCTGGCCAAACTCCTGAAGTCTCTACAGATCGGCCAACCGCTGGTCGCTATCGCCGAATCGATCCAGCTTCACACCCATGCGGTCCATGATCGACAAATACAAACTGGCGGCGCGGCGATTGTCGTTGCCGCGCTCCAGATAGTCCAGGTTGCGGCCGGTCTTAAGCGCCCCGCCGGCTTTACCGGCGAGGACAATCGGCATCTGATCCGCGCCGTGCGTGTCGCCGTCGAAGAGGTTGGAGCAGCCCATCAGCAATGAACTGTCGAGGAGCGACTGGCCGCCCTCGTCGATGGCCTTCAGGCGGCTGATCAAGTAGGCGAACTGTTCAATGTGGAACTGATTCGTCTTCAAGTACATCGCCTCGGCGGCGGGGGCCTTGCCGTTGTGGGTAAGGTCCAAGTGCAACGCGCCCTTGACGCCTTCCAGGAACTTGAAGTTCATCTGGGAGAGATCGTTGTTGAGCATGAGCGTGACGATGCGCGTCTTGTCCATCTGGAACGCGAGGACGATCAGATCCAGCATCAACTTCATGTGCTCGGGCACGTTCTGCGGGAGTTGGTCCTTCGGACGCGGCATGTCGGGCTTGGCCAGGGTTGGCTTCCAGCCTTCGATTCGCTCTTCTTTTTTGGCGCTCTCAATGCGCTTTTCGATATCGCGAATGGATTCTAAATACTCGTCGAGTTTGATGCGATCGCCGCGGCTGATCTTGGGTTGGAGCGAGTGGGAGTCCTCAAGGACGGAATCGAGGATCGTCTTATCGAGCAAGCGGCCGGAGCCGTCGCCGACGAGTTGATCGAACGTGCGGGCCGGGTAGATTTCCTTGGTCGCTGGCTTTGTGGGGGAGGCCCAGGAAATACTGCTGCCGTAAATCATGGAAAGGCCGTCTTCCAGGCGCAGTTCATTAGGCTCGATGCCAAGCGCGAGGCTGGGAATCCCGGTCTGGCCACCGATCTGGCGGGCGAGGACTTGATCGAACGAAGTGCCGACGCGGATCTCGGCGGGGTCGAGGCTGACTTTGGCGCTCGACAGGAGGTTCGGCATGCGGCCCAAATGAGGGCTGGTGGAGATGAAGGCCTGCTGGTTATAGAGTCCACGCAAGAAGACCATGTCTTCGCGGTGCGGCTGCATTGAGCGCAAGCCGGGACCAAGTTCCATTTGCGCGCCCTGGCCCTTGGCCCACCAATGAATGGGTTCGACGCCGTTCGAGAAATAGACGCAGGCGAAGCGGACGGGGGGCTTGTTGGCGGCGGCGGCAGACAGCGATCCCGGCATCGATTCCAGCCAGGGCAAAGTAAGCGCGACGCCGGCGCCGCGAAGGAAATTCCGGCGGGAGTGATTGGTCTTCATCGTTTTGTATCCTTCGCTAACGCTTCGGGCTCTTGGCCCCGGCGGAAGCGGAACTGTGGGCTGGTGACAATCTCGGTGGCCAATTGCGAGAAACTCGCTTGGCTGCCGGCTTGGATTAGGCGGTCGATTAACGGTTGATCGGAGGCGAGGACGGTACGGCCGAGCGCGTAGCCGATCAATTTTTGCGACATGGTCCGCATCACTTGCGGTTCCTGGACTTTCAAATACTGAACGAGGCCTTCGACGCCGGCGATGTCCCGCTTGTCGGCGGTGGTGGTCGTGTCTTCCACGGGCTTGCCATCGGCGTACTTGTCGCGCAAGCGGCCTACGGCGTCGTAGCGTTCGAACGGGAAGCCTAGCGGGTCGATTTTCGAATGACAGGCGGCGCATTGGGCGTTCCGCTGATGTTCGGCGAGGCGGGCTTTAATGGAGAGGCCGCCGAAGCTTTTGTCGTCGGCGGGGAGCACGCCGGCGTCGGCGGGCGGGGGCGGCGTTGGAGTGCCGAGAATGCGGCGGAGCACCCAGTCGCCGCGCTTGACGGGGCTCGTGCGGAGCGGGGCGGAGGTCGCGGTCATAATGGCGCCCATGCGGAGCAGACCGCCGCGTTGAAACGCGATGGCGCCGTCGACTTTCTGCGTTTCCCCCTTCAACTCGTCCTTCACGCCGTAGTGCTTGGCAAGCAGGGGGTTAACGAAGGTGTAGTCGGCCTGCATGATTTCGCGAACGGGCCGGTCATTCCGGACGATGTACTCAAAGAACGACACGGCCTCGTCGTACATCGCCGATTTCAGATCGTCGGTGAATTCGGGGAAGCGGCCGGTGTCGGCGCCCGTGTATTGATCGAAGCGATAGAAGCCGAACCACTGACCGAAGAACTCGGTGGCGAGGCGGCGGGCCTTAGGGTCGGAGAGCATGCGCTTGGTCTGGCGGCCGAGTTGTTGGGGATCGGCGAGTTCGCCTTTTTCAGCGGCGCGGCGGAGTTCGGCGTCCGGCGCCGATGCCCACAGGAAGAAGCTGAGTCGGTTGGCGAGTTCCCAACTGGTGAGCGGGCTGCGTTTGCTGGTTTGGATGGGCTCTTCGAGACGGTATAAGAACGCGGGCGCGAGGAGGACACGGGCAATCAGAGCGCGAATGGCGTCCGTGTGGGTGAGTTTGGCCGTCTCGCGGGATTGGGTGTAAAAGCGGCGCAGGCGATCCTTTTCCACTGGCGTAAGGGGGCGGCGCCAGGCGTGCGCGGCAAGCTTCAGGCAGTCGTCAATATGGCTGGGCTGAGCGGTGAGGATGGCTTTGTCAACGGCGGCGTTTTCGATTCTCAGCGCATCGATCCGGGCCTGTGGTTTTTTGTTTTCAGTGAGGAATTTGACGAAGATCTCGTGGTACTCGAAGGACGACAAAAGATCGTTCCACGCGTTATTCAACTCCACGCGGGTCTTGTCGTCGAGGATCTTCTCCATCAGGAAACTGTCATTCCGGAAGTACTTTAATTGCGTGTGAAAGGCGTTGCGCTCCGGCAGGCCGTAGGTGTTGTCGAAGTCGTTTGGAATGGGATCGCGGTCGGCGGGATTCGCTTCGGATTGGGAGTTCTGGGGGAGAACGGCGGCGAAGCGCAGGACATCGTCGCGCCAAGACGTGAAACCCGGCGATTTGGGATCGGCGAGGAGTGCCCAGGACGGCCGCCCCTTGGAGACGTCGGCCTCATTCGAGAGGGTGCAGCGAATGACGGCATCCCCGGTCCCCTGGTTCAAAAGTTGCGCGTCCATTTGGAAACTGATACCGGCCACTCCCGGAGGAAAGACAACTTTCAGCGGGACGTTGGCGTTGCCGGGCAGGGTGAAGCCGGTCCCATCGGCGGTTCGAGTCAGCATCTTTCGCGACTCTTCGTCAATCGCGTCAAAGAGGGGTACTTCGTCTCCGGCGCTGCGGTCCGCTTTGCGGAAACGCACTTTGGCGTTTTGCATCAGGACGATCGGTTTGTCGATGGAGCGGGGGTTGAGGGACAGCGTGTTGAGGTAGACGGTGGCTTCTTTGATGACGCGGCGGGAAAAGAAGGGATAGCGGAAGGAGTGCGTGGGGGCGCCCTTCAGGGTCTCCGCGCTGACGACAAGGTTGCGTTCATCGCCCGCGCCACCGGCGGCGAGCGCACCTGCGGCGAAGAGTACGCGAGGCCAGTTGATGATGGTTTTTTGAATTTCCTCGCACGCGGCGCGGACTTTGGAGTCTTCCGTTTTGGGACCGGAAAGGGCGTGCCATTGCGAAACCGCTTCGCTGGTGGGATAGGAAGGGTTCGGCTCATGGAGCGCCTTCCATATATGGTTCACGAAGCGGGGACTGAGGCCTTCGCGGGCGCCGATGGCTTCGAGCGTCGCGGCCGGCTCGCCGAGCGCTTGGCGGTGCTGGAACCGCCATGCGGTGTAAAAGGCCTTGCTGTATTTATCCAGATTATAGGGCAGGGCGCCTTCGGCGCCGGTGGCGCGGAAGCCGTAAGTGGTGTAGATCTTCGTGATGCGGTTGAGCGCAGAAAGCTCGAAGCCGGTTTTGCCGGGGTCGGCATAAAATTGGAGCGGACCGGAGCCGATGACGGCGTGGTTGGCAATGAACTTGGCGGTATGGAGGTAGCGCTCGAGGTTGGCATCGCCCAGGAACTGGACGTCGCCAAAATTGGTGAAGCCTTCACCGCCAACGGAATCGGGAACGAAGTCGCGGTCGAATTTGAAATCGAGGCCAGTCAGATCTTTAATGGCGTAGGAGTATTCTCCGCTGGTGAGGCGGCGGACGGTAACGCGCCCTGGGTCGCCGGCATTATTCGCGGTATAGTCCTTGAGGCTTGTGCGAATCCAGGACACGACGCGGCCCCGCTCGGCATCGGTTGGCTGAGGCATTTGCGCGGGCGGCATGCGCTTCGTTTCGAGCGCCGCGGCGACCTTCTCCCAGTGCTGGAAACTCTCGCCCATGGATGGCTGGGCGGCGAGTTGTTCCAGACTGAGGCCGCCCATGGCCGATTTGCCGTGGCACTGAAAACAGAATTGGCGAAGGACCGGAACCGGAGCGTCGGCGGCGGCCACGAGGGCGGACAGGCAGAGAGCGGGCGCAAGAAAAATGGGGCGCGGGGTTGGCATGATAGAAAAGCGAGGCTAAACGATGTAGCGCTAGCCGCGCCCTGATTCTATCATTGGCGCATATGGGTACGGGATAGTTACTCCCGCCCGCTAGAGCGTCCGCTCGTCCGGCGGCAGGGTGAAGGACTCAATGGGCTCGGTTTCGATTTCCGGACCGGAGCCGGGAATGCGATCCGAGGTTTCGTTTTTCTTTTGCAGCCGCTTGGCGGCCTTTTCCTGAGATTTTTCCATACGGGCAGATTCTTTCTGCCGTTTTTTAAACGTAGTGTGTGCTCTGGCCAAAGTTCCTTTCCGCGACCGGCTCGCGCCGTCGGTCAACGTCCGGCTGCCCCAGAGGGAAACAGAAAGCCGGACTGAGCTTGCTCAACTCAAGTCTAACATGCGGGGTCCGGGCGGGAGGCAAAATCGAGCATGGAACGGGTTTGGAAGGAAAATCGGGCGATGCGCAGTTTCAAGCGTGAGTAGAATTCGTCATTTGCCGACACCGGCGTCCCTTCGAGGATCACCGTGGCGATTCGACCAAGTTGGCGATTTCCGGGGTGGTTAGTATCAGCAATTGAGGGTCCTGTAACGTGGCGGAGGCGTTGTAGCCGTCGGTTGACCGAAAGAAGCAGCATTTCCCGGTATAGAATCTCCGTCTCCCCATGCTCAGGATATGCGGCTCACATGATGCTCGACGCAAACATTGTCGCGGTGAGTTCCACCAGCGTATGGCGTGTATTGGGGCAGGCAGGACTGTTGTCGAAGTGGAACGGCAAGCGGTGAAAGAAGGGCATTGGGTTTGAGCGGCCGCTGGCGCCTCATCAACACTGGCGGATCGACGTGTCGTACATCAACATCAGCGGGACGTTCTACTACCTATACAGCATTCTGGACGGCTGCAGCCGCTACTTCGTGAACTGGGATCTGCGGGAGTCGATGACCGAAACGGACATGGAGGTCATCTTGGAGCGCGCTAAGGAACTTCACCCGGAGGCGAAGCCCCGAATCATCTCAGACAACGGGTCAGAGTTCATTGCCAAGGACTTCAAGGAATTCATTCGGATCTCGGGCATGACCCATGTCAGAACTTCGCCCTACAATCCCCAATCGAACGGAAAAATCGAGCGTTGGCACAAATCGCTCAAAGGAGAGTGCATCCGGCCGGGAACGCCGCTGTCGCTGGACGATGCGCGGCGTCTGGTGGAGGGCTACGTCGAGCATTACAATAACGTCCGGCTGAACAGCGCCATCGGCTACATAACTCCGAAGAACATGCTCGCCGGGCGTCAGCAGGAGATCCATGCCGAGCGGGGTCGGAAGTTGGAGGCGGCCCGGAAACAACGGCGGATTCGTCGCAAGCAAGCCGCTTGATGCATAGATCGCGCTCTGTTTTGCGTGGGGGTGCGGAGTTTCAAACTTCCGGTTTGGCGACCAACGAGACGCGACACGTAAATACCGCGCTGTTGATCGCCGATACCGATTTCGTGTTGCCAGCGGTCATTGCTCTGGAATACTCAATGGCGCGCCCTGCTCGGCCATCTATCGCCGCACGAGTCTTGTTACTTAGTAGCGCCTGGGGGAGTAATGCTGCCTTGGTACGAGCCGTAGGTCACGTGCGTGCCGTCGGCACTAGCTAGGTGCGGTTAGGTGGGTTCGCACCAGCACAAAACTCCCCTGCACTCCAACGAATCGACCCGTACCGCCAGTAACGGTGTGAGTCTCCGTGACGGTAATGTAACCATCGGCTGCTGTACTAAAATCGGCCGACGCGACGAAGGTCGAGTCGATTCTGTCCCCATTGGCCGCCACCCAACGGGCAGTTCCCATCAACGTGGTTACCTCCAATACCTGGTGCAGTGAGAATGCTCCCATATGTGCGCCAAGTCCCGTCCCGCTTGTAGTAATTATTGGGGCATTGACGGCATCGCTCCCTTGAAACGTACCCTTGAAAGGCACATGTTGCTGTGCCCCCGCCGGAGTGGCAAGCGTGGCCGTCAGAGCCAGCGCCGCCATTGGTAAGTAGATCCAGGATCTCGTCATCGTTTTCATATGTGCTCCTTTAGAGTTCGATCAGGCGGCCAGTCCGAAACCGGCTCACCTGGCACGAATAAGGAAACGCGGGTGTGAAGGTTACAGCGCCCGAAGCGAAAGCGTAGAATAGGCCTTGAGATTTTGATCCAGATGCCAAACTGCCCTCAGTGCGGAGCGGAATTGGGTTCCGGCGATCCCGCCGGACTGTGCCCGAAGTGTCTTATCCTCGGCGCTTTCGATAGTTCGGCCGGAGGGGAAGAATCCGAAACTCAGACGGTCGATACAGCAACCGCGGCAGTGGGGGACGACGACTTCGGCCGGTATCGGATCGTTCGTGTGCTTGGCGAAGGCGGTATGGGCACTGTGTACTTGGCGGAGCAGCGCGAACCCATTCGCCGGCGTGTGGCTTTGAAGGTTGTGAAGCCCGGCATGGACACCGCGCAGGTGCTCGCCCGTTTCAACAACGAGCGCCAGGCGCTGGCGATGATGGATCATCCGAACATCGCCCAGATCTTCGACGCCGGCGCGACCACCAGCGGGCGCCCGTACTTCGTGATGGAGTACATCGAGGGCGCATCGATCACACAATATAGCGATAGCAAGCGAATGGCCATCAAGGAGCGGCTCGGGTTATTTTTGGCGGTCTGCCGTGCCGTCCAACATGCGCACCAGAAGCGAGTGGTCCACCGCGACCTGAAGCCGTCGAACGTGCTGGTGACCGAGCAGGACGGTACGCCGGTCCCGAAGGTAATCGACTTCGGCATCGCGAAGGCCACCGACAAATGGGCCGTGGAGAACACGCTGCTCACGGAGTTCGGCCAGATTGTGGGAACGCCGGAGTACGCGAGCCCCGAGCAGGCGGACACGATGACGGGAGCCATCGACGAGCTCTCGGATGTGTATTCGCTCGGCGTGGTGCTGTACGAGTTGATGATCGGAGTTGTACCGTTCGAAACGGCCACGCTGCGCGGCGCCGGTTTAGCGGAAATGCTGCGGATCATCCGCGAGGAGGAAGCGCCGCCGCTGCCGCGTAAGCTTACTTCGGTGGGCGCAGGGGCGCGCGGCATCGCCGCGCGCCGCCAGACCGACCCGGCTTCGCTTCGCCGTATTGTGGATGGCGATCTGAATGCGATCACCATGAAGGCGCTGGAGAAAGTTCGAGAGCGGCGCTATGCTTCGGTGTCCGATCTGGCGGCCGATATCCAGAGGCATCTGGCGGAACGGCCCGTGCTGGCCTCGCCTCCAGGCCGGATCTATCGAACGCGCAAGTTTCTCCGCAGGCACCGAATGGCCGCCCTGGGCACAACCGCGGGAGCAGCATTCCTCTTGTTGAGCGGGGTGACGGTCTGGTCGTTTGTGCGCGATTCCGCGGCGAAACCCAAGCTGACCGTGAGGGATACCATCGTCCTCGCAGATTTCGAAAACAAGACCGGCGATCCGGTGTTTGAGGACACGCTCCGCCAGGGACTGGCCGTGGAGCTTCAACAGTCGCCGTACCTCGCCCTGATTCCGGACAGAACGGTCCAGCGGACGCTGACTCTGATGGGACAGCCCAAAGACGCCAGGCTGACGCCGGAAATCGCTCAGCAGGTCTGCGAGCGAACCGGCAGCGCGGCTGTCCTGGATGGCTCGATCGCACGTCTTGGAAGCCAATACGTCTTGGGACTTCGTGCGAAGGACTGCAACACGGGAAAGATTTTGGATCAGCAGCAGGTAACCACACGGAGAGAGGAAGTTTTGAACGCTCTCAGCGAGATGTCACGAAAATTTCGAAGGAGAGCGGGCGAGTCGCTGGCAACAGTGGAGAAGTACTCGATGCCGCTCTCCGAAGCCACTACGCCGTCGTTTGAAGCATTGAAAGCCTACAGCACCGCAGCTAAGTTGAGCCTGTCCTCCGGGAACTGGGAGCGGTCCATACCTCTTTTGCTCCGTGCGATCGAGATCGATCCCAACTTTGCGCTGGCTTACGCGGAGTTGGGGTTTGGGTACGGCGGCAAAGAAGCGGTGCTGTCCGCTGAGTACGCTACCGAAGCGTGGCTGTTGCGCGATCGCGTCAGCGATCGAGAGAGATTTTACATCGACTTCGTCTATGATCGGCAAGTGACCGGCAATTTGGAGAAGGCCTACAAAACGCTCGAGTTGTGGAGTCAGACCTATCCCAGGCGAGCAGCGACGGTCGCAAATGCCCAGGATCTGCTCGGCGGAATATCCACGCAGGGGACTGGCCGATTCGAAAGGACAATGGAAGCCGCACTGGACGGAATTGCGACCGAGCCCGACCTTCCATACCCGTATTCCAATCTCGCGCTGGCCCAATTCTACACAGACCGTTTCCCGGAGGCTGAAAACACGATTCAGCGCGCCACCGCGCGCAAGTTCCAAATGCCAGCGCTGCTCATGCTGGAATACAACCTGGCCGCGCTAAGGGGAGACCGGGACGAGATGGATCGGATTGCAGGTTCGGCAAGAGGAAATCGCGTGGCTGGACACTGGATCGCCCACGCGGAGGCACTCGCTCTTGCCCGTTCCGGCCGTTTACGGGCTGCGCGGCGGACGTCCGGGCGCGCTGTTCACCTGGCGCTGCAAGAAGGGGCACGCGAAGTAGCCGCGACTTTCAACGCCGCCCGAGCCGTGTGGGAGGGCCTTTGCGGGAATTCCGCCGAAGCACGGACGGCCGCCATGGCCGCGCTCGAACTTTCCACGGGCCGGGATGTCGAATACGCCGCCGGTCTTGCCTTGGGGCTCTCGGGAAGTTCGGCCCGATCCGAGGCTCTCGCCGGCGATTTGGTGAAGCGATTCCCGGAAGATACTTTTGTGAAATTTACTTACGCTCCGGTCCTGCGGGCGTTGGCCTCACAGGAAAAAGGCAACTTCGCGGACACCGTAGAGCGGCTGGAAATCACGCGTTCTAATGAATTCGCGGCGAATGGCCTCAACTTTCCGTATCTCATTCTTGGCGGTTTGCACTCGGCGTATGTGCGGGGCCAAGCTTTCACGGCTGCGAGCAGGAACGCCGAAGCCGGGGCCGAGTTTCAGAAGATCCTCAATCATCGTGGCCTCGTGGGCTTGGATCCAATCGGCGCACTGGCGCACTTGCAACTCGGGAGAGTGTTCGTGTTGTCGGGAGACAAAATCAAGGCGAAGGCCGCTTATGAGGCTTTTCTTGCGGTCTGGAGGGAAGCAGATCCCGATGTCCCGATCCTGAAAAGCGCCAAAGCAGAGTACGCGAGGCTGTAGCCCGCGATGTAACCTTTGGCGTCCGATTCCTTATGCTGTGTAGAGGAAATGAAAATGAACGACCGGACCATGCACACGTCGCCGGGGTCATCCCAGTTTCCGACCACGCGGTGGACCATGGTGTTCGCCGCCGGCGATCCCCATGGGAAGGAAGCCCGATCGGCTTTGGCCGCGCTGTGTGAGAACTACTGGTATCCGTTGTACGCCTATCTGCGCCGCCGCGGCTATGCTGCCGATCAGGCCCAGGACCTCACGCAGGACTTCTTTATCCGGATGTTGGAAGGGCGATATCTTGATCGCGCTGACCCGGAAAAGGGCCGGTTCCGGTCGTTCCTGTTGACCTCCTTGAAGTTCTTTGTCGCTGACGAAGAAGATCGCCAGCGCGCGCATAAACGGGGCGGCGGGGCGGTTTTCTCGCTCGAATTCTCGTCTGGCGAAGACCGCTACCAACGCGAGCCTGCGCACGATGAGACGCCCGAGCGACTCTTCGAGCGGCGCTGGGCGCTTTCGGTGCTCGACCAAGTCGTGCAGAAATTGCGGGACGAGTTCGTTCGTCACGGCCGCCGGGAGCATTTCGACCAGTTGAAAGTTTTTCTTCTCGGGCGGTCCGATGCGCCGTATGCCGCGCTAGCGCTCGAAATGAATACCTCAGAGGGAGCGCTCAAAGTCGCGATTCACAGGCTTCGCAAGAGGTACCGCGAACTCTTTCGGCAGGAAATCGCGGATACGGTGGCCGATCCCGCGGAAGTGGAGTCTGAGCTCCGGTTTCTGGCTGCCGTGCTGACAGGCAACCAGAAGCGAGCATAGCAGGACATCGCATGCGCAGGATGGCCGGATAAGTCGCCCGGCGATTAACAAAATCGTCTCGTCGCCTGTGGGATCGGGCCCTTGCACCGTATACTCGCTAACGGGGAACGACAGCTCTCCATTTCACGCTGAACCAGCACAAAAATGGGTAGTGACGCCGCGGAAATGAAGGTCCTCGACGATGCCAGGGACCGGCACTTCCCGCTCGTTGAAATGGATAAAGGCGTCAACGACGGTGTCGGCCATAGGGATTTCATTATCTTAGGGCTTTTCAAAGGCGCGCAAATGCTCTATTGTTCCTTATATATGCGTTACGCTAAATATGCAGTTTGGACCCTTTGCTTTAGTTTATTGCTCCCCGGGCAACCCGGCGCCGATAGCGCCGACACCTACGAATATGGCGGCCAGAACCTGACGCCGCAAGAACGGGCCGGCCGGAATACCTGGTATTTCTGGACCGGCGGGGGTGAGAATTTTTGGCGCCTCACCGCGAAGATTACGCATGGCATCACGGACATGCTGCAGTATGTCGATTCCCGGAAGCGGCCAGAGCGATTCAAGATTATGGGAGTTCTGAACGATCCGGACTGCGTCGCCGCCACGCAGGCGGACGAGTATGGCCTGTGGATGGACGTGTGCAAGACCGTGAATATTCCCGGCATCCCCAGTGAGTCGTCCGGTGTTGTCGGCCTCCGCAAGTTCAAGAATCCGAAGTTCGACCGATTCACCTGGGACGTGAAGAAGTATCTGGACGACCCGGCGACGGTGGAGCCGCCGTATCTGATCGGAATGAGTTGCGGGTTCTGCCACATCGGGTTCAACCCGCTCTATCCACCGAAGGATCCCGAAAATCCCCGTTGGTACAACCTTTCGGGGGCCATTGGCAACCAGTATTTTAAGGAAGGCACACTGTTCGGGCTGAAAATGAAGCCGGAGGATTTTCGCTGGCACGTGGCGAATACCCAGCCGGCCGGAACCTCCGACACTTCGCGGTTCGCCGCCGATCACATTTTCAACCCGAACGCCATCAACTCGATTGTCAATCTGGCCAACCGTCCGAGCGAACCGGAGAAGATGGCCGACGGTTCGACACGGCAGGTTCATCACATATTGAAGGACGGCGCGGACTCGATTGGCACAGCGGGCGCGTCGCTGCGGGTGTACGTCAATATCGGCATGTGTTCGGACTATTGGACGACGCTGCATGACCCGATTAGCGGCACGAAGTTTCCCCAAAAGCCCTTCCGCATCGCACTGGCCCGGAAAGACTGCGCCGATTGGCGCGCCACTGAAGCGCTGATGGAAGGGGCCGAGGCGTTCCTTAAAACGGTCAAGCCGGCTCGGCTGCAAGACATTCCGGCCGGCGCGGCGATGCTCTCCACGGACACTGCATTGCTGCGGCGCGGCGCGTTGGCATTCGCGGACAACTGCGCTCGCTGCCACTCCAGCAAGCAGCCGCCGCCGGGGACAGGCGATCCCGCCGCATGGTATCGCGCCGCGGTGGAGCAGCCGGATTTTCTCGATGGTAATTTCCTTTCGGATGACCGGCGGTACCCGGTGACCGAGTTGGGTACGAATATCGGCCGGGCCATCGCGTCCAATGCCATTCAGGGCCATGTCTGGGAGGAGTTCAGTTCGCAGACGTATAAAGACCAGCCGCAGTTGGCGCCGTTGCAAGGACTATACAATCCCATTAAGCCGGGCAATCCGCTCAAGTTTCCGATGCCCGGCGGCGGCCGCGGCTATTACCGGGTGCCAACGTTGGCCGGCGTATGGGCCAGCGCGCCGTATTTGCACAATAATTCGCTGGGCCTGTTTAACGCCGATCCCGCGATCGCCGGCCGGATCGCGGCGTTCAACGACGCGATGGAAAAGATGATGTGGCCGGACAAACGGCTGGGCACGAAGTCGGTTTGGATCACGACGGTCGATAGCGCGGTGCCGCTGGAAAGCGGCTACAAGTTGAAAGTCCGCAAAGGCACGCCGGTGGCGCTCTTCGCGAACATCGACGCGCCGCGATTGCAGTTGCTGCGTAACGATAATTTCTTCACGCGCTTTATCGGTTGGCTGATCGGGCGCGGCCGGCTTACCGGGGTGCTGTTGCGCAACAACCTGTCGCCGGACTTCGTTGTCGATCGCGGGCACACGTACGGCAGCGCTCTAACCGAGGCCGATAAGCGCGCGTTGATCGAGTACGTTAAGACGTTCTGATTCGAGGAGAACCGCCATGGCCGATATCCTATTTCAACCGCTGAAGTTCCGAAACCTGGAGTTGAAGAATCGCCTGATTCGATCCAACGTCTCCGGCCGCTTTGACAACTACGATGGCTCCGGCAACCCGGCGCGGATCAACTGGGAGACGAAGTTCGCCCGTGGGGGCGTGGGCGCCATCATCTCCTCCTTCGTGCCCGTGCATGGGCGCGGGCGCATACTGCCCAATTACGCGATGATCGACGACGACAACAAGATCCCTTTCTGGCGCGAAGTGGGGAAGCGGGTGCAGGAACACGGCTGCAAATTCATCCTGCAACTGAGCCACGGCGGGCGGCAGCGGGACATAGCGGGCGTCGAATATCCGGAGAGCTGGAGTTCGACATCAAAGTCCGATCCGCTGCATGGTTTTGAGGCGAAGGCCATGAGCAAGCAGGAGATATCCGAGGTGGTCCAGCAGTTCGGCCAGGCGGCGGAGCGAGCGCAGCGGGCGGGGTTGGACGGTATTGAATTGCACGGCGCGAATGGCTACCTGATCACGCAGTTCCTGAGTTCGGCGATCAATGACCGCAACGATGAATACGGCGGCACGCTGGAGCGGCGGGCGCGGTTTTTGCTGGAAATTGTGCGCACCATCCGGCAGCGTTGCGGCCGGGAGTTCCATCTGCAAATGAAGATCAGCGCGACCGAGAACAACAATGCGATGTCGATCAGCGAGCCGCGGGGCAATACGATTCAGGATTCGGTGCCGGTCTGCAAATGGCTGGAGGCGGAGGGCGTTGACGCGATACATGTGTCGAGCGGCAGTTTCTTCCCGCACCCCCGAAACCCGCCGGGCGATCTGCCTATCGAAGATTTCGTGCGCGTCTACGATTCGATGATTTCGAGCGGTAATAAGACGTTCCGTAATTTTGTTCTGCTGCGGAATGACATCACGGGCAAGCTGTTTCACGACCAATGGGTGAAGGAGTGCGGCAACGTGATTGAAGGGCTGAACCTGCCCGACGCGGCCGCCATCAAGCAGGCAGTGAATATTCCCGTGATCTGCACGGGCGGCTTTCAGACGGCTTCAGTGATGAGGACGGCCATTGATAGCGGCCAGTGCGACGCCATCAGCATGGCGCGGACGTTGATCGCAAATCCGGAGATGCCGAAGATGTTCGAGGAGCAGGGCCTGGACAAGCCCCCGGTGCCTTGCACGTACTGCAACAAGTGCCTGGTGAATGTGGTGGAGAACCCATTGGGCTGCTATGACCAGACGCGGTTCACGACGCGGGAAGCGATGATTCGCGATATCCTTTCGGTGTTCGAACCGCCGCCGTATCCTCCGGTATTTACGGCGTCGAGGGAACCTGGCGGGGACTGAGGGAGGCGTGTCCTCTCCTGCCCGCGAAAAACGCTCCCTGACGGTCGCGCCTCGGTAACGTCGAATTGGATCGCGTCGCCCTTAGCAATCGGCGCCGGTATTGGAGGCAAGTAATTGCGGACAGGCTCCCTGACGGTAACGGCTTCGGCGCACGGTTCGCCAAAACTTTTCGAAGATGGGTTTAGAAATTACTCTCGCAGGCTTATAACTGAATATGGCAACTAAGACACCAAGACTGCTGATCAAGGCGAGGCCAGTCCCGAAGGGCGCGGCCTTCGCGGTGAACGCGATTCCAATCCAAATGGAGCCGCTCTTTCCGAACCGGCGGAGAAGGACGGCGATGGGCGCGGCGCCGGCCGCCGAATGGCACGTCGCGGACATCCCCGGCGACTTGGACGCGGCGGCAATTTGGGATCTGTGCCACGAGTTGCAGACGAAAGGAATGGGGGTGGCGGGCGGCGCGAGTATTGAACTTGCCGAGCCGGATATCGAACAGCAATGGCCGACGGGGATGCCCGAGCAGCCGGTGGGCAAGGTCATGCGCGCGGCGGCGGCGAAGGTCTCCTGCGATCGGCCGGATCCCGCCGACGCACAGTTTCCGGCGCCCAATCCGTTCGATTGGCGCTGGTACCAGGATGCGAAGCACACCGGGCTTGACGCCGCGCGCTCCGAAGTAATGAACGCGACGGATCGCGTGGTGATCGCTCATCTGGACACCGGGTATCGCAAAGGCCACGCGATGCTGCCGCCGCAGTTCGACACGGCGCGGCAACGGAGTTTTGTGGACGGAGACGCGAATGGCAATAGCGCCATCGATCCCGGCGCCGGCGGCAATTCCGGGCACGGAACCGGGACGTTAAGCATCTTGGCCGGCAATACTTTTGATGGCGCGCCATTCGGCGTTCCCAGCGGATTTGTGGGCGGGGCGCCATTCGCGAGTGTCGTGCCAGTGCGCGTGGCGAATTCGGTGGTGCTGTTTACGAACAGTTCCATCGCCAAAGGCATTTCGTATGCGATCGAGATGGGCGTTGACGTGCTGTCGATGAGCATGGGCGGCGTGCCGTCGCAGTTGTGGGCGGACGTGGTGAACGATGCCTACGAAGCGGGCATCACAATGGTCACCGCGGCCGGCAATAATTTGGGTCCGTTCAAACTGCGCGTTCCACGATTCATCGTCTATCCGGCGCGGTTCCGGCGCGTGATCGCCGCTTGCGGCGTGATGTTCGACGGCAAGCCATACGCCGATTTTGGCGACCCGCGGAAGATGGCCGGCAGCTATGGTCCGGACAGCAAAATGGGAACGGCGATGGCGGCGTACACGCCAAATGCGCCCTGGGCCAGATTCGACTGCCCGGCGCTGGTGCGGTTTGACGGCAAGGGAACGTCGGCGGCGACGCCGCAGATCGCGGCGGCGGCGGCTTGCTGGCTGCAGAAGAATCGCGACGCGGTGAAGCGCTATCCGGAGAAATGGATGCGCGTGGAAGCGGTGCGACGGGCGCTGTTCGGAACCGCGGATAACAAAGACCGGGAACATTTCGGGAATGGCAAGCTGCGAGCGGACCGGGCGATGGGAGTGGCGCCAGCGGGGATGGCGGAATTGACGCGCCAGGCCGCGGATACGGTGGATGTACCGTTGATCGGGCCGATCTTCAGCGTGTTGTTCGGGGCGGCGGAATCGGCGCAGCGGCATCGAATGCTGCGAGTGGAAGCGGCGCAGATTCTGGCGCGGAGCGGGGAACTGCAAAATCTTCTGGCTGATTCGGGAATGGATCCGGACAGCCATGGAGACAGCGTGCCGGCGGCGGCGCGGCGGCGGTTTTTGGAAGCGCTGGTGGAGCATCCGTCGAGTTCGAAGGCGCTGCGGACGGCGCTGGGCGGGTCCCTGAAGAAGGGGACGGCAAAGGCGACGGCCGTGGATGCGACGAAGCCGGTATGCGCGGAGACGATGCAGCCGCCGGCGCCGGTGAGCCGCTGCTTGCGCGTGTTCGCGTTCGATCCGGTGTTGCGCCTGCGGCTGGAAACAGAGCGCCTGAACGAAACGACGCTGAATATTCGCTGGGAGCCAAACTTGCAGCCAGGCCCGGTGGGCGAATATCTGGAAGTGGTGGACGTGGACCCGTCGTCGAACGCTTGCTACGCGCCGGTTGACTTGAATCATCCGCATCTGTTGGCCTCCGATGGGCTGGCGCCGGCGGAGGGCGTGCCGCAGTTTCATCAGCAGATGGTCTATGCGGTGGCGATGACGACCATTCAGCGCTTCGAGGACGCGCTGGGGCGCACGGCGCTGTGGGCGCCGCGCATGGTGCGGAGCAAGGGCGGCGGCGTTAGCAGTCATTATGTGCAGCGCCTGCGCATCTATCCCCATGCGTTGCGAGAAGCCAACGCCTATTACAGCCCGCCGCGGAACGCCTTGTTATTTGGGTATTTCCAGGCGAACCGGGAGAAGGCGGGGGATAACCTGCCGGGCGGTTTGGTGTTCAATTGCCTCTCGCATGATGTGGTGGCGCATGAGACGGCGCACGCGCTGGTGGACGGCCTGCATCGCTATTATCAGTACCAGACCAATCCCGATATCGCGGCGTTTCACGAAGCGTTCGCCGATATCGTGGCGGTGTTCCAACACTTTTCCATCCCGGCGGCGCTGCGGCACACCATTGCGAGATCGCGAGGCGACTTAAGCCGCACGAATCTGCTGGCGGACCTGGCGCAGCAGTTCGGGCAAGCCTCCAGCGGGTCGCGCGCCTTGCGCAGCGCGCTGGGAACGCCGGCGACCGTGAACGACTACAGTTCGGCGACGGCAGCGCACGACCGCGGCGCCGTGCTGCTGGCGGCGATCTTCCAGGCGTTCCTTGAAATCTACGAGGCGCGCGTGGAGGATTTGCGGCGTCTGGCGACGGGTGGAACCGGCGTATTGCCGCCGGGCGATATCTCGGTCGACCTGGTGAACCGAATGGCGAAGGAGGCGGCGACGACGGCTTCCCGCGTGCTGACCACTTGTATACGCGCGCTCGATTATTGCCCGCCGGTAGACCTGACGTTCGGCGACTATCTGCGGGCGCTGATCACGGCGGACATGGATCTGGAGCCGGAGGACGCGTTGAACTATCGAACGGCGTTCATCTCCGGATTCCGCGCTCGTGGAATTTTTCCTTCCGGAGTGCGGAATCTGTCGGAGGAGAATCTGCGCTGGCAGCCGCCGACGTTTCCGGTGAAGCCGGAGCAGATTCGAGACATGCTGCGGAGCCTGGATTTGAGCTGGGATCTGTCCACAGACAGGCGGGAATCGTATAGCCGGGCGAAGTCCAACGGCTACCTGCTTTGGAAGTGGCTGCAAGAACTGTCGCCCGCCGATGCGGCCGCCATTCGCGCGGACCTCGGCATCTACATCCTTCCAGAGAAGAACATGCCGAAGGAGGTGAAGGTGAAGGACGGCAAGCCGGTGCTGGAGATTCATAGCGTTCGGCCGGCGCGGCGTATCAACAGCCGCAATCAACAGACGACGGATCTGGTGTTGGAGGCGGTGCAGCAGTTTATTGTTGCAGATCCGGATACGGGCGAGAAGGTCACGCACCGCGGCGGCTGTACGCTGCTCATCGACCTGCAGCACCACCGCATCCGGTACGCCATTCGAAAGCGGGTGGGGAATCCGAGCCGGATCGCGGAAGAGAGGCGGTTTCTGCGGGCGGCGGCGGAAGGCAGCCAAGGGTATTTTGAGAGCGAGTCAAACCGGGAACCTTTTGCGATGCTGCATCGGGGCGTTTAGAGGGAAGAAAATGGCCACCACAAAGAAAACTAAACTCCGGGTGCGGATGTACCGGCAGGGCATCGGCGATTGCTTCCTCATTACGATTCCGGGTGTATCCGGCAAGCCCTTTTACATGATGATCGACTGCGGCGTGGTGCTGGGTACGCCCGATGCGACGGAGAAGATGGCGGCGGTGGTGGCGGACATTATCAAGGTCACCAAGGGCAGAATCGATTTGCTGGCGGCGACGCATGAACATTGGGATCACGTCTCCGGTTTCGTGCAGGCTGCCGATCTGTTCACGAGCCTCAAAGCGGGTGAAATCTGGCTGGCGTGGACGGAGGATCCGAGGAGTGCGCTGGCGGGCAAACTGCGCGCCGAACGTCGGGTGGCGGAGAACGCGCTGCGAATGGCGGCACAGCACCTGGCTTTAGATGGCAGCGCGGAATCGGCGGAAAGGGTCGATAGTCTGGTCGGGTTTTTCGGCGCTAAGGGAGGGTCGACGCAAGAGGCGTTCGCAAACGTGAAGAAGATGGCGACGGGCAAGCCGCGGTACTGTGAGCCGGGTGAACCGCCGATTGAAATTCCGGCGATTCCGGGCGTCCGTTTCTGGGTGCTGGGGCCGCCGAAGGATGAGAAGCTGATCAAGAAATCGAATCCGGGGAAGGGCGATGCGTACGGCCTGGACGCAGGTCCGGGAGGGAGTCAGGCGTTTCTGGTTTCCGCGCTGACACGCAATATGGGAGCGGCGGAAAGCGGAGCGGATTCGGACTCGATTGAAGAGCCATTCGACACTATGTATGCGATCCCGCTCGCTCGGGCGGAACAGTTGCCTTTCTTCACGCAGCGGTATTTCGGACAGACCATCGATCAGGGGATCTATGACCGGAGCGCCCGAAAGGCCGGGCGCGATCAGTCCTGGCGGCGCATCGATTCGACGTGGATGGAATCAGCCGAGACGATGGCGTTGCAGCTTGATTCGGCCACGAACAATACGAGTCTGGCGCTGGCGATTGAGATTGTGAAAACCGGCGAGATTCTGCTATTCCCTGGAGACGCGCAGGCGGGCAATTGGCTGAGTTGGCAGGATCTGCGATGGGAGTTTGGGGGCAAACGCGTCACGGGGCCGGATTTATTGGCGCGGACGGTGTTCTACAAGGTTGGTCATCATGGCAGCCACAATGCCACGTTGAAGGATAAGGGCCTGGAGTTGATGACGAATGACGACCTGATTGCGATGATTCCGGTTGACCACGATGTGGCGGTGAAGAAGAACTGGGTGCGGATGCCGCTGCCCGATCTGGTGGGCCGGCTGCGGGAGAAGACGCATGGGCGCGTGTTGAGCGCGGATGACAAGGCGACGACGGCCGCGGAGTTAGCGGGACTGAGACCTGAGGACACGAGCGCGGCGGAGTGGAAGCGTTTTACGGATCGGGTGGCGGTGACGGCTTTGTACTACGAGGTTAGTTTCTGACGGCGCGTCCCAGAGACACGCCATTCCGCCTACCCGATCTTGCAGAGAGTTCGGGCAGGGGAATGGAGGCCGCGAGCCTCATTGATATTCAACTGTCAAAGATCGGTTCCGGACGGCTGACGATGGGATGAAGCAAGGTCGGCGTCGCGGTTGCTGAAAGATTTCTTCGAGGCACAAATTGAGTGGCCGGGGTCCTTCGCCGGTTCTGCCGCGAAGAGCGACACCCTTACGGTCGCGGCTCGGTTACCGCGGCGGTACGCAGTTCACACAAGCATTTTCGATGCTGGGATTAATGGCGATCCACTCGTTCGTTATTCGCGCTCGCGATCTCGAGTCTCCAACCGCGCTTCAGCCGGAAGGCGTGATCGGATTTCTGTCAAGACACTCGAGGCTAAGCTCATCATCGCTTCCAATTCGCCTTCTTCCACGACATACGGTTCACCGGGATAGCGCAACTTCCAGGCATAGTCCGTTAGGACATGCGCGTCCGAGGCCGTGGCCTCGAGTGAAGGATCAATCCGATAGCAAGGTTCCCCCAGTTCTTTCAAATTGTGGGTCTTTCGAAACGGACGGTTGTGCCAGGTCAGGAAGGCCTTCAAACTCTTCTCCGCCGATTGCTGGCAATGGTAAAGGGCAGTACCTTCAAGGCGCGCACTCGCCAATACCCGGGCGGATTCCAGATCATCAAGGGCCTTTGCAAGCCAAGCGCGGGTTTCACGAATAAGGAGTTCATTCGGATTCATAAAGAACCCGGCCTTCGCGGACCACGGTCGCCGGTAGTGAGGCCTTTACCCACGCAGCCCTCTGTTCGAAATCCGTTTGTCTCCAGGGCACAACGTCCGCCGCGGTGGAAATGCCGTGAAGTGCCGGCCGGGAAGCTCCCGGCCGGAATTTCTCCGGCGGCGTATCGTCGGGCATGACTACGCAGAAATCCAGATCGCTATCGGGTCCATCATCGCCGCGGGCCACCGAGCCAAACAGATAGATCTTTATAGGCTGGTAGTATTCTACGAGCCGCCGCGCAATTTCCTGGATCGCTTCCTCTTGACCCATAAGTCCTCCGCATTTCCTTTCCAGTTTAGCCGTGAGTTATTTAGCGGTTGCGCCGGTCCCATTGTACGTCGCCGTTCCGACTCGCCCGAAATTTGAAGAAATTACGGGCGAGTTAATGGCAGCCGCGGGCTTGCCGATATTTCATTTTCAAGATCGGTTCCGGACGACCGACGATGGGATGAGCCAAGACCGGCGTCGCGGATTTTCGTGTTTGCCGGCCGGGTTTAGAAGACAGGACTCTTGGGGACGGCTTCTGGCGGCGAGATGATGATTGGACTTTTCGGGTAATACCGTCGATAGAAGGCGATGGTGTCGGGGCAGGAATCTTTGACGACGATAGGTTCCTCAGTTTCCCGGATATTCTGGCCGTCGATGGGTGTATCTTCGGCGGGCGCCGATGATTCCTGTCGAAAATTGACGCGAATGAATTTGAGGCGGCGTTCGAGACGGGCGATGCGGATGTTGAGCTGGTCGATTTGCCGGTTAAAACGGTTGATGGCGGCGAAGGCGGCGGGAGGGGGTGCGGCGGCGAGGGTCAGTTCCCACTGGCTGGCGACGAGGGCGTCAAAGCGAAGGATCTGCCAGCGGGCGGTCGCGATATCCTCAACAACGGAATCGGCAACCGTGTTGAGGGGAAGGTAAACGGCGCGGAGATCATTGACAAGGCGGTCGAATGCGGCGGGATCTTCGTT
>ENA-ORBV01004453-ORBV01004453.1-microbial-mat-metagenome-genome-assembly--contig:-NODE-4453-length-26898-cov-7.039484_pt1 | contig 26898 bp, 34 predicted proteins | sample MGYA00237777_ERZ505514 | MGnify/ENA primary metagenome ERZ505514 (study PRJEB26160, sample SAMN06269048) | microbial mat metagenome | isolation source: Oligotrophic lake microbial mat | place...
TTTCAAGCAGAAGACGGCATACGAGATTCGCCTTAGTCTCGTGGGCTCGGAGATGTGTATAAGAGACAGGTCCAGAGATCGTCCGGCACTTCGACGCCGCCATAGCGGCATTGCCAGACGAGTGGCGCGTACGCGTCGCGCATGTTCTCGAATGGCTCGCGCGCCGGATCGAAGTACTGCTTGTGGCGAAGCATCGTTGGGCGCCCGTCATCGTCGAGCTCGGTGCCGCCTCCGTCGCCATAGCAGAGGAACGCCGCGGTTCGCCCTTCGAGGTGGTTCACGCTGAGCGCCTCCCACTCCGGCGATCGCTCGAGCTGCATCGCCCGCTCCGGGTCCTTGTGCCCAATAAGATCTTCGCGCGGGTTGCCGCCATTCATGCAGACCATCCGATCGAACATCAGCTTCAGGTTGCTGGAGGGTCCGTACCAGTTGACCGGACCGATCACGATCCAGGCGTCGGCCAGATCGAGTCGCGCATACATATCGAGATCCCACATCAGGTCGGGCTCGTCGCGGTTGTCTGGTTCGTAACAGTTGCACGGCCACACGCACAACGACATCGCCGTGGAGACGCAGGCGTTGCAGCTCTGGATGCGGGCGCGCCCGTAGACGTTGCCGAGGTCCTCCAGGTCGATCTCCCACTCCTGTGGCAACCGATCGACCACGCGCAACGCCAGCGTGCGCGCCTTGCTATCGACGCCCGGGCAGTTGTATTGACGACGATCGGATCCGGCAATCACCAGGACCCGGAACGGTCGCTGGTCCGGCGGCAGGGCACCGTTGGCATCATTGGGTGTCATCGTCTCGCTCCTGAATCGTTGAGTGACCAGTCGTATTTGAGAAACGCGATCTTCGAGTTCCCGCGCGCGGCCCGCGTCGCCGCATCGGCACTGCCGTGGGTGGTGATCACGCCCAGGATCGCCTTGTCCTTCGCGCTGCGCTCGCCCGCGATCAGCGGCGCGTAGCGCGGGACGAAGTCCTCGCCGTACCAATCGAGGATGCTTGAGACGCGGATGGTGTCGCCGTCCATCTGCAGGCCTTCGGGGCTGCCGAGATACCGGCGCGCCGCCGCGTCGAGTTGAGTGTCGAGGGCTTGATCACGGTATGGCCCGGCGGCCAGCGGCGGACAGCTCACGGATGCGCAATTGATCGCAAAGTGTATTCGCGCATCGTGAAATACCGGCCGCAGGATCTTGTGCTCGATGTCGTCGAGCGTGACCGGGCGTCCGGCCACCGGCCAGGTCAGCCTCGTCCACACCCCGTCGATCTGGCGAATGCTGTTGCGCGGCAACAGCGTGAACCACGGCGACGGGATCGGATAGTGGTCGACGATGGCGCGCAGGGTGAAGGCGTTATAGGCATTGATCCAGAAAGCCATGCGCTGCTCACGCGTCCACGCGGCCTCCCCCCGCGCTGCGGACGCGTCGAACTGCGCGATCACCCGATCGAGCGCGGCGCGATCGGCTTTCAAGGCGGCGTAAGCGACGCGGGCGCCATCGACGTGTCGCGCGAGCAGCTGCGCGTAGTCGGTGTAGCCATGGTCGAACGCCTCGGTCGCTGTCGATGTCGCGCCATACGGCAGCACGACCAGCAGCATCACGGGAAGGAGAGTGCGCAGCATCATGAAAGTTCTCCGTCGAGTTCAGTGTGAAGCGCGCGGCGCACCGCGCGCGCGGCGATCATCGCCACCGCCACCGTCGCGAGCAGTCCGAGCCCAGACAGCGCCGTGCGAGTCGAGCTGCCGCCGCGTGTCGCCGACAACAGCTCCGCCGCGGCCGGCGCCAACGACCCCAGATAGACGTTCAAGACGGTCCCCGGCAGCATCCCGAGCGCCGAGGCCAGCACGTAGCGGCCGAGCGTCACGCGCGTCAGACTCAGCGCGTAGTTCAGCAGGTTGAAGGGGACCAGTGGCGAGAGACGCAGCAGCAGCACGAGCTTGAACCCCTCCCGCTCGACCGCGGCGTCGATGACACGCACCCGTGACGAACGCTCGACCTGACGCCGGGCCCATCCGCTCAGCACGGTACGCCCAAGCAGGAACGCGCAGGTTGCGCCCGTGACGCTGGCCGGCGACGCGAGCGCCAGCCCCCACACCGGGCCGTAGACGAAACCCGCCGCCAGCGTCAGAATCGATCCCGGCAGCAACGCCACCGTGCTCACGACATACGCCACGAAGAACACCGCCACGCCAGCCGGCCCCGTGTCACGCGCGTAGTCGGCCAGGCTGGTCGTCCACCGGCCCAGTGGCAGGAACCAGGCCGCCAATGCGGCCGCAGCGACGGCGGATCCGATGGCAAGCGCACGAGGCCAGGATCCGGTCAGTGATGACTCACGTCTCATCGTGCTCATCATTTCAGTCAGCATCGGGAGCAGGCTTCAGCACGTCTCACCACACAGAACAGGCTTGCGACCGGTAGCGATAATTGTCGTCCTATTGTGCGCTCATCGAACTCCCCCTCTCGAGCCGAGACATGCAACATGACGGCCAGCGTGCTTTTGTCTGCGCTTTGTGCCTCGGCCCACGCGTCGCGGGCAACGAGCCACCTTCAGCCGACGACAAAGCCACAATGTGAGTGCGGCTGGCTCGTCGAAGATTACGAAGAACCGGGCGATCAGGAGTTTGTGGCTCAGGGTTGTTCAGCTCTTGAGGATTGACGCGGCAGATCGAGAGATCGCTGTGGAGGCTGTGACGAACGATGCGAGTGCTGAAATCTGGCGTCGGGTTGCCTCTTGTGGCAGTCTGATACCCATCAGTTGGGTGCCATCCGGCTATCGCCTCTCCATCGCTGGCAGGGGCGGCGCAGTTTGATCTGCATTGCCCGACGAAGGGCAGTCGCGTCAGTCCGGACTCGTCACGGCGCCTGGTGTGGTGAGCGCAGCACTGAGCGGAGGGCGTGTTCATCCGGTCCACGGCCAGCACAACACCCCGCGAGCTTCCCGTCGACGACAACCGCCGGCAGGCTTCGGATGCCGAGCCGCATGGCCAGAGCCGCAGTCTCGTCATGGTGCATGTCACGAACATGGATCTGGTGCTGATCGCGCGAGATGTCTTTCACCATTTCGATGGTCTGTCTGCAGGTCGAGCACCCGGCGCTGAAGATTTCGATGGTTTTGGTCATCATGGCTCTCCCCGGTCATGGTCCAGGCTCTCAAGAATCGGACACGCGGCGAATCGTCAATCGCTCCACGACGCGACCTCCGAGCCTGAGAATACTCTAGACCCTGGACCTTGCCACGGAGTCAAGCGCCAAACTCCAGGTTCACCCGGCGGTTGCCAATCGCGCCGTTACTACGTCCGCCTATCGGCGACAGAACACGCGCGCTCGCATCAACTTGTCCAGGTGTACACGGTCGGCCGTCCCCGCGGTGTGCGTCTGCGTGAATGCGCTCGAGTGCCCGGCGACCTGGTTTGTTCAGGCCGCTGGCGGCTCCCACGCGAATGCCTGCAGCGGGGCGTCGAGTGGTGTCGCGGCGATGTGATTCGTGTAGTTGCTGAGGGTTTTCATCGCGACACCCACCAGCACTTCGAAGGCCTGTTCCCGGGCGTAACCGGCATCAACAAATCGCTGGAGGTCGGGGCCGTCGATCACGCCGCGGTGCTCGACCACGATCATCGTGAAGACCCTCAACGCATCGAGTTTGGCATCGGCCAGAGGACGGCCAGCCCGGAGCGCGTCGATCTGGTCGTCCGCGAACCCCGCCATCTTGAGGCCCGCCGTGTGCGCCGCGACGCAGTAGCGACAGTCATTGACCATGCTGGCCGACACGAGCACCACCTGCTGGGCGACCGGGCTGAGCGAGGTCTGACTCACCAGCTCGTTGAGGAGAACGTAGGCCTTCAAGGCCGCGGGCGCCGCGGCGAGTTCGCCGAGCAGATTCGGCAGGAACCCAAACTTCTTCTGCGCCGCCTCGAGCGTTTCTCTGGCAGCAGCTGGCGCGGACTCGACGGTGTGGATCGCAAACGAACTCATATTGGTTGCCTCTCAGCCCTGTCGTGATGGACCGGTCTGCCCACTATCGCGGGTTTGGCGGCCACGTGAACCGGCGTCTGCCAGAACGGTGAGATCCCTCACCGGCGCTGCCGCTCGCGTGCGTGTAATGAAAGCGGGTTCCCAGGGGACTGATGGCCTGCCGGGGAGTATTCGACTGCCGGGGAATATTCGAATGGTCGTGAGCGTTTGTATCCAGGAATAGGGAAGCGCATGATCGCAGGTACGAGCATGATCGAGTCAGGCGAAGCGGGAGTTGGAGCGGTGGCCAGGCGGAGCATCGCCGATTGGCGTGCGGCTGGGCTGATTGCGGGTGTGATGCTGTTGGGTGCCGCGGGGATCGGTCACGCTCAACTGCGTGGCGTCCAGGCGGAGGTGACCCCGCTAGTCGGCAACGACGGCGTCCACGCGGCCACCGAGGTGCGTGCGGCGATACAGGTCCAGCTGCCGGACGGATTCCACGTCCAGTCCGACAAGCCCCGGGACCCGTCGCTGATTCCAACCGTCCTGATGGTCGATCCACCAGCGGGCCTGTCGGTCGTCGCGATCGCCTATCCGCCCTCAACCAACTTCGCACAGGAGGGTGCGGAGCAACCGCTGGCCGTCTTCGAGCGCGAGTTTGTGATTGGCGTGCGCCTGGCGGTCGGCCGCGACGTCCCACCGGGAGAGCTCATCGTCCCGGTCAGGCTTCGGTATCAGGCGTGCGACGACCGGTCGTGCTTCGCGCCGACGACAGCCGAGACCCAGTGGTCCCTGCGGGTGGTACCTGCTGATGTCGCTGTCAGCGCGCAGCATGGTGACCTGCTCGATCGCCTGGCGTTCGGTCAGGGCGCGGCGCCGGCGGCCCAGTTGGCGTCGACTCCGGGGGCCGCGGCTACGGTCGGGGACGCCGGCGTGGCCCAGCTCGACCACTTCACGGTACTTGCCTCCGCTGGCGGTTATGTGGGAGCCGACGACTTCCTCGCATTCCTGCACAATGCCGAAAGCGGCGTCAGGCCCAGAGGCCTCTTCGATGGCCGCGGCCCGCTGGCTATTCTGCTCATCGTGTTCCTCGGGGGGCTCGCCCTCAACCTCACTCCGTGCGTGCTGCCCATGATTCCGATCAACCTGGCCATTATCGGCGCCGGGGCGCAGGCCGGATCCCGCCGCCGCGGGTTTCTGCTCGGTTCCACATACGGCGTTGCCATGGCGGTCGTGTACGGGGTGCTCGGCCTGGTGGTCATTCTCACCGCCAGCACGTTTGGCGCCATCAACGCGTCGCCCTGGTTCAATGTCGGCATCGCGGCCCTCTTCGTCGTGCTCGGATTGGCGATGTTCGATGTGATTGCGATCGACTTCTCGTCGCTCTCGAGCCGATGGCAGCCCGGCGCCGATCGCCGCGGCAGTTTTGCCCTGGCGTTCACCATGGGCGGCGTCGCGGCCCTGCTCGCGGGTGCGTGCGTGGCTCCGGTCGTCATTCAAGTCGTGCTGTTTTCGAGCGACCTCTACGCCACGGGAACGAGCAGCGCCCTGGCCCTCCCGTTTGTGCTGGGTCTCGGGATGGCCGTGCCGTGGCCGGTTGCCGGGGCGGGCCTCTCGGCCCTGCCCAAGCCCGGTCTGTGGATGGTTCGCGTCAAGCAGGCGTTTGGCGTCTTGATTCTCGGCACCGCGCTCTACTACGGCTACCTGGCCTATGGACTGTTTTCGAACCGCTGGGTCGACGCATCCTCGGTCGCGTCCAGCGTCGACGAGAAGGTCACGGCCGGCTGGCATTCGTCGCTGTCCGACGGTTTGACGGAGGCCACCCGCGAACAGAAGCTGGTGCTCATCGACCTGTGGGCGACCTGGTGCAAGAACTGCCTGACGATGGACAAGACGACGTTTGAGGACCCAGCCGTCATCGCTGGCCTTGGCGACTACGTGAAGATCAAGTTCCAGGCCGAAGACCCTGACGTCGAACCTACCAAGTCCGTCATGGCTCGGTTCAACGCGATCGGCCTGCCCACCTATGTCGTCCTGCGGCCGGAGGCCCCGGGGCCGGTGGCCGCGAATATCACGCGTGAATGGACTGGAGGAAACCGGTGAATCGACTGATTGCAGCGGTGATAGTGGTGGTCTGTGCCGGGCTCACGGTGCATGCGCAACCGGCGCCGTCGATCGTGGCCGACGTGCGGGCCGCGATCGCGAACGGCGATTTCGCCCGCGGCGACACGGCTTTGGCAGCCTACCGGAAGGCCCGTGGCGTGACGCCCGAAATGCTGGAGGCGCTGTCGTGGATGGGCCGGGGCGCCCTCGCGGCCAGGAAACTCGACACCGCGGAGCGCTACGCCGCGGAAACCTACAAGCTGTCGGCCGCGCTACTCAAGAGCCGCAAACTCGATGAGGAACCGCGTCTGCCGATCGCGATCGGTGCCGCGATCGAAGTGCTGGCGCAGGTCGATGCCCAGCGTGGGGCACGGACTAACGCGGTACTCTTCCTCGGCCAGGAGCTTGCTGCCTTCAAAGCGACGTCGATCGAGAAACGGATTCTGAAAAATATCAACCTGCTCAGTCTCGTCGGCACGCCCGCGCCGGCGCTCGACACCACGGATCATCTGGGAGTTCAGCCGCCCGCGATCGTGAGCCTGAAGGGTAAGGTCGTTCTGCTGTTCTTCTGGGCGCACTGGTGTCCAGACTGCAAAGCCCAGGCGCCAATTCTGGCTCGTCTGGCCGATACCTACGGCTCCAAGGGCCTCGCAATTCTGGCGCCGACCCAGCGGTTCGGCTACGTGGCGGGAGGAAAATCGGCGGCCGCCGATGAAGAAACGCGGTACATCGACCAGGTGCGCCAGGCGTCCTACCCGGTGCTGGCCGGCCAGGCGATCCCGCTGAGCGCCACCAATCACATTCGCTACGGCGTCAGCACGACGCCCACATTGGTCATGATCGATCGCGACGGAATCATCCGCCTCTATCACCCAGGAAGCATGAGCCATGAAGAGCTCGAGCCCCTCGTTCGGTCGCTCGTCGATCCGTCGTGACGCGTGCGGGGTGAGCAAACCATGAGTTGTTCCGCTAATTGTGTCGAGATGGCCGAACTGGCCGACGACTACCTACACGATCGGATGTACTGGATCGAGCGCGTGCGCTACCGCGTACATCTGGCCACATGCCGGGCCTGTCGTGAGCGACTCGGTCGCGAAGAGGCGTCACAGAACCCTCCGGCGGATCCGCTGCGTCGCGACCGCAGTCCGTCGAGGCCAACGGGCCAGCTGTAACGCCCGGCCTCCTCACCAGACTACTCGCAAGTGGGGCCGCCCGGGATTGACCTGGCGCCGGTCTGCCACAAAGTGGAGCAACTTATGCAAACTCGATTCGTCATCGCCACCGCCTTCGCCGCCGCCATTGCCGCACCCAGCTTCCTGTCGGCGCAGAAGCCCGCCGAAATGCCGTCGTTCAAGGCCGAAAAGTGCTACGGCGTTGCCAAGGCCGGCGCCAACGACTGTGCCTCAACCGGCAACAACTCCTGCGGCGGCACGTCCAAGCGCAACGGCGACTCCAAGGCGTGGCTGTTCGTGCCGGAAGGTTACTGCGAGCGCATCGTCGGCGGCAGCAAGACCGCGAAGTAGGGACTCACGGGTGGCCATTGTCATGTCTTCGATTCCTCGGAATCCGACGCAAACCGGCGTTGGTTTGAGGTTGCCGCACATCGAAGAGGCGGTGGCCACCCACCCACCCGCGGGCTGGTTCGAAGTGCATCCCGAGAATTTTTTATCCAACCCCCACGCGCTGGAACTGCTTCAGGACCTGTCAGCGCGGTATCCCATTTCAATCCACAGCGTCGGCCTCTCGGTGGGCAGCGCCAGCGGGATCGACCGCACCCACCTCGCTCGCGTGCGGGCGATGGTGGACCGGATCGACCCGATTCTCGTGTCGGGGCATCTCGCGTGGTCGACACATCAGGGCGAATACCTGAACGACCTGCTGCCGTTGCCCTATACCGTCGAGACGCTGGCGGTCGTGGTTCGCCACCTCCATGAAGTGCAGGATGGGTTGGGACAGCCGTTTTTGCTCGAGAATCCCTCGTGCTACGTCGGCTTCGCCGGATCAACCATGACGGAAGTGCAGTTCCTGAACGAACTGGTCGACCAGAGCGGCTGCCGGCTGTTGTGTGACGTGAGCAACGTGCACCTGAGCGCCCACAACATGGGCTACGACCCGCGAGCCTATCTGAATGGCCTTCCTGCCGACGCCGTCGGCGAGCTGCACCTGGGCGGATTCACGCTTGAGGAAGACGCGGGGACGCCGGGGGGGGGCGTGTTGGTTGACACCCACGACACGACGGTCGCGCCGGCGGCCTGGGACTTGTACGCATATGCCGTGACGAAGTTCGGCCCCAAGCCGACACTCATCGAATGGGACAACGAGATCCCCGGGTTGGCCACTCTGCTTCACGAGGCGGCGATGGCCGACGCCGTGATCGCCCGGGTCCTTGCCGCGGAGGTTACCCGTGCTGTCACTGGCTGAGGTGCAGTCGCAGCTTCGCAACGCGGTTGTCAGCGGAGACGTCGCCGCGGTCGCGCCCCTTCTCGTAGGCGGCCAAGATCCATCAGGGCGTCTCGGTATTCACCGCCGACACTACGAAGCCAGCCTGCTCGCAGCGATCATGGGCCGGTTTCCCGCCACCAGTTGGCTGGTCGGTACTCCATGGCTGGAGGCGGCCGCTGCCGACTTCGTTCGCCAGTGTCCGCCAACCGCTCCCTGCATCGCGGATTACGGCCGGGCATTTCCGGCATTCCTCGCGGCTCGACCCGGCAGGGAAGGTGTTGCGTACCTGGAGTCGTTTTCCGAAATGGACTGGCAATTGGGTCGCCTCTCGGTCGCGGTTGACCTGCCTGCCCTGGATGTCGCCGTCCTGGCCGCCGTCTCGCCCGAGACTCTTCTCGATGTGGTCCTGACCGTTCAGCCGGGCACTTACTACGCAGAGGCCATGTGGCCGATCGACGAACTGATTGGGCTGTATCTCTCTGACGCCGCGCCGGAACAGGTCACGCTCGCCGAGAGTCCTGTGCGGATCGAGGCCAGGGGAGCCAGGGGCAAGCTTCGCTTCAGCCGGATCGCCTCAGGCGACTTCCGTTTCCGCCTAGCCGTTTCTCAGGGGACGCCGTTGGGCGCCGCGGCCGAGCGTGCCGCTTTGTGCGATCGGAGCTTTGATCCCGGCCGCGCGCTGGCCGCGTTGTTCAACGAGGGGCTGGTATCGGACATGAATGTCACTCTGTCAGGAGCCGTATGACCATGATTGTCGGGCTGTTTGATTCTGTTTGCGAAAGGCTCTCTCGCCTTCCCCTGTCATGGCTGCAGCTGGCCATGCGAATCGCGATCGGCGCGGTGTTTCTGAATGCGGGACTGATGAAGTACCGGTCATGGGAGTTAACGCTCCTGCTGTTCCGGGACGAGTACAAGGTCCCGTTCGCGGATCCCGCCCTGGCGGCACGGATGGCGACCTTCAACGAACTGACGTTTTCGACGCTGCTGATTCTGGGCCTGGCCACCCGAATGGCGACGCTACCGTTTCTCGGCATGCTGGTCGTGATCCAGACCTTTGTCTACCCGCAGGCGTGGGTTGAACACCTGACGTGGGCAGCGATCCTGCTTTTCCTGCTCACGCGGGGCCCCGGTGCGATCTCGATCGATCACCTGATCTGGCGCCGATTCCACGGTGCGCGGAAATCAGCCGCGTGACCGATCTCGTTGCGCGCAGCGATAGCCAAGGGGTAGTTGGGATGTATCAGGCACCATGGCGGTCGAATACGTGGATTCAAGTCGTCGTCCTGGCGGGCTTGTGCGTGTTGCCGGCGTCCGGCTCGAGGATGCCGATACCGCCTCAACGCGTGAGGTGACCAGCGGCCCGGCCGGACAGTTCGAGTTCGCCGGCCTGCCGCCGGCGTCGAGATTCACGCTGCAGGTCGCGTCTGACGGGTTTCGCACCACCCGTCGCACCTTGTCGCCGCTGACGGCCGGAGAGCGAAGGCTGGTCGACGTGCTCCTCGAACCGCAGGGCGTCAGCGAGGCTGTCGTCGTGACTGCAAACGGTCCGCTCGGTCGCTCGTTATCACCGGAGCTGGGTGGTAACCTCGGCCGCGAGCAACTCGACCGCGTGCCGGCCAACGGTCACGATCTGGTTGCCCTCGCCTACCGGCCGACAGCCGCCGGCCGGACGCTGAACTGATCCCCAGTCTCAACGACCGGCGCCACGTCGTCGCGATCAATGGCCTGGTGCGCGACTCTAGAACGCCCACAAGTCTCCGAAGCTTTTGCTTGGTGCGAAAAGAAAGAGTGTCGACGGCCGCCACTGACCGGCCCTGATACTTCGCGATCTCTTGACTCGCAAACCCGGCTCTCTTCCACACGCAGACGAGGCGTTCCTCCCTCGAGATAGTGACTGGCGGTCGGATCGCAGTGCAGGTAGATCGATGCCGCTGGTTTTCGCACGCGTCGAAGCTCGATCAGCCGTGGTGCCAGAGAATCACTGGTTTCACCAGCTGACATCACGGCCCTGCAACTGTTAACCGGAGGGTTGCGGGTTCCATCGCATGGAGCCACTCATTTCGGCTTCGCCTCCATACGGCCACGCCGATCACGCTGATTCAGAGCTGGCGGCCGGAGGGGAAGAACGGTAGGTGACCGGTGGCAAGGCAATGTGATGCAGTGATGCACAGGTGGTATGGTCGTGCATCATGCGAACGACAATCACGCTCGATGATCGCGTCCTGGCGCAGCTCAAGAAAAGGGCAGCTGAATCAGGCACGTCCGTTAGCCGACTGATCGAGCAGGCGGTTCGGCTGCTGATCCGCACTCCGCCATCATCGAAGCGGCAGGAGCGGTTTGAGCTCGTGACGTTTGGGCGTGGTGGGCGTTTCTCGCAACACAATATCGACAAGACCTCCAGACTCGTCGAAGACGACGACGTCGCGCGGTACGCCGGCCGCGGCTAGCCGCAATGCAGCTACCCGACGTCAACGTCCTGATTTATGCGCACCGCGAGGACGCGCGCGAACACGAGCGGTACGCCGCCTGGCTGCGGGCGTTGACTGAAGCGGGACGAGCCCTTTGCCGTATCCGAGGCCATGCTCGCCAGCGTCATTCGGATCGTCACGAACCCCAAGATCTTTGACCCGCCGTCGCCGATGGAGGCGGCGATCGGATTCTGTCAGCGGCTGATTGATTGGCCGCGGGCAGTGATGGTCGTTCCGACCCGCCGGCATTGGGACATCTTTACCGGGCTCTGCGCAAACAGCCACGGACCGCTCGTGGGAGATGCCTACCTTGCCGCGCTCGCCATCGAACACGGATGCGAGCTGATCACGACCGACAGTGATTTTTCCCGGTTCGCCGGTCTACGGTGGCGCCATCCGTTTGCGGCATCGAAGGGCGAATCGAAGAACCAATAGAGGATTCACGCCCACCTTCGCCAAGGCTATGGTGGGCAGGCCACCGAAGCCGGTCTCATCCTCGACACCGCGGCGTACATGTCGCCGGAATGCCGATCACGCTGATCCAGCACTGGCGGCCGGAGGGGAAGCAATAATCCGAGCACGTCGCCGCGCTGCGGTTCGGGAGACCTAGGGCGATTTCGTGTCAGAGGATTTGAGCAGGCGCTTGTCAAAGGTCAACAGCTTCGACTTGTGGGCGCGGCTGTCGCCCAGAATCAGGTAGTCGGCGAAGTCAGCGACGCCGTCCCGGAATTCTCCGAGCGCCGCTTCGAACAGAGCCCGTTGCTGCAAGCGGAATCCGACATTGCCGCGCAGGTGTTCGAGCACCGCCAGGATCTCGGCTTTCGGCAGCCCATACGCCGTTTCCAGCACCCACACGGTCTCGACCTGGACGATCTGCGAGATCTGAACCTCCCGCGCGCGGCGAAGAGCGGCACGAGCCGACGCCACCTGGCGCGGCTCGCCCGGGTCATCCACCAATGCCCGGACCAGGACACTAGTGTCAACCGAGATCACCGGCCGGCCCGCTTGCGGATCGCCAGTTCCATGCCGGCCAGGCTGACGCTGCGCCGGCTTGTCACCAATCCGAAGGCCGCCGAGACGTTCTGCTCCACGGCCTGCACCAGCACCCGGTCGCCGTCCTGCACGAAGGCAACCCGATCGCCAGTCCGCAGGCCCAGCTTGCGCCGCACCGCGGCTGGAATCGTGACCTGTCCCTTCTGCGTCACCGTCGAAGTATCCATAGCATCACCACGCATTACTATTGAATCAATGTATTACATTTTACAACAAGTAATGCTCCGTCACCGTCAGAGCGGTAGGGTGCGGTGCCGTGTTCCGCGACATGATCATCAGGGCGTTTCGCTGAATCGTCGCGAAGAGCTCCGGAAGACCGCGACACCCTTGGGCGGATGACGATCGCGCCGTTGTCGACCGTTGTCCACGCCGCATCATCGAACCTGGCTGGACTTTTGTGTGGACGCGTCGAGACATCACTCAATCAGTCGTGGTCATCAGGCCGCTGCTGGCCTTCTTTTTCGCCCCGACGGGGCGGTTGCGGCACCGCTCACGTCGGCACACCCAGGCGAGGCAGCAGCCACACTTGCAGCACGAACCACACGGCGAGAAACGCGACGAACGTCAGCACATTATCCATATCATTTCACCCACACCTCGCTTTGACGAACACGTCGGGCGTCGCGACCAGCAGCGGGCTCCGCGCCTTGAACGCCTCGGCATACCGCACCTCGACGAGGCTGCCGACCTACCGATCTTCCGCGCTGTACTTGTCGACGAGAGTGGCCTGGTCGCCGCTGAACACCGACTCGTAGGCCCGCACCGCCGACATCTTCTGTGCGTAGACCTCGCTGACGTCGATCGCGAAATCGAAGCCGCTCCACGGCGGCTCCATCCGGCAGTGCCCGAAGAACAGCCGCTCGATCGCGTGCGGCTCGGTGCCGTCAAGCACCTCGCCGCCAGCCACCTCATCCCACTTCGGCAGCCGCGCGTAGAATACGCCGTAGACGACGATGTTGGTCACGGCGGCGTGGTCGGGGTGCACGCCAGCGCCCAAGGTGGTGAAGACCAGCCGCGGCTTGTGCCGGCGCAGTACCCGGGCGACTGCCAGCCGGCCCTCAATGGTGTCGAGGATGAGCCGATCGCGCAGGTCGACAAACAGCACGCTCATCCCGTCGCGCACGAGGATCGCGGCGGTGCCACCCCATCACCACTTCTATATCGTCGGGGTGCACCCCGAACGCTACCACATCGAATCGGCCGGTCGCCGCCGAGCCTGCCAGTGTCCGTCCCCTTGTCTTGGCGATGCCCCGAACGCCGGTAGTAGCCGTTCCATCGCGGCGTGGTCGCCCGATGAAGCATCGTCCGTTCGTCAGAGATGCAAATTGGCCCCCGAACGTGACAGTGGTGTCACCCAGCCCGTCTGTCGTCGGGTCGCCCAACGATCGCGCCGGCAGGATTCGCCAACTAACGGTGGCACGATCGACACCGTGTGACGCACGAGGACGTTCGTCGATTTGCTGGTCGCGACTGGGCTCTGGCCTCTGCAGCGAAGGACCGCGCCTGGCTCGCCGCCGATCGCCGGAGCCGGTCGAGACCCACGAGCTGGCAGGTCTCGACTCTCTTCGTGCGCCCGATGTTCGGCTGCGACAGAACTCAGGAACGGCTCCCTGGCGGATCGACGCGTGGGTACGCCGGAGAGGACACTGTGCTCAATGGCACAGACGCGGGAGCAGACTGTCGTCCACACTGCGTCCATGCTGTTCGAAAAGTTCTCCGCCCGCTCGCTGCACCTGGCCAATCGCCTGGTGATGGCGCCAATGACCCGTAGCCGGGCGACCCCCGAGCACACACCGGACGACCTGATGGCGACCTACTACGGCCAACGTGCGACGGCGGGGCTCATCATCACCGAGGGCACCTCGCCCAGTCCCAATGGCTTGGGCTATCCCCGGATTCCCGGGCTGTACGACACCACGCAGGTCGAGGCCTGGAAGGCCACGACGGCCGCCGTACACGCCCGAGGGGGCACGATTTTCGTCCAGTTGATGCATTGCGGGCGGGTGGCGCATGTCGCCAATCTGCCCTCCGGTGCCGAGGTGCTGGGGCCGGGTACGACGGCCTGCCCGGGCGAGATGTACACCGACTCCCTCGGCCTGCGGCCGCACAGTGCGCCGCGCGCCATGACCGCGGCCGATTTGGCGCATGTCGTCACCGAGTACGCAACGTCGGCGAAGCTGGCCATCGACGCCGGCTTCGACGGGGTCGAGCTGCACGGCGCGAACGGCTACCTGATCGAGCAGTTTCTCAATCCGCTCGTCAACCAGCGCACCGACAACCATGGCGGCAGTATCGACAGCCGCAACCGCCTGGCACTGGCGATCGCGCGCGCGACGGTGGACGCCGTCGGCCGCGATCGGGTCGGCATCCGGCTGTCGCCCTACGGGGTGTTCAACGGGACCGGCGCGTTCCCTGACGTGGAGGCGCAGTATCTGGCGCTGGCGGCCGCACTGTCGTCGCTGGGCCTGCTGTATATCCACCTGGTCGATCACTCGGCCATGGGCGCACCACCCGTGCCGGCTGACTTCAAGCTGGCCCTGCGCGCCGCCTTCAACGGGCTGTTCATTCTCTCCGGCGGCTTCAATCATGGCAGCGCCGAACAGGCGCTGAGCGAGAAGCGCGGCGACCTCGTCGCCTTCGGACGTCCGTTCCTGGCTAATCCGGATCTCGTGGCGCGCATGCGACAAGACGCGCCGTTTAATACGCCCGACATGGCGACCTTCTACGTGCCCGGCGCGAAGGGCTACACCGACTATCCCGCCCTCGCCGATTGACCAACGCGACAAATGTTTACACAAAGGCAGTTCGCAGCCCAGGGTGGTCGCCTGTAAGGCGAAGCCGTCTATCGCCGGCAGCCGCGGATGAGAATTTAACGGCCGCGAGGATTAGAATCGGAGACAGCCATGGCGGCATTGCTCGCGCCTGTCCGCTCTCCGGTTCCCGGTCCCTCGACCTGGCTGCCTGGAGGCGCGTACTGGGCCTTCCGCAAAGACCCACTCGCCTTCTTCACCACCACCGCGCGCACCTATGGCGACCTCGCCGGCTTCTCGTTCGGCCCGCAGAAGGTTTACCTGATCAGCCGGCCCGAGTGGATTGAAGACGTCCTCGTCAAATCGGCGTCGAAGTTCGGCAAGGGCATTGCCCTCGAGCGCGCCAAGGCGTGAAGCACCAGCGCATTCCCCGGATCGCGCGCCGCCAGCAGCATGGTGATCAGGTCCTGGGGGCCTGGCACACCATCGGCGGCCACCCGATTGAGCAGGGCGCGCTGGTGATTCTCAGCCAGTGGGTCGTGCATCGGGATCCCCGGTGGTGGGACGAACCCGACACCTTCAAGCCGGAACGATGGCTCTCGCCATCTGAGTCAGCGGCGGCTCGGCCGAAGTACGCCTACTTTCCGTTTGGCGGCGGCTCGCGCGTCTGCATCGGCGAGTCGTTCGCGTGGACCGAAGCCATTCTCTTGCTCGCCACAATCGCGCCGCGGTGGTGATTCGTGCGCGGTGAGGCGCCGGCACCGACCACGGAGCCACGAATCACGCTGAGGCCGAAAGGGCTGACGATGATAGCGGCACCGTCCCCGTTTGAACAGGCATCCACCCGGTGAGCGCGTGGCTGGCGGTCGAGGTCGCCATCATCGGGTGAAGCGAACCGGCAGAACCGCGCGCGCCTGCCCGCCGCCGCCCTGGTTCATGCTCGCCGGCGAGGGTTCAGTGGTCGCCCGGCTGCCAAGTCGACACGACTGACGCCGCGATCGTGCCATCGAGCTCGCTCCACCGTCCGATGGGCACGTCGAGGTCGAGGAGCGCCGCCGTCGTCAGAGGGTGATACTCGCCGGTCAACTGCCGCACCAAATCCTCGAGCCCGGGATTGTGTCCGACAATCAGCACCGTCTGCACCTCCTCGCGCACGTCGTTCAGGACATCGAGCACGGCCTGAGTCGTCGCGTGATAAAGCGACGGCTCGATCATGACCTCGATCGAGTAGCCGGCCGCTTTTACTACCGCCTCCGCCGTCGTGCGCGCGCGAACGGCGTCGGACGTGATGATGACCTCGGGTTGCCGCGAGTGGTTGCGAAGCCACTCGCCGACGCGCGGAGCGTCGCGCCGGCCGCGATCGTTGAGCGGCCGCTGCCAATCGTCGAGCGAGGCGTCATTCCAGCTCGATTTTGCATGTCTGAGAATCAGCAGTTGCTTCATTGAGCTCCTGGCGTAGCCGACCGCCATTTACGCCGACTTGACGATTGACCTAAAAGATCTCGCGGCATGATGTCGCGGAGCCATAATAATCGACGTGCGGGCGTCACGATGATCGACGGGTTGTGGTCAGCGCTGATCTACGGTGGACTCCTGGCGGTGGTCATCGGCGCCGTCAGTGTCATCAAGCCAGTTCGCCTGGTGCGTGTGCGAACTCGCAAGCACGGGGCGATAGTGCTGATCGGTGGTGGACTTGCGGTGCTCGCGGCGTGTCTGTCAGTGCCATCGCTAACAGCCGTCACCAGTTCGGGATCGGCCCTCGACGAGTTCACTCCCGCGTTTCACTTTCGTGAGCATCACGAGACGATGATCGAGGCGCCGGCGGCGGACGTCTTCGCCGCGATCCAGGCGACCACCGCTGGCGAGATCGCGCTGTTTCAGACGTTCACATGGCTGCGACGACTCGGCCGCCCTGGCGCGGAGAGCATTCTGAACGCCCCCGATGGCCTGCCGATTCTGGACGTGGCGACTCGTACGACATTTCTCACGCTCGCCGAGCGGCCGTCGCAAGAAGTCGTCATTGGCAGCGTCGTCATCGCCCCACCCGGCTTCCGTCGCCGAGATGTCTCGACTGGTGACCAGTTCAAGGCCGTCGCGCACCCAGGCTTCGCACTCGCCGCCTTCAACTTCAGGCTAGTTGAGGAAGGGGCGTTGACGCGCTTGACGACCGAGACCAGGGTGGTCGCCACCGACAACTGGACGCTGCGACGGTTCACCGCCTACTGGCGGGTGATTTATCCCGGCAGCGCCATCCTCCGGGTGACCTGGCTACGGGCGATCAAACGCCGCGCCGAAGCCACCGCCTCGCGCATTCGCCCTTGACCGTTTCGGTGCACGGGCCGTCCTCCTGGCTGCCAGGTGGCTCGTTCCGCGTCGCACGAAGGTGGAAGACGCCTCTACGAGCCGGGACCCAGGACATCAACGCGGGCGTCATAAGATAGAAGCCAGATGTCCGTTCTTGTTGCCGAAGACCTCCAGAAAACCTATACCAGCGGTGAAGCAAAGGTCACGGCCCTCGCTGGCGTGTCATTTGCCATTGAGAAGGGCGACTTCGTCGCACTGATGGGTCCATCTGGCTGCGGCAAGTCGACCTTGCTGCACGTGTGCGGTGCCATGGACCGCGCCTCGTCTGGCAGCATCATGCTCAACGGCCAGAACCTGGCCACGCTCGGCGACGACGACCTCACGCACGTGCGGCGGGAACAGGTCGGCTTCGTGTTCCAGTTCTTCAACCTGCTGCCGACCCTGACCATTGGCGACAACATCGCCCTGCCCTGTCTGCTGGCGGGCATGAAAGGTGAGGCGGCCGACGCGCGCGCGAAGGCGCTGGCCGAACGGGTCGGCATCGCGCATCGCTTGTCGCACTTCCCGCAGCAGGTGTCGGGTGGTGAGATGCAGCGCGCCGCGATCGCCCGCGCCCTCGTGCATCAGCCGGCGCTGCTGGTCGCCGACGAGCCGACCGGCAACCTCGACTCCGACAACGGCGCGAAGGTGCTGGCGCTGCTGGCGGAACTCAACCGGGAGATGAGCGTGACGGTGCTGCTGGCCACTCATTCGGCGGATGTGGCGGCCGCGGCGACGCGCGTGTTGCGAATGCGAGACGGCCGGTTCGAGGTCAGGCAACCCTAACGGGTTGCCTCCACAACATCGTGCGGCTCTTCTACCAGTTCATTCTGCGGCCCCTCGCGGGCGACCAACTGCGAACGGCCACCACCATCCTCGGTGTCGCCCTCGGCATTGCCGTCGTCGTCGCCATCCAACTGACCAATGCCAGCTCGGTACGGGGCTTCGAGACGGCGCTGGAGACGGTGGCCGGCAAGACCGCGGTCGAGATTGTCGGCACCGGTGGCGTCGACGAGACGGTGCTGCCCTCGCTCGGATGGCTGCGCGACTACGGCGTCGTCAGTCCGGTGATTGAAGGCAATGCGGCACTGGTGGCGAGCGATACGCGCAGCCTCGCCCGACGCGACCTGGAGGCGGTGCGCGTGCTGGGCGTCGACATCCTGCGCGACATGCCGTTCCGGGACTATCAACTCCTCGATGTCGGTGCTCCGAACGGACAAGGTGAAGATGTCACGACGCAGAAATTTCTCGAGATCCTGACCAACGAGCGGTCGGTGGTGATCAGCGAGAAGCTGGCGAAGCGGCGCGGTTTCACCCTCGGCGGCGAGATGCGGATGATGTTTGGCGACCGCGTCAACACCTACATCGTCCGCGGGTTGCTGAAGGACGAAGGCCCGGCGCGGGTGCTCGACGGCAACTTCATCCTGATGGACATTGCCGCGGCGCAGTTCGCATTCGACCGGCTGGGCCGCATCGATCGCCTCGACGTGCTGCTGCCAGACGGCGCGGACTTCGATCAGTCGCTCGACGCCATCGTCGCGCGCATGCCGTCGGGCTTGACCGCGCAGCGGCCGTCACGCCGTGGCGAGCAGGTGGAAACCATGCTCGCCGCGTTCCACACCAACCTCACCGCCCTGTCCTGGATCGCCCTGATCGTCGGGCTGTTCCTGGTCTACAACACGGTCACGATTTCGGTGGTGGCTCGACGGCAGGAGATCGGCACGCTGCGCGCCCTCGGGCTGACCCGCCGCAACGTGCTGTTCCTGTTTCTGGGCGAGGCCGCCGCGCTGGCGGTCGCCGGCATTGTGATTGGCCTCGGTCTCGCGCGCCTGCTGGCCGATGCGGCCGTCGCCATGACCTCCGCGACGGTGAGCACGATCTACATTGCCGCCGCCTCGGCGCCGCCCGACATGAACTGGAACCACGTCTGGCTGGCCGCGCTGATCGGACTGCCCCTGTCGCTGCTGGCCGCGGCCATGCCGGCGCTTGAGGCCAGCCGCGTGCCACCGACCGCCGCCATGCGCGGACACGACACCCTCGACATGCGCCGGCGCCTGAAGCCCGCCATGCTGATCGCGCCGCTCGTCGTCTTGGCGCTGGCCTTCGGCCTTGCGCAACTGGGTCCGGTCGATGGCCGGCCGCTGTTCGGCTACCTGGCCTCGTTTGCGATCGTGATCGGCGCCGGCTTGCTGGTGCCGGCCATCATGTTCGGACTCGCCCGCGCCGGCCGGGGCTTCTTGCGCAGGCGTCTGGGCGTCGAAGGCCTGCTCGCGCACGCCAACCTGACCTCGGCGATTCCGCGGCTCTCGATCTCGGTGGCGGCGCTGTCGGTCAGCCTCTCGATGATGGTGGCCATCGCCATCATGATCGGCAGCTTCCGCGACACGGTCGTCTATTGGGTAGGACAAACCCTGCAGGCCGACTTGTTCATCGGCCCGGGGATCCGGCCGACGGTGGGGCAGGAACAGACGCTGTCGCCCGACGTGATTGCCGCCGTCCAGCGCCATCCGGCGGTGACCGCCATCGACAGCTTCCGGAACGTCGATCTCGTCTACGACAACCGGCTCACGGTGCTGGGCGCCGGCACCTTCACCGTGGTGCTGGAGCACGGCGCCTTGCTGTTCAAGAGCCCCGCCAACGCGCGCGATGCGGTCCGCAATGCGATTGGACGCGACCACGTGATCGTCTCGGAGGCGTTCTCGAACAAGTTCAACAAGCGCGAGGGCGACACCCTCAGCCTGCCGACGCCGAAAGGCTTGCGCGACTTCCAGGTCGCCGCGGTCTACTACGACTACTCGAACGATCGCGGCGTCGTCATCATGGACGTCGGCACGTTCCGCCAATACTTCGGCGACCTGGCGCCAAGCGGCGTCGCCGCCTTTCTCAAGGAGGATGCGGACCCGGAGAAAGTGCGGGCCGAAATGCTGGCGTCGCTTGATGAGGGCCATCGCGCCTTCATCTTCAGCAACCGGACGCTCCGCAACGAGGTGCTCCGCATCTTTGACAGTACCTTTGCCATCACCTACGCCCTCGAACTGATCGCCATTGTCGTGGCCATGCTCGGTGTCGCCGGAACGCTGCTCACGCTGGTGCTCGAGCGACGGCGAGAGCTGTCACTGTTGCGGCTGACCGGCGCTGACCGCAAACAGGTGAGACGAATGGTGATTATTGAAGCGGCGCTGATCGGCGCGGTGAGCCAGGGGATCGGCCTGACGATGGGGTTTGCGCTGTCGATGGTGTTGATCTACGTGATCAACGTGCAGAGCTTTGGGTGGACGATTCAATTCCACCTGCCGACGGCGTTCCTGATTCAATCGTCGATCGCCGTCGTCGTTGCCACGGCGATTGCCGGGATCTATCCGGCGCGGCGGGCCGCGCAGCTGGTGTTGTCGCATGACGAATAGCCTGGTCTTGTTACTGCTCGTCATGGCGCTCGGTGCCCAAGCCTCAAGCCCCAAGCCCCAAGCCTCGTGGAAAGAGGCGACGGCGGGATACACCTATGCATTCCCGCGCGATCATGCGTCGCATCCCGACTACAAGATCGAGTGGTGGTACTACACCGGCAACGTCAAGGCGAAGGACGGCCGCCGCTTCGGCTACCAGGTCACCTTCTTCCGCGTCGGCATCGACGCGGCTCCCAGCAACCCGTCGAAGTGGGCGATTCGCGATCTCTACATGACGCACCTGGCGATCAGCGATCCGTCGGGCCGCCGCTATCGCTATGCCGAGAAGTTGTCGCGAGGCGGACCGGGGTTGGCCGGCGCCGCCACCGATCAGTACCGCGTCTGGAACGACGATTGGTCGGCGACGCTCGACGGGCCTGCCCCCCGAAGCCCCGGCGCAGGGGCGAACCGCCATCTGCTCAAGGCGAACAGTCAGGCCGCCGCGATCGATCTGGTGCTGGACGAGGGCAAGGCGCCGATCATCCACGGCCTTGGTGGCATCAGCCAGAAGGGCGCGCAGGCCGGCAACGCCTCGCACTACTACTCGCTCACCCGCATGCCCACGCGCGGCTCGATCACGGTGGATGGCGAGCGATTCGAGGTCACCGGCGACAGCTGGATGGACCACGAGTTCGGCACCAGCTTTCTCGAACCGGGCCAACGCGGCTGGGACTGGCTGTCGATTCAACTGTCGGACGGCCGCGAGCTGATGCTGTACCAGCTGCGGCGAGACGATGGCAGCCGCGATCCGCGGTCGAGCGGCACGCTCGTCGGCACCGACGGAAAGGCGACGCATCTTGACGTGACAACGTTCTCGCTGACGCCGGGGCGAGCCACGTTCAAGTCACAAAACGGCGCCGTCTACCCCACCGAGTGGTCGATCGCGATTCCGTCAGAGAAGCTGGATCTGAAAGTGACGACGCCGCTGAACGATCAGGAGCTGGCGTTGGCACGCTCGACCGGCGTGGCGTATTGGGAAGGCGTGATTGATGTCGCCGGCACACGCGCCGGCCAGCCGCTGACCGGCGCCGGGTATCTGGAGATGACCGGCTACTTCGGCAGCCTGGGGCGCGTGCTGTCAGGAAGATAGGGATCCGCCGGGGGAACACGTCGGGTCGGGAGGGCACCTTGCGTCGGGAGAATCGACACGGACCGGGAGCGTCAGATCGGCAGTCCCATCTCCCGCGCCGCTTGCTGCTGCGCTCCATCCATCGTGACAAAGCGAGTGATCGGTTCGGCGGTATGAAACCAGAGAGCCGTTCGCAGGTGCGCCAGGTCGAGTGACTGCGGCGTCGTGATGGCCGGCAGGAGATTCGAGGCACAGAGGTCCAGCGTCAGGTCACGCAGCCTGATCGCCTGCCTGTCGTCGTCCACGCGACCGATGCAGGTCTTGTACTGGTCGGGTGTCAAGGCCGCTTCTCGCGCCAGTCGCACCAGGTTGCGCTTGGCATCAAGCACGAGGAGGACGCTCGACAGCAGTTCGGCCCCGGCAGTTTCTTCGGCGAGGCGTTCCCAGCCATCTTCGCCGAGCAGGACGCACAGGTAAGCCGAGGTGTCCAGGTACAGCCGTCGGTGCGGCACGGCCCGCCTGACATTGGGGCTCACCGTTCGCTCCGGTCGTCGCTGAGGACCTGCAGATAACGGCCTTTCGTTCCTTGTCTCACCGCCGGCTTCAGTCGCCAGGCGCCAGGCCGACGACCCAGGTGAACGTGAGCGGCCTGCGCCGGACTCAGGTGAGCCACCGGCTCGTTGTGTCGGGTGACCACGATCGTGCGCCCAGACTGCGCTTCGGCCACCGCCGCCGACAGCTGCGCCTTAAGGGTCTGAATAGACATCTGTTTCATGGCCCATATTTCACCATGATCAGACCATCATTATGGTCCACACAGGGACCTGACCACGCCACTGGCTGAGGCCGAACGCGGCGGCGATCGTGAAACCAAGACCGTCGCATCGCAAGCGTATCAGCGCCGACCAGTTCGCGTGCTGGCCCGCGTTGGGCCCGAGCACGCGGCCGCCTGGGACGCGTGTTGTCCGGGCGGTGAAATCCGCCACGGGAAGTCCAGCAAGGAGTTGGGTGGCAGTCAGAACCCCAGCACCTATAGCCGGAGCCTCTAGTCGTTGTCGAATGCGGGCGGGCGGACCCTAACACGTCCCGGCTCGACCGTCACGATCGCGCCTTTCGCGAGCAAGGTGCCGTGCGCTTCGATTGCCGCGACCGCAGCCGCTCCCTGCCTTGCAGCTCGGACGTCGACGAGACGCAGGATCCCACGATGGCGAACACCTCGAACAATGGCCAGTTCGCCGAAGTCTTTGTCCAGGGTAACCACGGCTTGTTGTTGGTCCATGGCGTGCGCAAGAATCGCCACATCCCCCGGGTCACGAGGCCAATCCGCGACCGACTCGACCTCATGCCCCCCGTCAACAAGTGCTGTCCTGGCAGAGGCCGCGACGCACGAGTCGACGATGAGCTTCACGACCCGGACGGGCCGACGGCCAGGTGGACGCGCTCGTGCCCAACTAGTCGGCGCGCGTACGCAAGACAGGCCCGAACGTCGTCCGCCTCCAGCCACGAGTATTCGCGCAGAAGTTGGTCAGCCGTATCGCCTGCAGCGAGCATCCCGAGCACATGTTCAACGGCGAGGCGGCGGCCTCGGATGATCGGCTTGCCGCCGAAAATACCAGGGTCGGAGGTAATGCGCGCCAGCAGGTCGGTCTCTGGGTCAGGCATGACGATCCCATTCTACCGCCGACGGTCGATCGACCACCAGACCAGCACTACAATACGGCGGCCTATGAAGCTCAAGTGCTATTCCCTGTACGACGACGCGGTTGTCGATCACCGAAAGGCCTACTCGCGTGGCGGGCAGTCGGTTCTCAAGAATGGCCAGCTTCTCTGCCAGGTCTGCAACTCGGGCAAGGGGTCCCGGTAGTTCGCCAGGCACCGGCTGGGAACTTCCGATGGGATCACCCATTTCTCGCGCCGCCTGATGAGGCGAGACATTTGGGTCCATACATGGGCCTCGGCCGGGCGGTGAACCGGTGTAGGATTTGTTGCCGCGCCGCTATTGGCGGCACGATTACCAGTCGATCACCGCTCACGGAGGCCGGGGATGAGAAGCCAGGGAACGATCACCACAGTTGGCGCGCTGGCGTGCGCCGCGCTGCTGGCCACGGCCATCGGTTCGGCCGCGCAGGCCCAGGCCCCGGCGGCTCCCGCCGCACCAGCGCCGCCCGCTGCGGCACCGGCGCAGCGACCGGCCGGACCGCCTCCGGTCGTGAGCCGCTTCCCCGACCTCGCCGGGATGTGGAACGGCGGCACCCGGGCTCGCCCGATCAACAGCGAAACCGCGCCGTGGACGAAGGACAACTTCCCCGAGCTCAACGAGCGCGGCCTGGCGTTCCAGAAGGTCTTCGACGAAGCGATCGCGCCCAAGTACGACTGCGTGCCCTCGTCTTCGCCGGCCATTCAGTACGACCCGTATTACATGCAACTCATGCAGTGGCCCGACCGGGTGGTCATGCGCTATGAGAAGGACGACCAGACCCGCACCATCTGGCTCGACGGCCGCAAGCCGACCATCCAGGACTACAACCTCCAGGGTTTCTCAGTGGGCCGTTACGACGGCACCGCGCTGATGGTCGAGACCGACCACTTCTTGTTCGACGTCACCGGCTTCGACGACTACAACGGCATTCCGTCGTCGTCGTTGAAGAAAGTGACGGAGCGTTACTGGAAAGAGAACGGCGAGCTGAAGCTGACGCTGACGGTCGAGGATCCACTGATTCTCCGTAAGCCGGCCGGCTACACCACGCGGTGGCTGCCGGCGGCACCGGGCTACCAGCTCGAGGCCTGGGAGTGCGACGCCGAGTCGTCGCGCGCGCCGATCAAGATGATGGTTCCGAAGTACAAGTAAGGGGAAACAGATGAACGCAAAGGGAGCAATCATCGTCGCGGCGGTCGTGGCCGCCGCCGTCGCCGCGCCGGCCATCGCGCATCATTCGAGCGGACCGTTCTACGACCCCACCAAGAAGGTGGAGGTCAAGGGCATCGTGACCAAGCTGAACATCCGGAACCCGCACTCATTTCTGTACCTGGACGTCGACGAGAAGGGCAGGAAAGTCGAGTGGCAGGTGGAGATGGGCACCGGCGCGCAGCTGGCGCGCAACAACCTGACGATCGAGACGCTGAAGCCGGGCACCGAGATCCGTGTGTCCGGACAGCCTTCGCGCGCCGAGGGCTCGCACGGCCTGTGCTGCATCCAGTTGCTGATGAAGGCCGACGGCACCGCGATCCTGCGCGGCACCGTGCCGAAAGAACCGGGACACTAGTTCCGGCGACGTGACCGATCTCTTCGCCGCGATCGAGGGGACGACTCTGGCAGCCTGGGTGCGAGAGTCGCCCTCGATTTGGGCCTACGCCACCATCCTCACCCTCCACACCGTCGGTCTCGCCATCGTCGTCGGCGTCAATGCCGTGGTTGACCTCAGGCTGCTTGGTTGGGCGCCGCGCATTGCCGTTGCCTCATTACCCGCGCTCTTCCCTATCATGTGGGTGGGCTTTGCGATCAACTTCGCCTCGGGCATGTTGCTGTTCATCGCTGACGCCACGACCAAGTCGGGACAGCGCGTGTTCTACGTGAAGCTGGTGTGCATCACGCTGGCGTTGCTCGTCGCGCGAACCATCGCGAAGCATTTGCGCCAACCAGACGAGGGACATCTCCGCGCGCTCGCGATGCTCTCACTCTTCCTCTGGGCTGGGGCCATCGTGGCCGGCCGGCTCATGGCCTACCTGTAAGCCGATGGTCGACCTGCTCCCTTTCGCGCAGTGGCTACGCGCCACGCCCGCCTCAGACTGGATCAACAGCAGCCGGTGGCTCTGGCCGCTGTGCGAAAGCCTGCACTTCATCGGACTGAGCCTGCTGATCGGCATCACCGGTTTCTTCGATCTGCGTCTGATCGGGTTCTTCAGGCGAGTGTCGATCGCCGCCGCCCGCGATCTGATGCCCTTCGCGTTGATGGGATTTGGCCTCAACGTCGCCACCGGCGTGGTGTTTCTGCTCGGCCTTCCCGAGCAGTATGTCAACAACCCGGTCTGGTGGTACAAGGTCGGCTTTCTGGCCACCGCCGGCCTGAACGCGCTGATCTACGAGACCAGGCTCTCGGCGAGAGTGCTTGCGCTCGCACCCGGCGACGACCCGCCGGCGGCGGTCAGGATGATCGGCTTCGTGTCGCTCGTCTCGTGGTTCGCGGTCTTGTACTGCGGCCGCATGCTAGCCTTCATCGGCGATGCGTTCTGAACAAAGGAACCTGCTTCACTTTTACGGTTTACGTAAGGACGAAACGGACCGGGCCGTCAATTCATGAAGGTAGCTGTGGTTGGCGCTGGAATTGCGGGACTGTCGGCGGCGCGCGAACTTCGCGGCCGCGGAGACGACGTGGTCGTGTTCGAGCGCGCTCGTGGTCCGGGCGGACGCGCAGCGACCAGGCGCATAGACGGCATCGACATGCCGAAAGCTGCTCGCGGCGCGACGCTCGCCTTCGATCACGGCGCCCAGTACTTCACGGTCCGCGACCCGCGATTCCAGGCCGTCGTCGACGGCTGGCTGCGCGATCGGGTGGTCGGCCGCTGGGATGGTCGCATCGTCAGTTTCGACACCGAGGGCTGGGAGGACGTCGCCACAGGCACCGAGCGCTATGTCGGCGTGCCCGGGATGAGCGCCATTGCCAGGGCGATGGCCGACGGGCTCGACGTGCGCTACGACCAGCGGATCGAGTCCCTCGCAGCGCTCCACCGCGAGTTCGACCACCTCGTGCTCGCGGTCACGGCCGACCAGGCGAAGCCACTCGTGGCGCACATTCCCGCGATATCGACGCCGCTTGCGAGTGTCGTGACGCGACCGTGCTGGGCGGTGTTGGCGGCATTCGAGGAGCGGGTGCCGGCGCGCTTCGATGGCGCGTTCGTCCACGGCAGCCCGTTGCGATGGATCGCACGCAATCAGTCGAAGCCCAAGCGTGAGTGGCGGGTGGATGCGTGGGTGCTGCACGCCACGCACTTGTGGAGCGCGACCCACATTGACGATGACGCCGAGGTGGTGGGAGCGGTTCTGATGGACGCGTTTCACGACTTGATCCCGAACGGTCTGCCGCGTGCGTTTCATGCCGTGGCGCATCGCTGGCGCTATGCCTTCGCGGATCCACCGCTGGCGGTGGGCGCGATCCATGATCCGGAATCGCGGGTGACGTTGTGTGGGGATTGGTGCCTGGGAACGCGGATTGAGGATGCGTTCCTGAGCGGATTGGCTGCGGCCGTTCGACTTGGGGCTTGAGGCTGGGGGCTGGGGGC
>ENA-ORBV01004456-ORBV01004456.1-microbial-mat-metagenome-genome-assembly--contig:-NODE-4456-length-26895-cov-16.720374_pt1 | contig 26895 bp, 28 predicted proteins | sample MGYA00237777_ERZ505514 | MGnify/ENA primary metagenome ERZ505514 (study PRJEB26160, sample SAMN06269048) | microbial mat metagenome | isolation source: Oligotrophic lake microbial mat | place...
GGAGATGTGTATAAGAGACAGCTCCTCACTCCCCCACCCTTCGCTTAACCGTAGATATCCAAAAGCACCTCTCCGACTTCAAGCTAGCGATCGCCTTTGACACTGCTAAAGAACCCCTCGGTATTCTGGGACGATCGGGGGCGGGCAAAAGTATGCTGCTGCGCTGTTTGGCTGGGATGGAAACGCCAACGAAGGGGCGGATTGTGTTGAATGGGCGCGTACTCTTTGACTCCAAGCAAGGCATTCATGTGCGGAGCCGCGATCGCCACATTGGCTTTCTGGCACAGAACTACGCTCTTTTCCCGCACATGACGGTGGCAAAAAACATTGCCTTTGGGCTGCCTAAAGGTCTGTCTGCCCAGGCAAAACAGCAGCACGTGGAACGGCAATTAATGACGATGAAGTTAGCAGGCATGGGCGATCGCTATCCTCATCAACTATCGGGCGGGCAGCAGCAGCGGGTGGCACTTGCCAGAGCGTTGGCGAGTCAGCCAGAGGCACTCTTGCTGGATGAACCATTTTCTGCGCTGGATACGTTTTTGCGTAGCCAGCTAGAACAAGAGATGACGGAGCAGTTGCGCCACTTTCAAGGGGTGAGCTTATTAGTGACGCATAACCTGGAAGAAGCATATCGCGTGTGTCAGGATCTCATGGTCTTGGATGATGGCGTGGCGATCGCCCACGCACCCAAGCAAAGCCTGTTTGAACGTCCGACCTCTTACGCAGTGGCTCAGCTCACCGGATGCCAAAATATCTCCTGCGCGATCGCGGCTTCGCCAACTGAAATCGACGCGATCGATTGGGGATTGCACTTACACGTCAAAGAGTCGCTTCCCGATGGTCTTGCCCATGTGGGCATCCGGGCGCACCAGTTGACCTTCACGGACGATCGCACACTCGTCAACACGGTTGCCTGCTGGCTGGCAACGACAAGTGAAACGCCCGATCGCATGACCCTTTTCCTCAAGTTTCAGACACCTTCTAATCACGCGCAGGACTACCATGTGCAGGCAGAAATAGCGAAGGATGTGTGGGTAGCGCTTCGCGATCGTCCCTTTCCCTGGCTAGTACAGCTAGAGCCATCCTGCCTGATCGTCATGACAGCGTCTACTTCAGTCTTGGAAAACTGACCAACGGTTTGCTTGTCATAATGTTAAAAGCGTATGCTGGCGAGACACGTATTGAGGTTAGACCGTGGATGCAATTTTGGCGCGATCGCGACAGCTCAAGCAAGACTTAGTTGATTTTGTGCTGGATGCTGAAGGAGACTTAGCGACCGCGTTAGAACGCTATTCTGCTGAGCAACTGGCGCGATCGCAGCAGCCCGATCAGCACCAGCAAGCGCTCGTGGTTGATCGCTTTGTTATGGAGGGAACGGTTGGGACGCAAACGCCGATCGAGCTGTTTCTTGCCGCTACGCCGGATTTGTCAGAGAGCGATCGACAATTGCTCAACGGCTGGCAGCGTAGCTTTGTCGGTCTTTTTGCTGTGATAAAGAGTTTGCCGGATGGCTTTGAGCTGATGAACTGGCTCACAGCCAAACACTACACCGTCAAACCCAATGATCCTGCTGCGTTAGACGAGATGCAGCGCTTCAGGCTGGGCGAAATTTTGCTAACTCAGATTGCACCTGTTACCACCACAGATTGGACGTTTACGTCTCCGTGGAAAGTGATGGGAAATCTGGGTAAGCCAAAGCTAGCCGTGGCGATCGGCAACTTCAAGCAGAACTACAAAGAATCCCTCTACAGCGATGCGCCAGAACTGCTGGAGGAAGCGTGGCGATCGGTCGAGCGCTATCATCAGGATTTTCTCGACTTCTTTGGTAGCGATGCGATCACACTACCGGGCTATCAGCTTGGTAAAAAAATTGCTGAATTTCAGGACGTGCTAACCAAAAAGCAACTGGCGGAAGCGGGTATTGATGACTCTAAATCGCTAGCAGAACTTGCGGCAGAGGCAGGCATGGACGAAGCCGAAATCGAGGCAGCAGCCGAAGCGATGGGAGCCGATGCCAAAGCCGTTTCAACCATGCTGAGGAGTAAAGAAGCTGCCGCCAAAATGGTCACGCCCAAAATTGAACTGCCGCCAGAATTAAAAAAGGCAGAAAGCATTACCGTGCTGGCGCATCCACGTTGGGGACAGATGTTTTTGCCCACTTACACCCAGTTTGAAACCATGCTGCAAGCAGAGGACTGGCAGAGCGTCCCCGGAGCCGCAAAGCTCGTTCGTAAATATTTGGACGATCCTGCCATCAATGCCTTCGTTTGGCAGCGACTCGCAACAGCCTCTCCAGTTTCCTTAGAGGTGGTACTGCGATCGCTCCTCGAACGTCCCGATTTTGACCTTCAGACTGATCTAGAAGCACTGCTGCAAGAACACAAAAAGCCCTTACAGCCAGAGCTACCGGAAATTGCCAGCGTCCCCCTGCATCTGCATGACCTATTCCAGGAGGCGCTTAAAGAAGTGAGCAAGTCGAAGCCCAAAGACAGCGGACAAAAGTCTTCAAAAGGGTTTCAACGCTGAAGCATGGATGTGGAGTGCGGTGACTACTAGCCGACAGCACCTTTGCGACGACGCTTGACGAATGTCCCCTTCATGCTGGTTGCTCAGGCTGTCGTTTGTGGCGATCGGCTCCCCGTCACGATCATTTTTATGTAGGGCTTGTGACAACCAATAATTTCGCTGGAGGCACCAAGCTCAGCCTCCCAGCGTTTTGCAATGGCGCGCTCCTGTTCACGTGCGGCATCATCAAGGAGTATGATCAACCCCGGCTTCAGTCTTTCTTTCATGATGGGTACGAGTCCAACCCTCCCGCCCTTTGTGCTACCAGGAGGACCATCACAAACGATCAAGGCAAAGCGATCAGGCATTTGCTCCAGGGGAGGGGCATACCAGGAAAAAGCACCATAGTCTTGAAGAGGCTTTGAGCAAAGGGTCACAGCATCGATCTTGTACCGACTGAGATACTTTTGCACTTTCGTCGCCCACTCCGGATTGTGCTCAAGTGCCCAATGGCTCAGACCACGCTGTTGAGCGATCGCCCCAACAACAATAGTCGATAACCCAGAGCCACATTCCAAAATCGCTCCATCGGAGCTTAGAGCCTCCTTGATGCAACCGACAAGGTATTCATCCAACGCACTCCAATCCTCGTTTCCCCAACCGTAGATCAAGCCAGCAAGCACAGGACTTCCAAGCTGTGTGCAGGCTTCAGGAGCGTTCAAGAACCGCTTCATCGCTCGCCAGAACACGAAATCACGATGCAACGCCTGAAGTAAATGACGAACTTGAAACGGTAAAAGTGACTTCACAAGACTTCGCAGTTGTTTCATTGTCATTTTCTCACTAATACAGTCTTCATCAAAATGCCGTTGCTCTAGACATCAAATGCTTGGCTCTGAGGGCGTTTATACAAGTCATTGAGCCGCTCCAGGTAGCAATCGATCGATGCATCACTCACGATCGACGTTAGAGCAAAGCACTGAGCGCTCATTGCCACAAACTCGTCAATCATGCGACGAACCTCTGTTCAAATAGCATCGCGTTCTTCGCCTCTTCCCTTTGAGGCTAGCCATACAACGATACAGGTAGATCGGTAATAATCTAAGTAAGACGAGTAGACAGATGCTTTAAGGGCAAGTGCTGCAATGGTTAATGCAGCCGATCGATCACACTATCGGAGAGAGCATAAGCATGACAACCGCAAAGCATGAGTTTGAGATTGAAAAAACTGAGGACGAGTGGCGTAGTGTTCTAACTCCAGAGCAATTTCAAGTGCTCCGTCAGCATGGTACAGAACGCGCCCGTACGAGTCCGCTCGATAAGCAGTATGGCAAAGGTACCTATGTTTGTATGGGTTGTGACCTGCCCTTATTTTCGTCAGACACTAAGTTTGATAGTGGTACCGGCTGGCCTAGCTTTTTCAAGCCGATCGATCGCGCCATTGAAACAACGACTGACAAGTCGCTGTTTATGACCCGCGTTGAAACTCACTGTCGCCGCTGTGGGGGGCACTTGGGGCATGTGTTTGAGGATGGTCCTAAGCCGACTGGTCAGCGCTACTGCATGAACGGTGTCTCGCTGAAGTTTGTACCTGATTAAGCCTCTGCGGCATCAGGCACCCGACACGCAGGGTGAATGCAAGGGAATGATCGAGCGGACAGGGCTACTCTCGTCGCTCATGAGCCGTTTAGTCCCACGCGTTGCCTAGCGTCTTGAGAGGAAAGGTTGAAGACCAAATTCTTTGCGCTTTCGCATTTCGATGCGTCGTGGTCGCATGTCTTCCTTCAACCCTCTACGATCATCAGGATCGTCCACAACGTTTTGAAGGAGCCGATCGCCGTCTCACGGATTAACGTTTTGAGATCTTCTGGTGTAATACCAAATCCATGAGCAAAGACTACAGATACGCCCTCACCCTAGCCCTTTCCCAACGGGCGAGGGAACAAGACTTTTACTGCCCTTCTCCCTGGGGAGAAGGGTCGGGGATGAGGGCAAGATCTGTAGCTTTTATTGCAGGACTTGGTATAGGAACTTGCACTTACACACCTAGTTTCTTGTCATAGAAGAGGCAACTCGGCTTCATCTTTTCAATGAAGCAACCGATGCCAAGGCGGTGGCTCACCTTGTGAACCATTGCCCGATCGCTGTAGCCATCGATCGCCTCTAAACCCTAACTAACCTCTCACCTGAACAGGGTGCGCTAACTCAATCGCTTTTGCTGAAAAGAGCGATCGGGTTAGCGCGCGCCTTCTCGTCAGCCCTTACTCAAAATCGTTATGACTATGATATAGTCATCTCAGTCCTTGAAGTTATCGGTCGTTGTGCGTACCGAATCAGTACTTGGCTAGCGTTGCCAATTGTTCTGCAAACTAAAAGTGCTGAAAGATCAAGACGCACCCCATATACCCAATCGAAGGAGACTGTTATCTCATGACTCAAGAAGGATGCTTGCGCGTTGGACAATCGGCTCCCGATTTCACGGCAACGGCTGTGGTCGACCAAGAATTTAAAACGATTAAGTTGTCCGACTACCGTGGCAAGTACGTCGTGCTGTTTTTCTACCCGCTCGACTTTACCTTTGTTTGCCCGACCGAAATCACCGCGTTCAGCGATCGCTACGATGAGTTCAAACAGCTAGGCACCGAAGTGTTGGGTGCTTCTGTTGACAGCGAATTTTCTCACTTGGCGTGGATTCAAACCGATCGCAAGAGTGGCGGTATTGGCGACCTCAACTACCCCCTTGTTGCCGACATCAAAAAAGAAGTCAGCGCAGCCTACAACGTCCTTGATCCAGATGCGGGTATCGCTCTGCGCGGTCTATTCATCATCGACAAAGATGGCATCATTCAGCATGCCACCATCAACAACCTGTCCTTTGGTCGCAGCGTTGATGAAACTTTGCGGACACTGCAAGCCATCCAGTATGTGCAGTCTCACCCCGATGAAGTTTGTCCTGCTGGCTGGAAGCCTGGTGATGCCACCATGAACCCTGATCCTAAGAAGTCGAAGGAATACTTCGCGGCGGTCTAGCGTTTGGCTGATTTTTATTTGCGTTAAATTGTTAACAATGACTGTAGGGTAGGCACTTGCTCACCCTACAGTTTTTTGGGCATGTTTAAATTCGATGGCGAAGCGAACTATCCCTGATTTACCGAGACCTTCTTCATGATTCCGGCTTGCGATCGCTATTGGCTAAAAAATGCTCATGTTCCCTCTCCATTACTAGAGCAAAACCCACACACCCCCCTTCCAACACCAGAAACTCAGCGCTTGGTCTGTGATGACTTTCTGCTAGTCGATCTTGAAATTGTTGGAGGTGTCATCACCACCATGACCCCGGCTGGAAACCACAGTGATGACAGTCCCTCTGCTGATCTTTGTAGCGGCATTGTTTTTCCCTGCTTTGTCGATTTACACACGCACCTGGATAAAGGGCACATCTGGGAACGCACCCCGAATCCTGATTGCACGTTTGGGGGAGCGATCGACACCAGCCAAACCGATGCTAAAAACTACTGGGATGCTGACGATGTGTATCGCCGGATGGAGTTTGGTTTGAAGTGCAGCTACGCCCACGGCACAAAGGCTCTCCGCACCCACATCGATTCGGCAGGCGATCGAGCCGCTAGGAGCCTGAGCGTCTTCAAGACCCTCCAGGCAACCTGGGCAGAGCGGTTGACCCTGCAAGCCGCTTCTCTGGTGTCATTGGAGTACTACCTCACGCCTGCGGGTGAACAGCTTGCCGACCAGATCGCCGATCTAGGAGGCATCCTGGGTGGCGTTGCCTACATGAACCCGGACATTGAGGCACAGGTCGATCGCACGTTTACGCTAGCAAAAGCCCGTAACCTCAACCTGGACTTTCACGCCGATGAAACCAATGATCCAGGTTCGGCAACCCTGCGAATCATTGCGGAGGCGGCGATTCGGCACCAGTTTCAGGGACAAGTAGTCTGTGGGCATTGCTGTAGTTTGGCAGTGCAAGCACCCGAAACGGCTGAAACCACGATCGCCCTCGTCAAGCAAGCAGGGCTGGGCATTGTCAGTTTGCCTCTGTGCAATCTCTACCTGCAAGATCGGCAAACAGGACGCACTCCGCGTTGGCGTGGTGTGACGCTGCTGCATGAATTAAAGCAGGCAGGGGTGCCCGTTGCGATCGCCAGCGACAACTGCCGCGATCCCTTTCACGGCTTCGGCGATCACGACGGGTTACAGGTCTTTAGCCTCTCGGTTAAAATTGCTCATCTTGATCGACCCTATGGCACCTGGTGCCGTGCGGTCACATCAACCCCGGCTGACCTGATGGGCTTGTCCACTATGGGACGCATCGGGGTCGGTCTGCCAGCCGATCTCGTTTTGTTTAAGGCACGTCGCTACAGTGAGCTGCTGTCTCGCCCACAGCACGATCGCGTGGTGCTGCGGGCTGGGAAGGCGATCGACACCACCCTACCCGACTACGCCGAATTGGATGATTTGATCGCCAAAGTCTAGCCGTGCAACCTCCGCGTTCTTCCCGCCTCTGCGGTCAAACACAGCGTCAAGCGCTACCTTAGGTCTAAAGGCAGTAAACGATGAATGGATGATGTCCGATCCAACTTTCACGCCTCAACTAGCTGTCACATTGGGCGATCCAGCAGGCATAGGCTCAGAAGTCATACTCAAAGCTCTGGCGATCCCCTTAATCAACTGCGAAGTCACCATTGTTGGCAGTCGATCGCTCCTCACCGCAACCTACGAACAGTTGCGATCGCTCCATCCAGAGCTTGCCCTGGCACATCCAGACAGTTTGCACGTCTTTGATGTCTCGCTTCCCTCTCTGGAGCAGCACATTGTTGTAGGACAAGAAAGTGTTGCCAGTGGAGCTGCCAGCTTTCATTACCTCGAAACCGCGATCGCTCAGGCGTTGGCGGGAGCCTTTCATGGCATCGTGACGGGACCCATTTCCAAAGCTGCCTGGAGTGCAGCCGGTCATGCCTATCCTGGACAAACCGAACTGCTGGCAGAACGGGCAGGCGTTGACCGCTTTGGAATGCTCTTCGTCGCGCGATCGCCCCATACAGGTTGGATCTTGCGGACGCTGCTTGCCACGACCCACATCCCCCTGCGTCAGGTGGCAGACACCCTTACTCCAGCGCTCCTTACCCGCAAACTGGATTTGCTCATTGAGTGTCTGCGCCAAGATTTTGGGTTGGAGACACCCCGCATTGCGATCGCCGGACTCAACCCTCACAGCGGTGAGCAGGGAAAACTGGGACATGAAGAACAAGACTGGCTGATTCCGTGGCTGGAAGCGACCCGCGCTCGCCTTCCCCACCTTCAGCTAGACGGACCTATTCCGCCTGATACGCTTTGGGTGAAGCCGGGACAAGCCTGGTTTGGCACACGGCAAGAAGCAGGCAAACAGGTTCTACAGGCTTCAAGCATGAACTCTGCTGATGCTTATTTAGCGCTTTATCACGATCAAGGGCTGATTCCAGTCAAACTGATGGCGTTCGATCGCGCAGTCAACACGTCGATCGGCTTGCCGTTTGTGCGCACATCGCCCGATCACGGCACAGCGTTTGACATTGCAGGGCAGGGCAAGGCAGAAGCAAGCAGTATGAGAGCAGCGCTAGAGCTAGCAGCCGCGCTATGTTATGAGCGCTATCGGTTGCAGGTTACCACAGCCCCTTTTAAGCCTTTCGTTCCCGACGCAAGCCGTGGGTAGACATTGGGCAAGCAGAAACGATGTCAATAGACGCAACAGAGAAAACCCATCTAGAAGCTGCTATGAAACGGCGGGAGATGATGCCCCTTATGTGCTTATGAGTTCCATAGGGTTTCTTAATGTGCCGCAACAAAACCTTAGTTTTACCCTTAAATTTACCGATCGCTCAAGGCTTAGATGAGACTGTGAGGGGAAATCTAGTTAGGATTTGCTGACTTTTTCAACGATTCTTCATACAATCAAGAGAGGTTCAACGCGAAAATAAGATTGGTTCGGTATAGAGGGCTACAATCAGCCTCTGCTAAATTTAAGCATTAGCTTTTACCTATTTCTACTTTTACGCCTACATCGCACCGCTCCAGACAAGCCCTCAGCCTCCAACCAAACTCCATTAGCCAGTACAAGGGTGATTATGCTTCAATCTGCACAGTATTCTCTCAACGTGATTCAAGACGAAGCACGCGAACTTGTCCGTAAAGGTAAAGTCAGCCGTCAGCAGCCAATCTATATCCTTTGCCAGTTTATTCCGGCACGGGAGTGGGCATCGATCGAATGTGAACTAGAACGCTGTAGTTTCCTGCTGCGCGATCGCATTGGGGATCTCGTCGGTCGTGAACATTGGGAAAACGACTAGCTGAGCGCAGGTTTTAACTGGAGAAAGCGCTAGCTAGGGGCTAAATGTCTTGGTTAAGACGACGAGACCTAGTTTCTAAGCCGCTCTAGCTCAGCGCGCATCGCCACGATTTGTGCGGTCAACTCCTGTAGCTCTAGTTGAACATCGGGTGGGGCAGAGGGTGTCGTCGCCGTAGCGCTTGATGCCCCTGCCGAAGGCTCTGTGCGCTTGTCAAGAAGCGTATCCACAAAGCTACGTGCCTCTTGCTCAGTGACTTCACCTTTTTGTGCCCATTCTGACGACAAGACGCTCCACTCCTGGTTCAGCTTCGAGAGAGACTCATCCCGTCTTTCGGGATCTTGCAGCACTTCAACCAGAGAGGCTGTTGCGCCTAGCGTCACGCGGAACCCTTTTTGAACCAGTTGCACAAAGTTGTCAGAATTCATCTCAAGCGCGTCCTTTGATAGTTCTGCGAACAGTCTAAGCCTATTTTACGAAGACAGTCATTGGAAATCAGGAAGCGAAGAAAAAATGCTTTCCCCAGACTGCTACTTTAACCATCACAAAGACGTGATCTTAAATCAGTTTCCCTAGATAGTTTGCTCCAGATATTGGTTGACGTCTTCTGCCAAACGGCTGAGTTCAGCTTCGGTGGTCAGTCGAATCCGATCGTCCCGCAAGGTGATTAAAACCTTAGCGGCGAAGGGGGTTGCCCAAATATTAGGGTTGCAAAAAATTTCCAGAAAAACGTCGCCCGTGTATTGATACTCCATCGGCTTCTGAGGTGTGCCGCGTGTACCAGGAGCAACCTTAGTCGCTACGGCTTTGAGACTGTCCATCAAACGCGAAAGCGCTAACTGTAAGTCCTGAGCCGCCTGAGGTGTAAAGCTGACGGCAACAGACCCTTCAACGAGATTAATGGTGAACCGAGATGCAGACATGCGGGGTGGAATCCAACGATCGGCACTCTAAATCGTACTGGCGATAGTAACTAAAAAGATCTTTTCTTTAGGAATGAACGCAGGACACACGCAAACCGCTTTAACCATGAGTTGGCGGTAGTGTCGCTGCATGACGGCTGCTACTGCGCGAGTGTAGCAGCCGTCAGCTAATGCGAATCTTTGCCTATAAGCGCTGAGGGGCAGTGGTGAAGGGGCAGTTGCTGCCCTACAGTGAGGGAAAATGAGTTTGATAAAAGCTGTGGTTATCGATAATCGATCGCGCGTACGCAAAGTTCTGATCATCACGCTGTTGCTCAATCTATTCGTTATGATCTTGAAGGCAGGAGTCGGTTGGCTTACTGGATCACTCAGCTTACTAGCCGACGCTCTGCACAGCGTGACCGATAGTGCCAACAATATTTTGGGCTTGATTGCCAGTCGCTTTTCGTCACCCGAACCCGATCGCGATCATCCCTATGGGCACCAAAAGTTTGAAGCGGTCGGTGCCTTGGGCATTGCTGCTTTTTTAGGCATTGCTTGCTTCGAGATTTTGCAGGGCGCGATCGAGCATCTCATCACTCCAAATCACAATCCGGTCAAAATTTCGCCCCAAGAGCTGTGGCTCCTGCTGCTTGTGCTGGGCGTGAATATTTTTGTTGCCTTCTACGAACGTCGTGAAGGGCTACGGGTTGGGAGCGCGATTTTGATCGCGGACGCGAAGCATACGATGAGCGATATTTGGGTCACCATCAGCGTCATGGGCGGCTTAGTTGGCATTTGGGCGTGGGGACTGCAATGGCTAGATGTGGTGCTGGCATTTCCTGTTGCAGTGCTGGTGTTTTACAGCGGTTGGTCGGTGCTCAAAGACAATTTGCCGTCGCTCGTTGATGAAATGGCGATCGCGCCCGAAGCCATTCATGCGATCGCCATGCAGGTGCCTGGTGTGCTCAACTGCCATGACATCGCCTCTAGAGGCATTGTGGGTCGGCAGATTTTTATTGAAATGCATCTCATCGTGAGTGCAACCGATGTTGAAACCGCTCATCAGATCACGGAAGCGGTAGAAGACCGCTTAGAGGAGCGCTTCAGCCCTGCTCGTATTTTGATTCACATCGAGCCGCCGTCTTACACGTCAGATCAGATCACCTTTGAGCCGAAAGCGTGAGGCAAGAGGATGGCGGTTTTGAGTTGATTGAGCAGCTACCTTTTGCCTTCGTCCCCCATTTTTTCGCCTACTGCTGTACAGTGCCAAATTAAATGACATTGAGACAAATTCGTGTCGCTGAGCAAACCCCTCCCTGTTGCAGGGTTGCAGAGAGAGTGCGCTCAGCAGCCTAGCATCAGGTCAGCAGGATTGCCAAGCTGGCTTTAGGCGGAAAAGCAAGCCAGATCTAGCCTTGCTCCTTTAACGACACTAATGTGTCTTCACGACAAATAAAAAGTCACTGTACATTGGCTAAACCTTGCCTTTTAGAAACCCGACCAGGTGGTGTAGAAAAGAGTGGCTGACGGTCGTTGTTTCGATCTCAGCCGTCTCCACTGCCAGTACTTGTGGTTTTGCAGCAGGCATAGCAGTGACTAACGGGACTTCCTCCACTAAGCCTGCCGTCACCAAACGAAACGCGATTTGTTGCACTTTCACCAACGGTAATTGCAGTTGCTGGGCGATTGCCTGCAAGGCGATCGTACCGTTAGCAAACTCCCAAAGCTGCCACTCAGTTTGGTTCAGTTTCTGTTGCGGTTTGCCCTCGATGATGCTCATCACTGCTGAAGTCGGTTCCGGTAGTTTATCAGTGAGCGCACTCCAATCCTTCAGTACCCGCAGGGCAGCCAGGGTCACTTCTGAAGCAGGCGAATTTAAGCCAGTCATCTCAGCAAAGGGTAGCGGCGCTTTGCCGTCAAATTGAAACCAGGCATCCTTGAGCGCAAATAAGGTACAGACCTGCCGCATCACCTGCGTGTAAAACAGCAGCTTGAGTTGCTCCACTGTCAACAAGCCTTGGGTCTTCAGGCTGAGACCGATGGGCGTAGTAGCGGCACATGTCTGAGCGACGCGCAAGGCAGTGTGTTCACCTAGCCAGCCACGTTGCCCAATCATATACGCTAACCCATGCTGATCGAGCCGATTGGCTGCCGCCACAATCCGCCCTTGATTAAACCAGATGTAGTGGTTCTCACGGTTCTCAGGCTGAGCGTCTGAGAGCGTACAGAGGGAGAGTAAGCCTGTTTTGTTACCCTGATCCAAAAAATTGAAGAGTTCTGCTAGGGAGAACTCTGATAAATAGCCAGTCACTGCCATACTGTTTTTCCTTACAGTTTTCAACGTTGTGGTTTTTAGGATCGGGGGATCAGCGGGTCGCTATACTAAGCAGTCTTGCATGGAGTGTTGCACCAAGGTGATGACTGCTTGCGCCACAGAGGCTGTCTGGTTTGGATCGACAGGAATGATCGGGGGTCGGGTATGGGCACTGCGATAGCCCAGCGCGACCGCCGCATTTTCGAGATCCCAAGCGTCTGGCGCATCCATGTGGGTCAAACCAATAATCATGGGTACTAGCGATCGTTGGCGCATAAACGCACGAATACGACGGGCATCAATAAATTCACTCGGTCGATGGGCGGCGACTAAGAGAATATAGGCATGCGCTTTTTGAATCAGAATGTCCCACATGAAATCAAACCGGGATTGTCCGGGGGTGCCATAGAGATGCAGTGCCATTTCGGGTCCAAAGGACAGCCGCCCAAAATCAAAGGCAACCGTCGTTTTTTGCTTCAGCAGAGCGGTCTCATCGGTCGCCCGACGGTCTGTATCAACCACGGCGATTTCACTCACGGAACGAATAAAGGTTGACTTGCCAGCGCCAACTGGACCCGTCACAACCAGACGCATAATCTCCATGAAGTTTCCTTAGCTTGAAAACGAGATGTGTAGGTACGAATAGGTAGCGTTTTATTAAGTAGGCGGGTGCTCTAGTCTCTTGGTGCCGTCAGCACTCGCCTGTCACTTGTGTTGTTCGATTTTTAGGCGAGAATCAGTTTTAATTCGCCTAATGCCCGCTTAATTTCTAGCATCAGCAATCCCTGTTTCGCTGATTGACTGGCAAGGACAAGAAAGACAGCATCTGTACCGCAACTGGTCAGGATGCCATAGCCTTTATTGCCTTCGACAAAAATACGATCGACTTCCCCTCTGGCAAATTCGCTACTAATACGTTCACCCAGTGAAAGCATGGCAGCAGACATCGCCGCTGCTCGTTCTTCGTCAATGGCTCTTGGTAAGCTCGTTGCTAGGGGCAAGCCATCTGGGGTGACAATTGCGGCTCCTTCGACATCGCTGGTTGAGCTGACAAAGTTTTGGAGTACGCTGCTGAGTTTTTCAATATTGATGGACATGATGAGATCCTCTTGTAGGGTTTGTAGTTGATAAATGGATGCGACAATCAGGTGAATTCAATGGGTTATGCTGTGGGCTGCTTCTAGCGTGTGGTGTGGTGAAAAGTTTTTAACTCTACAGCATTGACCTGTTGAAGAACTAACCAATTACTTCAAACTCAATGACATCGTGACCACTGCCACGCAGAACGGACTCTATTTGCTTACCGCGTAGGCGTTTCCCTAAAATTTGCTCCAGTACACCCTGGATAGCCCCTAATGTAAACGTTAGTTTACGGGGAGATCCTTCTGGTTCACCAGCAGAACAAATTGTTTCCCGGCAGTACACTGTGATTGATTCTCCGGCTTCGACAATCTTTTCGATGATGCAGAGGCGTGTGCCCTCTTTACCAAATGCGGCTTGAAGGACTGTAATGATGTTTTCAGAAGCAAGATCTTTGCCTGTAAGGTCAAGCTGTTTTGCAACATGTTTGCCACGTTGACGACCAGCAGAAATTAGGGCGATCGCTGCTGCTTTTTCACCCAATGCCTCTTCAGTTCCCACAACCACCGCTTTAAAGCAAACAATGCTGCTAAGGTCACCCAGCTCAGAACGCAATTGGTTAGAAACAGGAATTTCAACAGTAGACATAATAAACACCTGAGAGATTTTCAGAATAGACAATTGGGAGCAACAACGTTACTGCCTCTAACGGACAAAAAGCAGGTAGTTTTAGAGATATAGATCCAAATACTGAGCGATCGCCATTTCGCTGCTTGGATTAACAAGGAAGTCTCTTTTGCTATCATGCTGGATGATTTGCTTGAGCCTAGATCAGAGCTTCTAATCAGATTGGTTGACCAGCAATGCTAAGGTCTGGTCACACAACATGCCCGTTGACTCTGCGTTTTTTCGGCTTGCCGCAAGTATGCAGGGTTCAGACAGCCGTTGTTGAATGGGTGCTTTGTTCACCGAGCTAAACTGCAAACAAGTCATGTGGCAAAGACTGCCGAATTGTGAGCAGGATTGGTTGAGTTGAGAGCGCTTCTGAGTTATGAGCATCGTGCTTACATTGCGCCTGCGCCAGACGTAATTAATCGTCTGAATAGACCTTCAGTCCAGCCTGTTTCTTTCAGTACAGCGGCGGCAGACACTTCAACGTAAGCCTGCTCAATGAATGCGAGGTCAATCATACAAATCTTGCTCAGAGATTCTTGCAATGCCGCAGATTTACCTTCGGCGCGCAACCGCTCGCCTACGGCTTGAACCACAACTGCCATTGCTGGAACTACGTGCTGCGGACCAATCCCGATGCGGACATGGATTAAACCAATGCGCCAGCGGCGATCGGCATAACTATGACCCCAACTATCCATCCCTGTAAACATTTCTCCAAACCAATCAACAAAGGTTTCTCGCAAGCGATGTACACGACCTTCAGAGGCATTCAGAATTGTGTTCATCTCTTCGTCGCGCCCCATGAACGTGTAGAAATGATCAGCCATGTCAGGCGCGATTGCAGCACCCCAGTCAGCGCTTGATTGTAGCAATTCTCGATCAGCAGCAGTAAAGCTAATGCGATCGGACATCTTGCTCATAAAACTGTGTGGATCTAAAGCCATTATTCAAATTCCTTCAAGTTTTGATGTCGATTGAATAACCCATTTATAGCAAGTGAACTGGTGCAAGCGTAACAGAAGTAATACCTAGCTTTTAATTAAAAAATGTCATTAAATTCAAGTGAAATTTGCAATGATTTCTGTTAGTTGAAAAAGGATATAAGGCTCGTATTGAGGTTGATTTAAGGGCGCTAAAGTTAACTTTGATTGCGAGATTCAAGCTTGGACTTAAGTTTTAAATCTCTAACAAGCGACCCGCTGTATAAAGGCATTGGGTTTCAAATTTAACAATAAAATCATTGTTTATGTACTTTGTTTAACTGAATTTCTGTGAAGACACTAAGTTTTGTAGAGCCATGTTATTAATACCCCAATAAACAAAATTTTAAACCTGTTTTAGGATTGAAAATATGTATAAACTTATCATGGCATTAGTTAATGAGTCTAAACTTGTCTACATTGGCTATACGTAATTATGCTGAGTTAGCATTTCATAGTTGTGGTATGACATTACGCGATTAAATTCAATTAATCTCACAAGTCATTTAGGACTGCAATAGTTTCCTAAGAGCCTAGTGGAGTAGGGCTTTTGGGAAACTATTGTCCTAATCTGGCAGGATATCGCCACAACACAAATTAGGATAAAAGTAAGGAGCTTGGCTTCGCCCAACTCTTTGCTTTTATCCTAACCTAACGGGTAATTTCGATAAAAAAAGGATGAATATCAAGTGATATTCATCCCTTCAATTCACTTTTAAGTAGGTGGACGCAATTAAACATAAAACCCTAAAAGTCTGCGCTGCCCACTGTGCGGCGTATACTTTTGGAATCTTGATTTTATTTAGGTTGGAACTACTTTATTTTGATCTATCTCATCTTAAGCAACAGGACTGTTAAAAATACGTCTAAGCTTTCTGATATTGGTCTAGATTCATACTTTTTTAAGATCCATTAGCATGTGGGAGTCATTAAACTGATCAACTGGAGTCTGGGTAAATTAGCAATGGTTTGATGTAATATTATTTCGCGAAGGGTGGGTTGCCTGCGATAACAGGAGTAACCGTAAAAATCGAAAGGGTAAAGATGTTTGAATCTGCAAAATATTCACACGTTTACGTTGTAAAGGAGAAATGCAAGGAAGTATCTTACTTTTGTAATTCAAGCGACCTATCTAGTGGGAAGTAAGCTACGCTTTCTAACTCTTTTTTTCAGAGGAGCAGCAGAGGAATTGGAGCGCGTCGGAGTTCCTTCTCGTTGACTAAGAGAAGCATTGAGAGTAAGGGCAGATCGATGTTCTTGCACAAATGGAATGATCCTAATGGAGGCGGATAGTGTTAAAGCGACTGAAACTGTATCGGGAGTCTCTACTAGCACGGGCATTTCTTGCCAGCATTGGCGGCAAAACCAGTACATCTGTTGATGACGAATGTGGCGTAGTAGTAAGTGAGCACAGCAAGGGCAGGAAGTCATGATTCGATCGCGTCATAAATATGAGGCAGGGAATAAAGGGACGATCGCGTGAAACAATCGATCTCTTATCGGCTTCAAGATATAAAAATAGTTTGAGGAAAGTTTGAAGTAGGCGAAAGCGGCAGTGATGCTTTGCCGAAGATGATAGAGTATCCCTGGTTTCAAGGATGCAGAGTTTGGTGCAAGGACATCAGCAATTCTTGGACAGTAAAAGGCTTCATCAGAAAGTGATCAACTTGAATCACCATTGCTGCTAAATCTTTAGGCGTAGTTAACCCACTAGTCGCCACGATTTTGAGTTGAGAATTGATCGCTTGCAAGGCGGGAATAGCTGTGGTGCCATCCATTGCAGGCATCATAATGTTGACTAGAGCGAGCTGGATAGTAGCTTGATGTTGGGTGTAAAGGGCGATCGCTTCAATTCCATTACTTGCGGTAAGGACTCGATACCCGTGCGCTTCCAGGATCGTTTTGGTTGCTTCCCGAATCGTCTCTTCATCATCGGCTACTAGAATCCATTCCCCTGACCCATCAGCCATTTCCGAGATGCCAGATGCTTGGTGTTCGTCGTCTTGTGAGGCTGGCAAATAAACTTTAAACGTTGTCCCGTTTCCGACTTGGCTAGAAACCGTCATAAATCCACCATGGCGGTTAATAATGGTCATCACGGTTGAAAGTCCCAATCCTGTGCCTTTGTCGAGTTCTTTGGTGGTGAAAAAGGGGTCAAAGATGAGATCGAGCACATGCGCTGCAATACCAGTGCCCGTATCGGCAATTGTCAGCACAATGTAAGACCCTGCTGGTACGTTCACTTGCAGGCGATCATCATTTTCCTCAAGCTGACAATTCTCACCGTTGATTCGCAGAATGCCACCGTTAGGCATGGCATCACGGGCATTTACACATAGATTCATTAAAATCTGATGCAATTGGGTGACATCCCCCCAAAGTGTCCATAGGTTATTAGGGATATGGGTCATGATAGTGATTGTTTTCGGAAACGTTTCCTCAGCAATTTGTTTGATTTCGTCAACTAAGTACTTCATTTCTATTTGCGATCGCTCGCCTTCGGTGCCGCGTGCAAAGGTCAGCACTTGCTTGACCAAACTCGCGCCCCGTCTAGCACTGGCATCAATCATTTCCAGCCATTTTTGGCGTTTTGAACTTTCAGGCTGCATTTCTAACAGTGGCACCGCCATCAGGATGGGTGCCAGCACATTATTCAAATCGTGGGCAATACCACCTGCTAGGGCACCAATGCTTTCTAGTCGTTGAGCGCGTAGAAACTGCTGCTCTAGAAGTGTTTTTTGCGTGATGTCAGTGTTCACAATTAAAAAGGCTTTAGGCTGTCCATTGGGGTGGCGTACCAGGCTCCAACGGCTGGCAACAATCACTTCTTGTTGCGCCTTCGTGAGTTGGGTCAACTCGCCCTGCCATTCTCCCTTAGAAAGAACAATCTGATAGATGTCTTCCAACTGGGAGGATGGCTCTCGATACAACACTTCAGCCGCCGATCGACCAGACACTTCCTCGCTTGACCAGCCGTATAACCGTTCTGCCCCCTGATTCCAGAAGGTAATATGATGGTTGAGATCCCGCACGACAATGGCATCCGTAGCGACATCCAACAGCATTGCCTGCTCTCGCAGTTGGGCTTGCGTGTGGATACGGTCTGCGAGTTCAGTTTGGACTTGTTGATAGAGGGAGGCTTGGTGAAGGGCGATCGCCACCTGGTCTGCCAGTAATTTCAGCAATTGAATTTCGTCTTCAGACCACTGGCGCGGCTGGGCGCATTGATGGGCAATCAACAAACCCCACAGATGCCCCCTTTGAAGAATGGGCACGACCAGATTTGCCCGCACATCGAACTGTTTAAGATACTCGGCATAGCAGGGCTGAATGCTACCGTCGTTGATATCGGCAACGGCACTGACTCGTCCCTCAAAATATTTCTGGATGTAGCTGGCTTGGAAACAGGGATCAACCAAATTTTTTCCCAGAATCGCCTGCCAGTGGGTATCGACCGACTCTTGCACTACGTATCCTGAACCGTCTGGCTCTAGCTGAAACAGCAACACCCGATCGGTCTGCAACACTTGACGGATTTCCGTGACGGTCGTGATCAGGATCGTGTCAAGATCAAGGGATTGGCGAATACGTTCCGTCACCACTCGCACTAACGTTTCTTGCTGGACTTTTTGCTGTAAGCGACGTTCGCTTGCTTTCAATACCGCCCAATGGCGGCGCAACTCCAACTGGTTAACCACCTGGTGACTGAGCACTTGTAGTGCTTGCATTTGTTCAGAGCTTAGTTGACGAGATACTCGATCGATCACGCAGAGAGTACCAATGCGATAGTGGTCTGGGGTCGTCAACGGGATGCCAGCATAAAACCGGATGTTGGGGTCGCCAGTCACCAACGGGTTGGTAGCAAAGCGCTCATCTAGGAGGGCATCTTGCACAACCAGGGGTTCTGGCTGCAAAATTGTGTGATCACAAAAAGCGATCACACGCGGTGTTTCTGAGACCGTTAAGCCGACTCTCGACTTAAACCATTGCCGATCGTGATCGAGTAGAGAAATCAGGGCGATCGGAGTCCCGCAAATTTGAGCTGCCAACTGGGTTAAATTGTCATAAGCAGCTTCAGCGGCTGTATCCAGAATCTGGTAACGGGCGAGTGTCTCTAACCTGGCAAGTTCATGGGCGCTGTATTCAGATTGTTGCGGACTGGTAGCTACCCTTAAACGATCGCTTTCAAATGCTTGTACCTGAGTCTTGTAGAGATTCACAGACAGTCCTCCCGGTGCTCTAACGCCCAACCGAGCAAGTCTGCCACTTGCTCAACCAAATCAAGTGGGTCAAAGGGTTTGGCGATCGCGCCTATTGCTCCCAAGGCAGAACAACCACCGGGGTCAGTAAAATCACTCGCGATCGTCAGCAGCACGACAGGAATCGCTTCTGTGATCGGACTTGCCTTCAACTGGCGCAGCAGCGTAATGCCATCAATGTCTGGCATCAGCACATCTAGCACGATCGCATCGGGTTTTTTTGCCAGAGCTTGCTCTAAGCCTGCTTGTCCAGAATTAGCCGTGATGACCGTCCACCCAGCCAAATCCTCAAAGCAGCTTTGCACCACTTCCTGCACTATCGCTTCATCGTCAATGACTAAAATTTGTTTGGTGGACACACGCCGCCTCTACAGGATAATTTTGACTTCATCCTAAAGAAAGAGTTTGAAGAAACTTTGAAGTCCGTCATGAATTATTGATAACCTTCACAGCGTCCACTTAAAGACTGCTGCCACTTGATCTGCCAGCGCGATCGGGTCAAAGGGCTTCAAAATGACCCCTGCAACGCCTGTTTGAGCAAATTTCGCCCGGTCTTCTGGTTGCACTCTGGCAGTCAGCAGCACCACGGGAATCGATCGCGTCACAGCATTTTCTTGCAACTGCCGCAGTACTGTCAATCCATCCATACCGGGCATCGACACATCCAATAAAATCCCATCCGGCAGGGCAGTCTGAGCCACCTGCAAGCCCTCAATGCCTGATGCTGCCATCAGGCATTCCATGTCTCCCAACTCTTCCAGGCACCCTTGAATGACTTCTAGAATGACTGTTTCATCATCAATTACGAGTATCCGTTTGGCTGGCATTGTGTCCCCTTTGCTCCCGCGTCTTCTTCTACCATCGGCAATGTGAAATAAAACGTACTTCCTTCTCCTAAACGGCTCTCGACCCAAATGCGTCCGCTGTGCTGCTCAATTATTTTGCGGCAGATCGCCAGACCGAGTCCGGTGCCGCCTTTATCACGAGAATCAGACGCATCAACTTGCTGAAAGCGTTCAAAAACGGTTTCTAGCTTGTCTGAAGGAATACCACGCCCTAGATCTTTGATGGCGAAGCGGACGGAGGAGCAAGAGTTGGGGGCTGCTCTCATCCCTGTGCCCTCGGCTTGAAGCGCTGGCTCTGCGCTTAACCAAATCTGTCCACCTGTCGGCGAGAATTTGATGGCGTTGCTCAACAGGTTGGTGAGGATCTGGATAATGGCATCGGGGGCTGCCCAAACGGAGATGGGCAGGGGCGTAACGCTGAGGTGAACTTGGTGTTCTTCGGCATAGACTCGCATCGCGTCAGCAGCTTGCTGCATCAGGGCAGCGGCATCGCAGGCTTGTAGGGCGAGTTTCATACTGCCGGATTCTAGACGTTGCAAGTCGAGGATGTCGTTGACCAGACGCACCAGGCGATCGCTCTGCTCAGCGGCAATTTCAATCATCCGATGTTTTTTGTCGGGCTTTTTGTCATAAACTCCCCGCAAGATTAAGCCCAGCGATCCGCGAATGGCAGTTAGCGGGGTGCGGAGTTCGTGACTAACGATGGAGATAAATTCATTCTTCATTCGGTCGAGAGTGCGTTGCTCGGTGATATCGCGAGCAATTTTGGAGGCACCAACAATGGTGTCTCTGGCATCTCGCACGGGTGAAAGAGTGAGTGCAATGTCAACCATCGTGCCGTCTTTGCGCCGACGGACTGTTTCGTATTGCTGAATTGATTCTCCCTGGCGGATTTGGGTTAAGAACTGCATTTCTTCATCCAGGCGGTCTAGGGGAATGATCAACCCAATGGGCTGACCGATCGCCTCTGCGGCTGAGTAGCCAAATAGTTTCTCGGCGCTGCCGTTCCAGCTTACGATCACGCCATCCAGCGTTTTACTGATAATGGCATTTTGCGAGGAGGCAACAATCGCAGCAAGGCGGGCTTGAGCGGCTTCGGCTTGTTTGCGATCGCTGATTTCAACCACAATCCCGCCGATCTCCTTTACTGCCTTGGTTTCATCCAAAATAGGAAAGTAAGAGGTTAGCCAATGCCGCATTAGTCCAGGTTTACTCGGCACTTCGGCTGAAACTTCTAAATTGAGAATGGGCTGTCCAGTGGCAAGGATGCGGTGAAACAAGGGTTCAACAATGGGTGCCAATTGGGGCAAAATCTCGGCAACGGTGCGACCAATATGCTTTTTTGCAGGCTGCCCATTAATGGCAGCAAGGGCTGTATTGATTTGCAGAAAGCGCAGATCCTTGTCATGAATGCAAAGACCGATCGCCGCCGAAGACGCGGCGTTGAAAAAGCTATTCAGGAGTAGATTTGATTGTTGGAGTTCAAAGGTGCGTTCGGCAACCCGTTGTTCCAGGTCAGCATTGAGTTGTTTGATTTCTGCTTCTGCTTGCTTCTGCTCAGTAATATCGCGTGTGACGGCTAGAACTTGCGTTGTTGCTTCACCTGGAAAGTGTAACGGAACAGCATGAGACTCTAACCAACAGCGAGTGCCCCGGAAGCCAATAATTTCAAACTCTAAGATGCCTGGTTTTCCCTCAGAGACCTGACGGATGAATGCTAGAAATGCCTGTTGGTGGGCAGGTGCGATGAGTGGACAGACATTCTGCCCACGGACTTGTTCTAGACGATCGACTTCGATCATCGCAAGTCCCGCAGGATTCATCTGCTCTAACACACCGTCGGCTGAGATGATTTTGATGCATTCGGGTTCAGCCTCAAAAATGGCGCGGAGTTGCTGTTCACTGCGAGTAAGCGCCATTTCCGCCTGTTTACGCTGGTCAATATTCATCATCGTGCCGGATATTCGCACCGCTTGACCTGCTTCGTTATAGGCTGCCTGCCCTCTGCCTGCCAGCCAATGAACGCTGCCATCAGTCCAGACCACACGATGCTCATGCTGATAAAGGGTATGGTGCTGAAGCGCTTGCTGGATCGCCTCGCTGACTTTGGCGCGATCGTCTGGATGCAGTCGAGCCTCAAAGGTTTCATACCGACCGTCAAAGCTGCCGAGAGCGAAGCCAAACAACTGTTCGTGCTCTGGCGACCAGACAATTTCTCCAGTGACAATATTCCAATCCCACAACCCCATCTGGGCAGCGGCTAATGCCATTTGTAGGCGATCGTGATTTTCCTGGATTAACCGCCGACTGAGTTGCTCAATCGTGGCTTTGCTTTGCTGTAAATCGCTGTTGAGCAGGTTGAGGACAAAGGACACCAGCGCAAAGCCCCCCAGTCGTATGATATCGGCGGAGTCAGCCGTTGTGAATTGGTACAGGGGCGGCATGAAAAAATAGTTGATTGCTAGAGTCGAGAGGACGATCGTCACCATGACTGGTCGAAAGCCACCATACAAGGTAGTTACGATCACAGCGATACAAAAGAATGCGCCAATGGTGCGCTCCAGGAAGGGCTGTAGCCACAAGGAAAGCAGGATCGCGACCACTGTAGAAGCGATCGCGATCCCATAAGAAGCCAATCGACGGTAGATCGTAGAACGCATAGATATTCCCTGCTGCTACTTAGTTTGAAATCCGCTGCGCTTTAAGCGGTGGATGATTCGCGTGGCTAGCTCTGTAGCAGTCATGGCTTTACTTAGGTAGTCATCAGCCCCAGCGGTAAAGGCGCGTTCGATCGCTGCTCCTGCGGTGTGTGCAGATAGAAACAAAATCGGCAACCGCTGCCACTGAGGGGCACTCCGCACTGCCTGACACAGCTCCACGCCATTAAAACCAGGCATTTCCAGGTCTAGCAACAGGAGATTGGGCATGGTTGCTGTCAGCCCCTGCCAAAACTGCTGAGGTTCACTCAGTCCGGTCACATCTACCCCAAAGGGTTGCAATAGGTGCGCCAGGTTGGCTGCGATCGCGCCATCATCATCCACTACCAGCACCCGGTTGTGATGCTGCACCTGCGTTTGATGCAACACATCCGTCACGGCTTTAAGGATTTCATAGGTTGGCAGTGGTTTTTGTAAGAAAATACTGCCTCCCAACCGTACCACTTCTAAGCGGCTGGCTAAATCGCCCTGCCCCGTGAATGCCAGTACCGGAATTTTGGGCGATCGCTGCATCAATTCCCGCAGCAGCATAAACCCATTCTCCGCACCCGGAAAATTCAAGTCCAGTAAAATCACATTGGGGGGAGACTGGGCGATCGCTTTGCGGGCAACTATTAAATCAGTTGCGACTTCAACTCGCAGCCCCCAAGCGATCGCCTCAATCCTGATCCGTTCTGCCAGCATCAAGTCATCATCAATGATCAAAATTAACGGAGCGTAGGCGCTTGTCTCTAGCGTTAGAAGTGTCGTCTGAGGCTGTTCCAGCATCTGCCGCAACGATGCCGCCATCTTGTCGATGTGTTGCACCTGTACTGCCGTCAACGTCACCTCTGGTTGCAGCAACGCCTCCAACTCTTGCGCCAACTGCGACCCAGCCATGAAGCCAAAAATACCGAGCGATCCAGCTAATTTATGCGCCTCCTGCTGGGCACACTGTCGATCTACTGAGCTGAGTTGAGCGCTCGTCAAGGCTTGTGCAGCCGTCTCTATGACCACGACCTGTGCCAAAATCTTGTCCCGATACTTGTTCCAGACTTTGGACGTTATTGTCACAGCCTTTTGAAGTTTGACTTCCCGTTGCTTCTCCATGAAGGCTAAAACGGGGGGTTCTACTGCCTGAGCTGGCGTTCTGAGTCGATAGCCCAAGCCGTAAACCGTCTCAATTAAGTCTGCGGCACCTGCCGCTTTCAGTTTTTGGCGTAGGCATTTAATGTGAGTGCTGACGGTTTCTTCTCCTGGCGGTTCGGCAAAGTCCCATAAGCGATCGAGGAGGGCACTGCGGCTAAAAATGCGTTTGGGATTGAGCAAGAATAGTTCCAGCAGACAATATTCTTTGTGGGTGAGCCTCACTGACTCGCCATTACAGGTGACTTCGTTACTGACCGTATCAAGCTGCACATTTTCCCAGGTCAAGACCGAGGTGGCAGCAGCTTCCCGTCGTAATAAGGCACGCACACGCGCCAGTAGCTCTGGTGGATCGAAGGGCTTGACCACGTAATCATTGGCTCCTGCATCTAAACCCATAACCCGCTCATTACTGCTAGCGTTAGCCGTCAACAGTAAAATTGGACACTGGTAATCCTCATCCCGTAAATGCTTGCAGACACTCAGTCCATTCATTTTGGGGAGTGTTACATCTAGCAGAATTAAGTCATAGGTAAATTCTCTGGCTAACTCTAGCCCCATTTGTCCATCCGTTGCCAGGTTGACCATGTAATGCTGGGCAACCAGCAGCTCAGCCAGCATAGAACTTGTAGGTTGGTCGTCTTCAATCAGCAGGATTTTCATAGGCGATCGTGGGTTTCGTAAGCTGGAACGGGCTTATGACGTACTACTTACATCGCAAGCATTCTCGCCTGGATGGGCGATCGCATCAGGCTTAGTTTAGCAGTGAAAAAGTGGTCGTCAGGCTAAAAGCCTTGATATATAAGTTTTTCAGCGGTTGCTTCGTTTGAGTCTCCGTCGTTTTTGTACAGTGACTTTTTACCTGTCGTGGAGACACATTAATGTCGTTAAAGAAGCAAAGCTAGACTTGGCTTGCTTTTCCGCTTAGGGTCAGCTTGGCAATCCTGATAACCTGATGCTAGGTCGTTCAGCAACCTCTCTCTGGAACCTGGCAGCAGCAAAGTTTGCTGAACGACACGAATTTGCCTCGATGTCATTTAATTTGGCACTGTACAGGGGTTGTGCAAAGAACCCCTTGACGCAAATTGAGGCTAATTCCAGCTTTAAAAACCGGGTCGTAGGAACGCTGAAGGCTGCTGGTAAAGAAACTTTTAAGGAAGCGATTGATCATCTATTGGTGAACATCTTATGGCTGCGATTGAAGGTTGGCAGGAAGGGAAATAAACCAAATGGCTGTGAGTGGCTGCATTACCCCGATCGCCCCTCTTCCCTCAATAACAAACTTTGACATTACAATTGAGCTAGTCCGCCACTCATCGCTACCTCATGAACGTTTCCCTTACCCCAGAACTAGAGCACCTGGTTCATGCCAAAGTCCAAAGCGGTCGCTACCTCTCAGCCAGCGAAGTAGTCCGCGAAGGGTTACGGCTACTAGAAGAGCGCGATCGCCTGTTTGAAATGCGCCTCGCCGACCTGCAACAGAAAGTGACCGTGGGCGTAGATCAGGCTGACCGGGGTGAGTTGCTTGACGAAGAGGATGTCTTTGCCGAACTAGAAGCCGACACCCAGCAGATTGAAATGCAGCGGGCATAAGTAATGGGTCGCGCTCAGTTCACCCCGCTTGCCAAAGACGACTTGAAAGCGATTAACCGCTACATCGCTCAAGACAATCCAGCCGCTGCTCGTCGGTTGATCGCCCAAATCAAAGCCCAATGCAAAACCCTGGCAGATTTTCCAGAGATGGGGCGACCGTGGGAAGAATTAACCCCACCCCTCCGCAGTTTCCCAGTCGGAAACTATCTGATTTTCTATCGCCCCGGCACTCAAAGCAGCATTGAAGTCATCGCCGTCGTCAGCGGCTATCGAGACATGGGACTATTCTTCACTGAGCGCTAAGGATTCAATCATGAACCAAATTATGAATGTGATGGCTACAACTGTCATTACAACCGTCCTCTTCCCCACCATTGCCCTTACCCAAACAATCCCCAAAACGCTCAAACAGGGAATGCCTTACGCCCAGGCACGAAAGACCTTAATCAACACTGTCCGATACTACCCGAACCCCTGAAACCTTTGCCTTCCGGGTCAATGCGATCGCTAATGGCTCGTAAGAGGCTCCATTTCAGGTAATTTCTTGCCGATATACTTGCTCAAAAGCTTGCCTTTGTTCTTTGAATAAGCGTACCAATAAGGTCCGTGCAAACTCCCCTTTGCACATTTTCAAGTGACCTTGCCACAGCGAATTTTCTCATGCTTGAAGGTCACACCCTTGTGTTTTTGGATGGCTACTACTTCGCGATTCGTTCCACGATCGCTTTGCGAATCTCCGCGTGGGGGGATGGGTTCATCCTCTTCAATCGTCGATAGTACAAGACTACTACTCGAATATGGTTGACATATCCAAGCGCTTGGAACGCCTGAATACACCATCAAAGAGGTTCCTTATTAATATGTCACAACCAAATGAGAATAAAACCCAACCCAAAAAGCCTCACACTGAGTTCTCGGTGGATATTTCGGGTGAACAGACTCACCTTGAAATTACTATTCCCTCTGAGCAAGCCAAACAGATTATTCGCCCACTGGCATTACTATTCAGTCACTTACTCGCGGCAGGATTAGCAACCATCAGCATGAACCCGGCACAGATTGAAGCGCCAAGGGCAGTACCGAATACTACTGCTCATCCTCAAGATTCGCTCCAATAGTTCAGCTTCAGTAAGCGGGGCATTCTAAGGTAATGGGAACCTGCGTCTTTGCGTAGGTCCCCATTACTTTTAACGAAAAGTCCCCTCAACTACCGGAGCCTGCAACTCGGTGTCGGCGGAACTTGTAACTTTCTACTACAAATCTATTTAAAGTAATTACGGATTTTTTTGAGACCCTTAGGAAAAACTCAGGAGTGTTTCTCTATGAGTATTAGTTTCTTAGGAGAGGGTTAAGCAGGCTTTGGCAAATAGGAGAGATGAAATTGAGCAGCATCACACTTTGCACGGGATTGGACAACACCACAATGTTAGACACGCTCTACCTATTAGCGATGACATTGCGATGTAGGGGACAAAGCACTCTTTGACAACTCCCACGGCTAAAGCCAGTGGGATTCTTTCAGACAAGAGTTAGACTTAGGTGCTACCCATAGTTTTACT
>ENA-ORBV01004458-ORBV01004458.1-microbial-mat-metagenome-genome-assembly--contig:-NODE-4458-length-26872-cov-5.855421_pt1 | contig 26872 bp, 13 predicted proteins | sample MGYA00237777_ERZ505514 | MGnify/ENA primary metagenome ERZ505514 (study PRJEB26160, sample SAMN06269048) | microbial mat metagenome | isolation source: Oligotrophic lake microbial mat | place...
AAAGTTCCTCAACTCGTGGGCGAGTCTGTTCACTGGTTAACTAGGAGATACAACAACAAGCAGCCCTTTCAGAATGCACTGGACGCCGGATGTGGAACAGGTCTAGCCGGGCGTTTTCTTCGTCCGCATGTGGCCCAACAGCTTATTGGAGTGGATGCCAGCCAAAAAATGTTGGACATTGCTGGGAACTGTACACTTGCAACCGGATGTGGAATTGAGTTACTTGGAGAAGCTGCTGCAGCAGGAGTACAAGAGGAATCTAGCAACAAAGCGCTCTATGATGGACTCTTGAACTTGGATTTGGAAAGCATGACAGTCTCCAACACACTCTATCACAAAGGTGACAACGACGCACGTGAAGGATCATCCAACGATGACGGTTTTGATTTGATTGTTGCCGCGGATGTTCTTGTTTACTTTGGGTCCTTGGACACGATCATGCATACCTTTGCCGAGATAGGAGCTCCAGGGGGGTTCCTGGTCTTTTCTTGCGAGCGAGCCGACGACCAAGAGGCACCACTCGGTTGGCGTCTTTTGCCTTCGGGTAGGTTCGCCCATACAAAAGCACACGTCGTAGCAATGACGAGAAAAGCGGGGTATCGCATGGTGAAGTATGAAGAGATAGTTCCTAGGATGGAAAAAGGCAAAGAAGTACAGGGACATCTCTTTGCACTTCGACACGACGACAGATTGGCGAAGAGGCACAAAAAGGAAGAGCTCTAACAATGATTCTGATTGTTTGAGAAAAAAGGAAATTGTGGCGGATGGAATCATGGCTATCTTATCTCTCATTTGTATCCGGTAGCTGCCAATGACAGCAGGAGCTCTACTAGGTGCAGTGAAGCTTCCGTCAACATCGAAGGGGGAAATTCCCTACTATACGTCATACTTTGTACTGCTACAATGAAAGTGCAAACCATCCGCTGCCACGTCGACCTTGGCGACTCCGTTGTAACAGGTAACGGGCGGAAGATGAAGTGACACCTACATTGACAACTCCCAGTGCCGCACCCTGGTGCCGTGTAGCGTGCCCTCTACGTTTGGTAAATGCTACAGAAGCAGCATGGTTCATGAAAGTATCGACTGAGACTATTCGCAAAGCGCAAGCGTCGCAGCTAACATAAACGTAGCCAATGACTAGGCATTGGGACACCAAGAGAAGCAGTGGCAATGTTGTATGAATTATGTATAACCAAGCATTTTATACACACTGCATAGTTTTATACCTGGTAGTGTACTGTATTCATTGTTTCTTTCGCGACCGTATCTTGGGTTCTTGAAACTTCATACTTTTGGATAGATCGCTTTTTTGAAATCGATAAATCATCATTTGATCCAATTGTTGTATTTGCAAGTCTTGCCAACCATTATTGTCTTTGGTGGCAGTGGCACCACCCGAAGGATATAATCGCATGGCAGATGATGCTGTGGCTGGTAGGAGGCGTGGCACTATGAATTCGGGTCGACTAAACGACAAGACACAAAAGACGCCGCCTGGTTGGAGGACTCTCAAGACCGAATTCACAACGAGACCCATTTGATCATGTTCATCCGCACAAAAAAAGGCATCCAACAATCCCTTGTCGACCGTGGCATGCATCGAATTGGATCGCAGTGCAGATAAATGCGTGGCATCTTCTTCCACAAACTGCAATCGCTGCGATAATGTTGATGAATCCTCACCAGCTGCTGCCGGATTGAGATATTTGGTTCGTCGTTTGAGCAATTCCAAAGCCGTACCAGCAATGTCGACTTGTATCATGGGCCATCCCCAACCATGATCCAGCATTTGTTCGCCCATTTTGGAATTTCCACATCCAAGCATTAGAAGTGGTTCTTTTTTATGGGTATTGTCCTCGTCATTATTGTTGTCATTGTTGGTAGTGCCAGCACTAGTAGCACCATTCTCATGATTTATATTCCGTGGTCGAACACCCAATGTGTCTCCCCAAGTAGTGGTCACCAAATTTTCCGAGACGGTGCTACTCGAGGCATAATTTCCAGTGGAGGATTCACGACCCAGTGTGACGGGATGATACTGATATTCCAATATGTCTTCCAATTGAATACCTCCCCATTCAAAGGAATCGTCCACTTCTTCTGGATTCGTAACGGGGTTGTTATCCATCTTGTTGTAAACATTATCCCAAAAGCGTGGATCTCCATAGGGAGGAACAGGCATTCGAATCCGCGACGAAACCACTCGTTTGATACGGTCAATGATATAACGGCCTCGGAGTGACATGATTTATTAATTGCAGTAGTAGTGTATGTCAATGATGATGGGATCAATCGTTGGTTCGCTTTCGATAGCAATGCCGATATCAATCAATATGAAATGAATAACGTTGCAGTAAAGCCAACTTTAATTCTATTGGACAGCTGGCGGAGAGAATAGACAAATAAGCTGTGAATCTAAATAGTTCGTTTGTCTTCTCCACTGTTTACTAATAACAGATGATCGGGTTCATGGCAGATGAATGAATCACTCGATTGCTTTGTTGGCTGCATGCTAAGATATCATGGATTGGTTGTTGGGCCATGGTGGGCATCGGCGATTCAGCAAGATCCATGATTGATTCAATCGTGAATGAAGGAGTCGACAGAAAAAAAGGAAGAGAACCAATGTGCGACCGGTGAAGGGTCGCTCGAACCCTTCGTTTTTTGCTAATAATGCGAGACAACACCCCACTACTGTCTCGTACCAGCACTACAAGTTGTACCCACAATGACGAAGACAAGTCGTTGTCTCGTTCATTCAAGACACCACGACAATACATTCGTTCACACAAGACATTTTAGAGAGTATAGCTATAAGCAGAACGCTAGAGTTCGAACTCCGTGCCGTCAAGCAGCGGCAGCAACAAAACATAGATCACTGCAAACAAAAAAATGCCAACGCACGCACGCCCGCTGCGGGATCTCCACGAGAATCAAATCCACCCCACAACTCCCAAGCAGCAGCAACAACCTTCGACCCTTGCGAAAACGTCCAAAAGTTCCAAGAAACGAAACTATTCGTCTTGCCATTCCAAAGGAAAGCCTACTGCTAGGCAAGACCGTCACCACCAAAGCCCACCACGACCACGACCACATGATTGGGGTTCCGAGACCGCGACACCACGCATCAACAATCGTGCGTCAAAGAAAGGCCGCGGCAATTCTTTACGATCACCATTCACCAGACAAGCCATTGGTATTACGGAACGATCGAAACGAACCTTGACAAAACCACCACCCCATCATCAACCAATAAACACAAAGAAGCAACGCGCCATCGAGCCGATCGCCCAACAGCAGCGTCGCGTGACTACACAAAAACAGCATCATTCGTTTCACCCACCAGCAGTCGTAAAGCGTTTTGCTCCAAGCGGCGGTAAACTGACGGCACAAGCGACAGTTCCAACACGAAAACCAGCACCAGCACCACAGAGCCATGGCCAAGTAGAGAAGGACGACGACGACATGGAGGTCGAGTCCGAGATTCTGTCCGACTTGGATATTTCCCCAGAGCCTGCTGCTGAATCCACGACTCGTCCCTCCTTCGCCAATAGTACCATCCGCCAAAACGTTGTTGTATCGCTCTCACATAATCCTACAAGGACGACGGCGGCGGCGGCTACAGCAGCACGGAATACGAAGATGCCTTTCCAAGGCCCACCCGAGATGCAGCAGCACGCGTCCATCAAGCAACCTTTGGAACCGCAGCGTCCACGAGAATTTGCTCATCTCGAGCATGCCCCGCAAGCTCCCATGTTTTCCGACACAGACATTCGTGACATGAAGAATTACAAACCCGACGATCCAAAAGTCTTTCAGGCCGTCCTGAATACGCCCAGACTACCTACTGGTAGAGGACGAAAAGAACCGCTGTTTGGAATGACCGTGGGAGAGGGTCACACGACGCCAATCGATTTGCACGAAGAGGACGACCTTTCCACTGTAGATGACGCCTTTGGTCGACCCATGCGGTTCTCCTTGTTTGAAAACGGAAAACTCAAGATGGACGACGACGAATACTACTCCAACGACGACGACGACGACGATTGTGAGCCACAAGCAAAGTACATGATTCACTCTCCTGAAGAGTGGTCGGTACCAGACGACGACGAAACATCTCATTTTTCCAAACAGTTCACCTTTGAACATGGTGGCAAGCACTATAGGCATGTGGCCCTCCCTCCTGGTTGGACATGCGAAACACAGCCTGTCTATTTTCATCCGGAGTACGGCCCAACTCTTTACTGCCCCGTACCCCTGCCCGTCAAACCAAAGTCAAGACGTTCCAGAAAGCACCAGAGCATGCCCTTTTTGTATCAATCAATGACAAGTCATAGAATGCCCATGCCCAACCGAAAGCAACGACAGGGTTTCCACGGAGCCATTCATCAATCAGCCTGGATCCAACATACGCGTGGTCTCGAGGACGAAGAGGACTCACAGGATTCGCAACTCGCATCGCCGTTGTCCCCATTGCAGGTGGAGCGACCAAAGGGGCTACAGCTGCCATTTCAACGACGCGGGGGGTATAAGGCGGACGAAGAGGATTCAGAGGATTCACAACTCAAATCCCCATTGTCCCCATCGCAGGTGGAACGACCAAAGGGGCTGCAGCTGTCATATCAACGACGCATGCGCCAAGAGCCGACAGACCAATCTAGCCCGAACAATGTCGAGGATGGCATCATGAGCCATTTGATGAAGAAAAGAGTAGGGTCGTTTGAATCAGACGACATGGACATTTCATCTTCTCCGGAATGCTTGTTCACTCCTAGCCCCGATAGTACGAAATCAAATAGCAACAGTTCCAACAAGGAGCGAAATGCTGCAACGGATGACGACGGTATCCATGACAAGGTGGCCCAAAAGCAAATTGGACGATCTGGAACAACGGACTACAATGGCAAGGCCTTGGATAGCGATACTCTCAACGAACAACAGCAAGCGGCAGAGGAAAACACAGAAACGCATAAGATTGCATATCAGCGCCATCATCAAAGTCGGGCAGGAACAACAGTCTCTACACAAGATCATGGTAAACGCGTCAAAGACACCCGTGCCTCACCACTGAAAAAAGAAGGTGGGATCAACCCTTCAGGCAGCACAATGGACGAAGATGACGCGGACGAGGAAATGCAGAACATCGAAAGAGGCTTGAGCAGTCCTCCCCATTCGCCTCCATTGGTCAACTATGACTCGGATTCTCAAACGACAAAATCAACAGCTGCGAGTGAAAGCCGCACGCCACCTGGAAGTCCCGCAGATGAGGTGACTAATTCTTCAGTGAAGTCTCTCCGGAAACAGCCTGGTACACCACATCCAAAGAAGGGATCAGTATCGAGGGACAAGCATCCAGTTTCTTCCACGCCAAATAGTCCCTTGGGCGCGACAAGTACGGCAAGCTCTCAACGCCAAAATTCCACAATAAAAGATGGGGATGAGTTCAAGCGAAGCAACGAAATCCCTCTATCGGAAAATGGCAACAAAAACGACGACGAGGAGACGGGACATCCCACCGACAAAGATGTAGTCACAACAAAGTTTGCAGTTTCCGTAGCTGCTTGCAAGAAGAGACGAAACTCTGCCGTTACGGCCAAGACTTTGAACGAGCCAGATGGTAACATTAGCCCTAGACTTCGCGCTGTGAACCTGGATAAGACCAGTTTCCGTCCTGGTGACAAAACTGACGCGGAAAAGGAAGAGGAGGAAGGCTTTGCCCCACATATGTGTGATGACGACGAGGAGGACGAAATGAATGGGATGGTATCGCCCAATGGGTCGAGTGGATCAAACGAAACGCCAGTATCTGCAAGGCCAAACGGCACAACGCCCCAGTCTGAAACTTCCCCTTTATCCATTTCTACAACTTCAGGCGTTAGTAACCGACGCGACAGCTTCAGCTCGCAGGAGAGCTCTGGGGTGCTGACGACGCCAATACCAAAAAGTGCAGTGAGCTTTCGCCATCGTCTCAGTTACAAGAAACGCAAATGCGTATCTATTCTTTGCAAACTGGATTCGCTCCCTAATCAGGGCCTGTATGCAAAAAAATTCCATACCCCCGCCAGAGGCAAGTGGTATACTACTGGGAATGCAACCTCATAGACGGTATAAAAACGAGTCGGTATTTGGCACGAGCGAGAGCTACGGAAAACTATTTTAGCCAGCATGTGACTTGCTAGATTGCTGTCGAGGCTGAGTCCACTTCGCAAGTGTACGTTGCTAAGTACGGTGGTAGATATGCAACCTATCATTCGTCATTTGGCCATGCGTCAACTAAGATACGGCATGAAGTAAGGCCATCTGGCGATAGAATAGTTGTGCCATTCCTTTGTATTTTGTCTCTGCTAGCGAGTATAGCTTCCTGTCAAACTAGCTAGGCAGTAAGCTACTTCTTTGTAGGCAACAGAAATGTTCCAAACCCTAGCTAGATCAGTCGAGGTTCACATGTGCGTCCGCTTCCTCTGTAGTCCAACTGGTACCAGCACCAGGCATTGTCAACCTAAAATGGTAGCTGAAGCCATGCTACCAGCACTTTTGTAGTGGGGAAACTTGAGCTGCATGTGGCAAGCATTGCTAGACTTGTTTTGACAACCAAAGTGAGTGGGTGGCACTGGTAGTGGCCCGGCTCAGTTGGTCCATCATTGTTGGTGTTCCGTCCCTACCATGATGGTGACGGCGTTTGCCAACCTAAACTGGTAGGTAAAGCCATTCTACCAGGCAGGGGATGTAGAGCAGTGGTGGACAACTTGATCTGGCAAGTGCTACCAGATTTGGTTGGTCACTTAAACCTAAATAGAATTACCTATAGCATCTCCACGTCCGTCGACCTAATCTCCTTGACAACTCCAAAAGGCAGGCACTCCCAAAATCTAATTTCCTTTTCAAATCAGCACACCGGTCAAAAGATCCGTCCTAACTCTAACTGTTTTTCCATGTTGGAGTATTACTATGATTGTTGTTGGAGTGGAGGGAGAACAATCCCAACAGTCCCAACCAACTCCCACTATCTAACTAACGGCTACCTGCCGTAGGCATTGGAGCCTTTTAATTTAGCAGGAGGTTGGCGGGAAACTTGGAGTCACACACGGGACCACGAGGCAGGGTTTCACCAGACGAATCTCTGCTGTTGGCTTTCGACCGTTTTGGAAGTGGAGTTTATCGGATTCCTGCCGAGCTTTCGTGCGTCAGCAGATGGGAGCGCCGATGTTGCTCGGAGTGACCAGTGTTTACTGGTCGGATTGCTTCCCGCTCGATTTCCCCTCCTTCTTGACCCTATGTGACAGCAGTCCTGAATCCCGGGTTCGACTCATATAAGACTCGCCCGCGCGATAAAGACTAACGGCTTCCATTTCGGCGTCTAATTGAGTGGCACAAAGTGGCATCCTCCACACCGATACTGGCTTGTCGTACACCAACACGTCTTTTTGCACGAGAACATGTTGGCCGGTGTCCCTGGTAACTCACATGGGCTGTGCAGCAAACATCATCATAACAAGAGAAGGCTGAAATTCTCGATCACTAAATTAAAGACCGTAAGGAGTTTAGCAGCAGAGCCTTTTTTGAATGAGATACTCATTTCATCGAGTCTAGCTAGGTCGTGACATTCGTTGGATACAGTTTGATTCAGTGGGAGCCTTCAACTGACAAAGAGCCAAGGACAAGCCAAGCAGCTACTATATTAGCTAAGCACGACACCCAATAGGTTACAGCTGCTGATATTCATTGCTATTGCCTTCAAGTTTTAGCTGACACGTTGGAGTCAAGTATCATTCGTTTGCCTCTCCGCTTAATCTACAAGATTCTAGGAGTGCACTACCAAAGAAAGCCAAGAAAGCACAAGGCAAAGAACATAAGATGACATCGGGAAGCAGCCACCCAGAGTGGCAGCCGCGTGGTGGTCCTCCTCCGCCTCGATCAGGACATTCTCCTTACGATTCTCCTTCGCCCTACGACCGCCATCCTAGTGATGCAAGATATCCTCCTTATGGGGGCGGAGGATACTATGGCTACGGTCCACCTCAGAGAGGTCCTCCACCAGACTATTGGGGCTATGAACAGCATCCACCGCCTCCACAGCAAGGACCTCCTTCTGGTTGGCCACCTGCTACTTCGGGAAGGGGCGCACCTCCAACAGCTCACGATTCGCCAGGGGCTCCGTATGATCACAGAATGGGACCACCGCCTCCTCAACATGGCTACTCCTCGTATCCACCTCCACAGCAACATAGGTACTATCCTCCTTACGCTGCTCAAACGCCTCCAAGAAGACCCTACATGGCAGAAGCCCAGCAGCACCACAAGCCACCTGCGACTCCCCACGGTCCTGATGCAGCTTCAAGAGGACCGAGAGAATTGGATCTTCGAGGACCTCCACCACCAGTAACGGGTACACCTCCTCGGAGTGCAAAGAGTAGCAAAATTGGGTTCAGTACTCCCATTCGAAGTCGATTTACGGAAGGGGCTACCACTACGAGTACTCCAGCGAAGCACCCAAGCACACCCGAGGCTCCCAGCGACAAGATGAGAGCCGTGAGTGAAGAGAAGAAAAAGGCGCCGTCGGCCAAGGACAGCGACGACAGCGGTGGTGGGGACGACGATAGCGACGACGACGACAAAAAGCCAAAGAATAGGAACAAGAATCGAAAAGGAGATCCATTGTCTCTTCTTGCAAAAGTATGCAAGCAAGAGTCCAGAGATGAAGGATCACGCACAGAAGCACCGCCTACTCCTGCTACTCCTGCTACACCCAAACCAGTTCCGACGTCACCGGTTCATCGACGCTTTCGTCCAAGCCCAGTGGTTACTCCGGCTCCAACAACGCCTCATGGGAAACCTCCTCGGGTGCCTCATCCCCAGATATCACCTGTCGATTCTAGGGCGGAAGGCGGTTACTGGGCTTCGGAGCCGCCTGCTCCTCCACCGGAGCAATCCTATTCTGTAAGAACACCAGCACGTGGTGGTGAAGGAGGAGGTCCTTACCCTCCACCTTCTCATCATATGGGGAGTAGGCAGCTTACGCCTTACCGTCCTCCTCCTCCTTCTGCCGCGGGACCTGGCGGCTACCCCGAATGGCGAAACGAAAGTCCAACGCCCAACATGGTGGAACGTGGCTCTTTTGATAGCCATGAGGGCCAAGAACCAGGGCCACCTGGCTCGTATGACTCACGGCGCGGGCCTCCACCAGGGCCCTATGGGGGGAGTGGGGACTATGGGAGGCCGCCTTCGCACAGCATGGGAGCACCTCGCAAGTATCCTCCTCCTCGTTGGTCCTCATCATCTTACCCACCACCACACGAACGTGCTGGGTCCTATCCTCCCCCGCATCATGACATGGGCGGCTATCCACCGTATCCCATGGAGCAGCACTCGTATTATCCACCACCGCCACCCACACCAACGCAATCTGCTCCTCCTCCCTATGGCGAAAGTCCTCCCCATCGTCACTACGCTCCGCCGCCAGCTCATACGCATACCTATCCGCCACAATCGTCGCACTACCCTCCTCCTCACAGTCATCATCATCACTCAAGTGCTCCACCGCCGCCGGCCTCTCACTATGCTCCCTACACATATGTACAACAGCCACATTTGGAAGAAAAGACGGTCCTGCGCAAAAAGTTTTCTTGGAAACACTATCCCGAATTGGAACGCTTCTTGATTGGCAATCGAGATGACTACTTGAAGCATTCTTCCATGAACTACACGGCCGAGCAAAAGCAATACAATAACTGGTTGACGGAGCGTTTGCTGGAAGTGGCCGCCGAACACCATTATGCCTTTGATCCCGAGGAATTCAACTTTGTCGCCATTCGAGATCGGATCCGATGTTATTACAAGAGTTATGTCCAAACCGCGCGCAAGCGTGGACTGAGCTTGCCCACCTCGGCCAGTGGCACCACGACTCCCACCAAGTTCACAGGCACAGGCATTGGCTGCTCGCTTCCTCCTGACCCAAGCCGGAAGAAACCGCGCACCGAAAGCAACGCTGCGGATGAAGACAAGGGGGAAAAGGAACCAGTAAAAGCAAGCAAAGAAGTCAAGGCAGTAGAAGATAAGGCTGGGCCTTCCAACAAGGTAGAAGACAAGCCAGCAGTCAAGCCAGCAGTCAAGCCAGAAGTCAAGCCAGCAGTCAAGCCAGAAGTCAAGCCAGAAGACAAGCCAGAAGACAAGCCAGAAGACAAGCCAGAAGTCAAGCCAGAAGGCAAGCCAGAAGGCAAGCCAGAAGGCAAGTCATTCAAGCCAGAAGAAAAGGCAGAAGAGAAGGTAGAAGTCAATCTGGAAGTCAAGCCGGAAGACAATGCCGAGGCTACCAAAAAGACAAAGGAGGACGAAAAAGAGAAGGAGGACGAGAAAAAAGAGGCAAAAGGGAAGGAGGAAAGCAAAACGGGTAAGGCGAAGGAGAAGGATGCTAGTCCAGTCAAGGGCAGAAAGACGAGAGCACAATTGAAAGCTGACGCTGAAGCTAAAGAAAAGGATGCAAAAGACAAGAAAAAGGCAAAGTGAAGAGGGACAGTCTGCATGAAAATGCTGTTTAGGTACTGCATATATATTATTGTTGTACGAGTTGTGTTTGTAGATTCCATTGTAAGTTAAGGGGATTTGTGTTGTGAGTAGCGTCAAAAGATCTTCTACAGTAGCTAGCTAGGTAGCCTAATACGTAATGGCAACTGTCAAACTATTTAGTATAGATAGTGGAACTTCCTCTCTTTTTTCCAAATTCAACAAACTCTAAACAGCATTTTCTCTGAAGATACAAATGCCAAGGGAAACAGTGGGACCAGTGTGAAAGCAACACATGCAAAAGAGGGTGCCGGCAGTCATGAAACATGCCAATGAAGAAGGGTTATGTTTAAATTCAAACTGTTTGATCAGGTGCCTAAGCGAACCTGAAACTAGTCTATAAAAAATCATTGCACCAAGACAGCTTTGTTCTTCTATGCTTGCTGCTTTTTTTGTGTTGTCACCAGCTAGACATTCACATTCTTGGAACATTTGCTAACCAGTTGAACACCATCAGTGTAGAAAAAGGCGCACATGTGGAGGTTTGGTTTAGGCTCAAAGTTCATGAGACAACAAACCATGATGTAAGCAGCACATGCTGCAGGCACAATTTTTGCTGACTGCCGCAACGATGTTTCCAAAACATGACATTGTTGCAGTTGCATTTCATGGTTCAAATCAACACAAAATGAAGAAAGCAATTGACCCTTTCTGTTGCATTGCAATGCTATCGCAATCCATTTGTTTCTATCAAACTAAAAATTGACATTGATAAGCAATTGCATCTTGGCAAGAAATCAGCTTTGCAGTCATCTCCAATTGTTGGAGGCTCAAGGGTCATCCTTTCAACGCTTTTTTCAATCAGAACATGCCATTTTCAAACAAAAACATGATGGACAATAAATGTCATTTTTGGTTGATAGGAGCATCTTTGTTGTCATCATCAATTCTTCTGAAATCAATTTGTCATTGTCAAGTGTCACCTGTTTTTGGCAATGTGGGCGAAAGATCATTGACAAAAACGCATCATTAAGAATAAAGAATTGTAAAGGAAGCAAAAATGCAGACACAAGACATTGTGTTTTGTGTTGTTCCACAGAGGCAAATAAAGTTTGACTGTTCTTGCTCCTTGAATTTCCTCAGGGTGAACTGAGAATTTTGGGGGGACAATTTGTGTTGCAAGGAGGATTCGTTTGTCACTCTTTGTGCAGGACCCTCTGATTCATTGATGTGATGTGGAATGGTGATGACATCTCCTTAGGGTGCTGTGGCACAGCATAATCAACCTGCTGAACATCATCATGCTGCTGGGACCAGGCTGACACTGTGCTGTAGCAAAACTCTCTGTGCCAACACAGCCATTTCCACATTTTACACGACCGTACCTGGTTGCTTGAATGAGCAGGAGTGAACAGCGTCGTCGTCACCCCCGTCAGAACCCAACATAGTGTTTCCAACTTTAGTTTCTCCGCGTTTGTGACCTGGAGAAGACCGATGCTGGTTCATCAACTGTTGAAAACAATAGCCCGTCGTGGGAACCGGGACTTTTAGCACGCAATTACAGAAGAACTGTGCATCTTTTCCTCAAAATGGTCATTCACTTCTGCTTTGCAATGCCAAATCCTCCGTGTGTTTTTAACGGCACACCTTCTTCCTGCTTTTTTGAAGAATGACCCCTTAATCGGCAGGGAAAGAAGGCTCTTGCTTTTGATCATGGTCCGCATGACCACTGAGAAACAAAACCGAACAGAAAGCGACAGTAGACCAGCTATCAGTGCTATTAGCTAGCTAGCTGGTGGTACTAGCTACACTGTACTACTAGCTAGCTAGCTAGCTAGCCATTCTTGGTAATTGCGAAGTTGAGTGGTTACTAGTACCGTGCCAACCTGGGTTCATAAATTGTGCGTCTTTTTCCTTTTTTGCAGCCCCCCTTTTGTTGATTAGCTCCTGTCTAATCGATTGTTTCGTTTCAGTTAGAATCCTAAGTAGTAGCCGCTACTACCTCCGCTTCTCCTTCTCTACAACCTTTGCAAAGAACCCCCGCCAACAAATATTTTCTTGTGAAGCCCACGACGACCCTCGATCCCAAAGTCATTGATTGATTGCTTCCATTATTATCGGCTCCCGTCAAGCTCCTTTTTTTTTCGCCGAACTCTCTACCTTGACCCCTGCAATACGTTTCTGAATTTAATCTTCGCAGTACGTTTGTTTAGACGACAACCACCACCGCAACAATCCCCTACACAAACAATAATAATCGACAAGTCGACAATATGCGATTGACCGCCACAGAAAACAATACGACCTCGCGTGCTTCGGTCGTCGAGCGTCTCCTAGAGAATGATCCGGGCTTGATCAAACTCGATTTGTCCAGTTCCCTTCGCATCGCGGACTTTGCCGAATTCCAACGCGCCATGCTCGCGAACACGACGGTCCAAAAAGTCGTCGTCGATTTTCAATGGCTCGAAGAATTCTTGTCGAAAGAAGATTATTTGCAATTGTTGTCCACTGTGGGTCAAATGAAGGGGTTGGAAAAGCTCATGATTTTTGATCATGGTCGACAACCCATTAGTATGGAAGCGCTCGTGAGTGCGATGCGACCTGCCGTCAATTTAAAGGCCTTGGATGTGGTGCGATTGGAATTTTCCAGCATGCACGATGTCATTGTCTTTGCCGAAGTCATGACCCAAAAAGCAGTGTTGGAACGATTTTCCTCGCATCGATTGACCTTGGCCAAGGGTGTGACGCTCGATCCCCTCTTTCGAGCGTTGAAGACCTTGCCCAATTTACGTGCGGTGTGTTTGTCCTTTGATTGGGATTTGCGCGAGTCGTACGTCTCCGAAGCGGACGCATTGGTGACCCTCTGCCAATCGGAATCGCTGCAAGAACTCAAATTGTGGAGTCGACAATTGGATGATTCGTGTTGTGTGGCCATTGCGCGAGCCCTTTCCGTCAACAAGACCCTCAAGACACTCGATCTCCAATGCCAAATTATTGGCAATGAAGGTCTGGAAGAAATTACCAAAATGATGGAATCCAATTATACCATTGAAAGCGTCCGCACAACAGGACGACGCATGTCCTTGACCAGCAAAATTGACATGTACGTCAAACTCAATCGTGCCGGGCGGATCATTCTGGTCAAGGAACATGCCACCAAGAGCGATTGGGTCGATGTCTTGATCAACAATCATGATGATATGGATGCCATTTTTTACTTTATTCGATCCAATCCACTCATCTTGGATGAAGTCACGCACTAGTAGTAGTCATCCATATGTCAAGGTCTTTCATGGGAGAAGATAGAAATCCTTGTAAAAGACGGTGGAAAAAGCAAGAAAACAGGAAGGAAGAGCGAGCAAGGTGGTGGACACACGCTTGCCGCATAGAGGAAGAAGAAATCAGTATTTATTTGGGACGACAGAAAGCGGAAGGCTTGAAAATACACGGCACAGCGCAGGCTTTATGATCCCCATGAAAAAAATCCAATACAGTAATACACACGCACACAAACACACAAACAGCACGTGAATTCATGCACACAAGCATTTCTATATATAAAATAATCACCATACAGTATAATCAATCATAAAGCACTACTACAATCTGTGATATCGCCTTCCGAGCTGCAGCGGAAAGCATGATTTTCGGTTTCAAACGAGCGCAACGCACGTCCAATCTTCTTGCTCTTCCTGCAGAAAAGTTTGGCCAAGGCAGTTGGATGTGAGCTTAAAATCAATCTACAATGACTGTCATGTCTGCAAGAGTTTAGATCAGAGCCCTGATCTACAACACCTGAATGTACCAAACCATCCTAAATCTGTACTCCGCCGTGTTCGAAGAGCATACTGTACGCTGTTATCGCGAAAGAGGTCATTGTCTGCGCGGGAATCAAGAAGCTAGAAAGTGGTAGGATACTAATCTTGACAGTTCCTGGTCGTGACATAAGTGTGATAGAACCATGTCCGCAACAACGGACATGGTCTTTCTATGATGAGTGAGTCAATCCTACGATGGAATCACTATCCCTTTCTTGGGTTGGTTCTGGGTCACGAACACATACGCTTCCTACATAAATATCCACCCACATTACGCTACAGCAACGAGTGTCTGGAGGTTTCAAATCAAAGTCATATGTGTTGCGTTCAAAGCAAAATACTGGACAATCTAATAGTAGGGTTAGGAAGGAAGCGCTGTTTTCTGTGATGCCGAGTTTGCTTCCTGGGCATTCTGGTGCTTGCTAATCGCTTTTGCACTACTGTTGGGTAGTGGAGGAAGATAGGAAGACACTGGGACGCTTTTCAAGGGTGTCCTCGTACTTGCACTCGTGCTAGCCCCTGCCGAAGTGGCTTCCTTCATATTCGTGCCGCCACTGTCGGCGGCATTTGTACCACTTTCCATATTATCATCCTCTTCCAGTGTCAAGTTGGCAAGTTCCTGGAGCAAATCATCTTCATCGTACTGGGCAGTGTTTTCAGCAAGAACGCCCTGCACTGTATTCAAGTGCTCCAGCTCTTCTCTGTGTTCCTCCATCAATTGATCTACTTGGTCCAAATGCTCGAATGCGGGTGCATTCAATCGTAATTGTTGCAGCGTGTGAGTTGACGACTTTAAAACCTTGGTGACTTGTTGTTGATGCCACGATTCTTCAATGGCATGTCGCGTCTGTTCGAGGTTCAACAGTGTAGTTTCCGATTGTTCGAGCTGCTTTGCAAACAATTTGTGGAGCTTGAGGGATGCCAGTCCCGCTCGTAGATGGTGTCGTTTCTTTCGTTCTACGAGCGCTTGCTGAAGCCACTTGTCGGACGCAGTGGACCAGTCCTTCCGACGAGCCTCCAGAGATGCTTGGACTGTTGTAATTTCCCAAAGAGATGCTAGAACACGGCGAAAATTTTCAACGGAAGTACTCTTGTTTTCATTCTCTGGTAGATCCACAGGAGGCGCCAAGATGATGAGTTCTTGCTTTGGAACACCATCTTCAGATGGTGGAATGACAGAAAGCACCTTTCTTTTGGCGAGGCAATCCAATAAAAAGTCCATCTCCTCATTTGACAATCGTTGCAACAATTTCCAGTGGTCAATGTTGTTGTTGTCTTGACTGGTTGTGGGATAGTCCCTGTCTTGAATATTGGACTTGATCCAATCATTCCACGACATTGCGGCGTCCAACTTTTCCATGGATACAGGACGCCGACGAGCAATGACGTTAGGAAACATTCCAGAGTCCTGCTCGTGATGGGCTACTACGGCTTGTTCCAGCAGTTGGAGACACGCCACGGTGAGTGTGGTATTCAAAATGGGACCATTCATGGGAGCACGGTTGACATCTTCCTCATGCTTTGCGGTGTTGTCGCACTTGGTGGATTGGGAAGAAAAGTCGTCGAGCTCTTCTTCTTGGTACGTCGAACCATAGGCTTGCAACAAATCATCTGGTTCTTCGCTCTCAAAGAGTGGTGGTGGTGGTTGTAGTGGTTGAGGTTTACTCGGACTCAACAAATACGTCAACGGACGAAACACTGTTTGAGTGACGGAGCTGAGGAAGCCCCCACTTGTCGTAGCCGTGGGAGTAGGAGCATGGCCTTGGTCCTCTTCAAGATGATTGGAGCTTGTAGCAGGAGACGAAAACGCGCCGTCATTGTTGTCACACAAAGAGACAATTTTCTCCACCAATTGCTCACGCTCCGACTGGTCACTGCTGTTGCTCCATGGTACAATTTTCGTTCGTTCTGGTGTTTCCCAATAAATAAAATTCAAATCCGGAATTTTTTTCTTCATTTCCGTTTTAAATTGGGTGGTAAAGTCGAGCACTTGTTGGGGGGACGCAACCAGTGTATTGCGAGCCGAACACGCCTGCAAGTGGGCTTTTTTCCACGACATCCACCACTCGTCATCATCGTGGTCATTTTTGTTGGTGCTTGAGAATGTTTCGCACTCTGACATTCTTCTCTCTGTCTTTTGCCACTTACTAATGATAGATACAATTTGTAGCGAACGGAATTTCTTTTGCTTTGGTTTCAAAGTAGTCTAGGTGACGAACTGCTTTCGTCGAGGGAATACACAATAATTTATCATCAGCAACCGACATACGGTAATTAAATAGTACACAACAATCAATAATCTAAATGCAACTGTGTCGTCTAAGAAAATCAACGACACCATCAACCGATGAATTCAAATAACGTCGAGCTAGTGTGCGATTATTTGAAGTAACCATTTTGAAAGGCATGTGTGCGACAAAGTTAATTGATCCATGTACGTGATGGTAGCAGGACCGGGATGACGTTGAAGTGGCAGAAATCGAAAGAGATTTTGAGTTTGACAAACCGAAAAGACACAGCAGTTCAAGACACAGTCAGTTTGATGGATCAATCAATCATTTCATTGATCCGTCCATCTGCCAGAAGAGCTATTGCCTTGCTTATAGCTACTGTACAGGGGACTTCTCGCAGAAGACGAGCCCACTATATATACCAGAGAGAGAGAGAGAAATCGTCGTTCTGTTTGCATCAAGAGCAATCATACCCCGAAAATACCATTCCATTGTCCATATGAGTTCTCCGTACCAAACCATTCGCTCTTCTCGTGTCGGCGTCGTTGCGGTTGCCATGGCAGCAATTGTTCTTCTTCAGCGCACCACAAGTGCCTTTATGGGGGGTACGATTGCTGCATCGCCAAGGTCGTTTTTATCCAGACAATTTACTACCAGTCATAATCATGCTGCTGTGGTGGTCGGCAGTCGAGTCTTTGGTGGGGGCAATACGTTGTTGCTGCAAGTACGCGGCGGTGCTGCTTCTGCTTCGTCGAACCCTCGAGGAGGATTTCCCCTTCAGGCAACCGTAGCTGCCTCGTCTTCCTCATCATCATCAGCCGCTTCGTCTTCGTCGTCGTCTACTTCGGCGGCCTTGTCATCGTCTGGCGGCGACAAAGGTGGCGTGGATTTGGACAAGGAAGCTCAAGCTACGTTGGGCATTGTGGGCAAGTCGATCCAGGCCTCAACCTTTGCTGGAGAAATTCCCTATCTCAACACTCAAGATTGCAATGAATTTCGAGTCTTGTTTGTTTTGGGAGGTCCTGGTGCAGGTAAGTCTTTCTTGTAATGGTGATTTCCTTGACTAGCAAAGTGGATTCATTTTTTTATGGTACTTGCAATCATATTCCTTGTCACTCAATAATTATTTGCGTTGTATTACAGGAAAGGGAACTCAATCCGATCTCATGAAAGCCAACTATCCTTGTGTCCACTTGTCGGCGGGAGAATTGTTGCGGGCCGAAACCAAAAAGGAAGAATCTCCCCACAAGGATTTGATTGAACAATGTTTGGTTTCCGGCAACATTGTACCCGTGGAAATCTCGCTGAGTTTGTTGCGGGCCGCCATGCAAGAGGCTGCCGAAGAGCAGGGTACAAGCTTGATTTTTTTGGTCGATGGATTTCCTCGTAATTTTGACAATTTGCAAGGATGGATGCGGTGCATGAGCAATAACAACAATGAGAATGATGCCATCGCGAATGGTGTGGCATCGGTATGGGGCGTCTTGAATTATGTTTGTCCCTTGGAAGAACTGGAACGACGCATTTTGAATCGAGCCAAGGAAGGATCTGGACGATCCGATGACAATCTACAATCGGCGCGAAAACGATTTGCTACCTTTGCACGAGAAACGGAACCTGTCGTCGAGACACTTCGCAAAGTGCAACAGCAATTGGCTGCTACTGCAAGTTTGCAGGTCTTTGACATACGTGCCGATCAAACCATTGAGGATGTATGGAAGGATACTCAAGCAGCCATGAATCAAATGATATCCAATGATGTATTGACGGCCAATGCACAACTCTTAAACGCCATTCAAACCCAAGATGTTGACCTGTATCGCGCATTGTGCGCTGATGAATGGTTTCAAGACAAATCTGCTCCCGAAGTACTGAAACTGCACGAGGGTTCTCAGATGAGTCGTGGTGTATCCAATGTCAAAATGACCTTTTTATCCGGTACCAAAGTAGCGGTCCAATATGACCGTGAACTTCAGTTTCAAAACGACAACGACGGCGGCAAGGGCGGTGGTGGTAAAATTCTCACTATACAAGAAAAGCGCATATGGTCGCATCAAGGAAAGAAGGGTTGGAAGAATATTCATTTTGCTAGACTTCCAGCTGACACTTAAATATTTTATGTATTATATCTGTCTATAAGACGCCGCTTTCGTCATGTCCTCTTCTAGCTAGTTCTACTTCCTGCCTTTGCAGACATAAACACTGAGGAACATCGACTTTGCTTGACTTGCAACAGAAACGATAAAGGAGCAGCAAATACAACCAGCGTCTGTCTCTAGGACCACCCCTTTGGTCCTCTTCTCTGTGTCCTCTTCCGTGGTTCGCCTTCCTATCCCCAACTGGAGATGATTGAGCATCTGTGCGTATTGAGCATTTGTGCGTCTTGAGCTTCTGTGCGTCTAGTACTCGAGCAAGGGGAGCTTGCCTAACTCATTTTTTCTCACAAAATACTAGGTGCACCTCAACGGATTATCACAAAATTTGGCCATCTTCCTTTGCGTTTCTCTCTGTGGTAGGAGATCCAATCCTAGTTAATGACGCAAGAAAGGTAGCAAGAGGCATCTAACTCACGCCAGCAGGTTGAAAAAGTTTGCTGCAGGGAGCTGTTGAACTGCGAAAACGCTAACTAGCTACGAGAGCAGTCATTCAAGTAACTGAAATCGATCTCAAGCAAACTAATCTTACGAGAGGAACCAAAGTGGATCCGTCGTGCGAGTTGTTCCTTCTTCCTACTTCCTGACCATGGCGGATGCGCATCACGTTAAAGTCTATATCAAAGACCAGGCCTATGCGTGGCTCCCGGCCTCCATTGTCTTTATCAAGGAAGGTCAGGCTTTTGTGAGAATCGAATTGCCTCATGATTGGCACTCTAGCACAGTATTGTGTCAAGATTCGGGACTGGAAGAGATGGAAGATGCTCTCATGGCCTTTAACAACAGCAATAGCAGTTCCATAGGAAATGCCGAGGCTGAAGATCCGAAAAAGCAGCCCAATGCCTTTCGAAATGTTCCGTTGACGGCGTATCCCAACAACCAACTTCCGTTGCGAAACAAGGGTGGTCACAAAGATGATATGACCGAACTTCCTCACTTGCACGAAGCTGCCATGTTATATAACTTGAAAGAACGAAGTGCCATGGGAAAGCCCTATACAAGAGTTCGAGATCTGATTGTGGCCATGAATCCCTTTCAACGAATAGACAAATTGTACAGTTTGGAAACGCAGATGTTGTACGCCAAGAAACTCCTTTGGGCAGAGGATGAAAGGGGAGGTAAGTCTTGTCCGGTATGCACGGTCGACGTTGTCTATTCGAAGCTTCTGTAGCTCACAAAACAAACCTTGTTGGCATCCCCTCTTTTATTTCTGTAATCCAGCTTTACCTACAATACACGAGGAGGAGAAGAAAGACGATGCCATGACTTCACCACAATTCCGCAGTCCAAGTGAACAAGGCTTGGAGCCACACATCTACGAAGTATCCTGCATGGCCTTTCGTGGATTGGCTTTGGAGAATCGTGATCAATCCATAGTCGTCACGGGGGAAGCGGGATCTGGCAAAACAGAAACAGTCAAGCTTCTCTTGCAGCACTTTGCCACTCTGGAATTGCAGCAGCCCCAATGCAACATGAACGTGGTCGACAAAATGTTACGAAGCTCCTCCGTACTGGAAGCATTTGGGAATGCCCAGACTCGACGCAACAACAATAGCTCGCGCTTTGGAAACTTTGTGCAATTGCAATATACCGTCGACGCGCTTTCGTCTGGTCATGACGGTCTTCCGCCTTGCACTTTGGTCGGCAGTGTCATTACCAACTATCTTGTGGAGAAAACAAGAGTCGTATCGCGCGCTGTAGGGGAACGAAGCTTTCATATATTTTATCAATTGCTCAGTGCACCTGAAGGCTTTAAGCGAGACCTTTGGCCCTTTTTTGCGACTTGCAAGCCTACTGATTTTTCGTACCTTGCGCAGCATGGGGAGATTGAGATTGACGACCTAGACGATGCAGAGACATGGCAAAGCACAGTGAATGCCCTTGCTGCGTTTCATATTCAGGGAGATCTACTGAGAGCCTTGATGCGCGCACTGGCCATTATTCTTCAATTGGGAAATTTGAGGTTTGACCAGGGATTTTCCGATGATGGTGAAAGAATGACAATCGTCCGTACAGAGAAAGAGCTAGATCGGCTATCTGAGATGATGGGGATTGAGAAATGCAAGCTTGAGATGTCTTTAACTTCCAGGGTGATAAAGACAAATTTTGAAGAATTGAGATCCCCTCATCCGCCCGCGTATGCAAAGGAAGCGACGGATGCCTTGGCAAAAGAGCTGTATGACCTGCTTTTTAAGTACATCGTCCAGCAAATAAACCTCCACACAAAGCCAAGGGATGACGATGATGTTTGCGGGTGCATTTCATTAGTCGACATCTATGGTTTTGAACGCCTGGCTGTGAATAGATTCGAACAACTCTGTATCAACTACGCAAATGAACAACTGCAACAGAAATACGTGGCAGACAACTTCCGGCTGCTCAAGGAAGAGTATGACCAAGAGGGGATCGATATTTTTGACTTTAGCCTTGTTGATAACTCGGATGTGCTTAATTTGCTAGACGGTCGCACGGGGATATTTGTGGCGCTTCAAGAAGAGTGCACTCGGGCCATGGGGAATGACGAATCATTCGTCGCAAAAGTCAAAAAGGAGAACAGTTCAAATTCTAGGCTCATCAGCCAGCAACTCCACACAAAAATGGAATTTGGAATCAGACACTTTGCTGGCCCTGTCACTTACGATGCCACGAAATTCGTCGAGAGAAACATAGATAAATCATGCGACGAGTTACTTGCTTGTTCGTCGGAAAGTTCGAATAGTCTTATCCGCAACGAGCTTCAGCCTTTCTCGACAAAAACGCCAAAGAGACACATGAATTTAACACTCATAGAAAAGTTCACGCTTGAGCTCAGAGATCTTATGGTTGCCATGGAAGAAACACAATGCAGTTATATCAGGTGCATCATACCAAACCATACAATGTCTTCAGGGGTTACAGACCATCTCATGACACTGCGACAATTAGAATACGCTGGGATGATGACCTCGGTTGCCCTCACTCGAGAGAGCCTTCCAGATCGTCTTTCCTACAAAGAACTGTTGAGTCGATACGGTCGCTTGCTGAAGGAAAGTGATCGCGAACAAATGAAAAAACTGGCTCTCCAGGATCAAATAGTCTACTTGCTGACTAATCTGTTCAGGCCTATTCTCCAGAACGAAGATGGCGACATGGCATCCATGCCCTTTGCTTGCGGAACGACAAAAGCCTATATGCGTACCGGAGCGCTCGACCACCTTGAAGCATTACGCTATAGGTTTTTTTGGCAGAGGGCGGTCCGCATACAAAGGATCGTTCGTAGAGTTCAAGCGGAGGGACGATACAGACGTATTCGGACAAGTTTTGTCAACTTACAGGCAATCTCTAGGGCTTGGCTTGCAAGACGAGGGCGAGAAAGATTGCATGCTGCGTCTAAATGTATCTCAAGGTGGCTACGACGACGAATAGCCGCGACTGTCGAAGCGAGGAGTCAGCTACGACACAGTGCGGCCACCATTGTCCAGTCAAAATGGCGTGCAGTATGTTGTGCTGAGAAATATAGGAGTTTCTTAGGCGCTCTGATCATTCTACAAAAACGATACCGTCAGCTTAAGGGTCCTGTTCACTCTCAATGGGCATCCGTGGCAATTCAGTCAAAGTGGCGCTCTTCAGACGCGCTCAGAAAATACCGAAAATTTCTGAGAGCAGTGGTCTTGCTCCAGAGGCAATGCCGCCAAGACGAGGCTTTCACGCGATGGATGCATGCGGCAGCAGTTGTTATACAGTCTAGGTGGCGCATGGTACTACTTGAAAGACAGAAAAAGAAAGGCTTACTTCTGCTGTCAGAACAGAAAGATCATGCAGTCATCATAGTCCAATCCAAATGGCGCAGTTCTTGTGCCTTGAGAAAATACAGAAGGCAAAGGAACACCATCAGAGCATTCCAAAGAACCTTTCGTCAAGTGTCTGAGGATAAACACCGTGTACAACGCGAGCAACATGAGCAACGGGCCGCAAAGGCAATTCAAGCGGCTCTACTACAAAGGCAGCGAAAGAAACACTCCCTTTTGTTGGCCAAACAAAAACACCATGCAGCCATTGTGGTCCAATCCCAGTGGCGCACTTGTTGTGCCTTGAGAAAATACAGAAGGATAAGGAACACGATTAAAGCTTTTCAGAGAGCGTTTCGTCATATGGTTGCGAATAAACAACATGAGCACCAGGCAGCTAAGACTATCCAGTCAAGCTGGCGTGTCGCAAGTCAAGCTGCAAGCTGTGAAAAGCTCCGCGGAGTTTCATTCGACGTTCAGGAGAGTAGCGCTTTGCAAATCAGCAGCGAGAAACCCGGTAATTTCACCCCAGACGGAATATCTGGTCTCAGGCAGGACCTCGCAGTACACAGTGCATCATCTCCTACGTCAAGAAGTGACGACCAATTCCTTTTTAACGACATGAACTTGTAAGTCAATGATGATTAGTTTTAGACGTGGTGGCCGGAAATTGTTTTTTCCACAACTTCTCACTTCGCTCTGCTGGGCTTTCCTTTCGTTCATTCGCAGACTGCTTGACCCCATTGATTCTGGCCGGGGATTTGCGTTGACACAAAATCTCGAAAAGCTGGACGACAACCATTTTCAAGAAGAGAGACAAACTGAGTTTTCTCCGAAGCAACAATGTGATGAGGGTTGCACGGCAGCCGGAAAGATGTTACGGGAGATCCAGGTGGCTGCAGAGAAGTCCAAGCTTGAAGCGGATGAGCTCAAGGAAGAAAACATTGCCTTAGTATTGGAGTTCAAGCAGCAGACGCAAAAGATTGAAGAACTGTCTACCGCTTTGGTTTCTTTCAAAGAATCGTATACGAGGGAGAAAGAAATTGAAATGAGAGAACAAGTCGCCGCCTTGCAGGCACAAAACGAAGCAGCAGAACAGGTGCGTAGCGCTGAAATCCAGACGCTTCGAAACCTTCTGGATGAGCTCGAAGAGGAACACAATGAGAAAATCGATAGGCTACAGCGCGAAGTAGAACATGCAGAGATGAGGCGGGAAAAAGTGGAACAAGACGAAGCGGAACACAGAAACGACGTACAAACCTTACTAGCCCTGCTAGATGAGAAGGAAAATGAGCATATGGAAGAAGTGAAAAAGCTAGTGAATGAACTGCAACTAGCCCAACACCACCGAGAAGAAAAAGAAAAAGGCATGAATGGATTACAAGCTGCAAACATGCAAGAGCTGCATGATGTGAAGTCCCAGATCAAGGGATATTGTACAGAAATTGCTTCCCTACAGGAAAAGGTTCAGCAACAAGATGAGAAAGAAAAAGAGCATCTTGGCCAGCTGGACAAGTTCAGGGATGATTTGCAGTTGCTTCAGGGCCGTCACAAAGAAACAGTGGCAGAAATGAATGGAATAAAAGCCGCAAACACGCAGGAGATAGATGATCTGAAGTCCCAAGTGAATGGATACCAGACAGAAATTGCTTCCCTACAGGAAAAGAATAAGCGACAAGAAGAGAATGCGCGTGCTGAGAAGGCGGAGCTATGCAACATGTTAAAGGAGGTAGAGGATCACTTCGCTGAGGATATACGGAACCTCAAAGAGGAGGTTCTCCGAGAAAAAGAAGTGCAAACAAAGCTAAGAGACGAGAAGCAGTCCCTTGAAGTGACTCATAAAAAGGAAATACTAGGTCTTAAGAGGAAGTTACTCAACGAATTCAAAACAAAAAGTGAAGAACACGATTCGGCTGAGGCAGAACTGAAGGCACGAATAGAGAGTCAAACTGTCGAGAATGAGCGTTTAATGTCGGAGATTAAAAGGTTGCAGGCTGCGAGCAAAGAAGAAGAAGAGAAGCGCAAGGCTGTGGTTGATTCCCCCGAGAAGGACGCAGAAATGTTGGAGCTCCGAGAAGAGATGCGTCAACTGCGGGAAGAACTGTTCTGGGCGCAAGAGACTAAGCGGCAACTGGAATCTGAGATCAGTGAAATAGAGGCATCTCATGAAGAGGAGATGAACAAGCTGAAACAAGAGGCGCTTGGTGGAACTTTCGACTACAAAGAGGAGGCGGCTAACCTGAAAGAGAAAATAGCTCGACAAGAGCAAAATACTCGAGAAGAAAAGGAGGAGCTCTGCAAAATGCTAAAAACCGCGGAAGAAACGCATCTAGCAGAAATGAGGAATCTTGAAACGGAACTCTCGATTGCAAAAGAATCCCACCGCGAGCTTAAATCAGAAATGCAAAAGCTGCAGGCTACCCACGCGGAAGAGCTTGGAAAGATGATGAACAAGACACTTGATTACTCTACGAAGGGAGCGGAAATTGAGAGCTTGCAAAATGTTATAAAGAAACAGGAAGGGTACATTCAAGAGGAAAAGGCTCGTCTCCGAGGGATGCTTAAGGGTCATTTCGAAGGAGTCCGTGAGTTGAAGCAAGAGTTTGTCGAAGAACAAGCGGCACATTTGGATCACCTCGTTTCCGTTGTGGAATGCCTAGAAACAATAAGCACACAGAGAAATGAAGAAATGACTCTCCTTATGGAAGAGATCGATGCAATCAAGGGGGAACACGATGAAGTCTTTGAGAGTTTAACGAGGGAGCTAAGCATGAAACAGTCATGCCCTACCCTGTCCATGGGATTGCCAACAATTGAAGAAGCTAGTGAGATTCCAAGCAGCGAAGTCAGTGATCTTCGTTCCCGTCTTGCGCAAAACTCTACTTTACGATCGACGCATTCAAAAGAGTTTTTGAATACCTTGACAAAGCTTCAACGAGCAGTAAAACCAGAGAATATGAAGTACATTATCGACAAGATCTCGAAGAAGGGCGATTCGGAGGTGCAGGAAAAAGTCTTTGGAGAAATTCATCGCATGTCAGTCGCGCTTGGAGAACTCTTCCATATGGAGGAGTCTTCCCAGAAGATGGTCGATGATTCCATATCCAATTTCTTGGAAACCCTTTCTCCAACCTCAGATTCATCAGATTCGGGCCCGGAACTGGAAAGCGGTAGTCGAGCAGGCCACGAAGAGGACCTACAGGAGAATCCTGTCGGGACAGACAACGCTAAGCCAGGGAAGGTTTTGGAAGAGCTGCAACAACGTATGGACGCGATTGAAAAGCAAAATGCTGCACTGAAGAAGCATCTCAAAGCAAAAAACACCTCTCGAAGAACGAAGACACAAATGAGCCCAGTGATATCTCCGCCAGATCCCGAACCATCTACCTCTCCCATGAGAAGAAGGAGGACAAGTCGTAGAAATAAGTGGTAATAGCAGGGTATAGTTTAATGCTCAATACCTATCTAGCAGACATTTTATTCAAGCTTAGGCATTTTTCAGAGTTAGACCTGGAAGAGATTGATTGCAATAGGTTTCACTTCCTTGCCAACCAATGGTGCTATTTCGTTTTCTTGTCACCCGCTTGCTAGTAGTTCAATTTTCAATTTACTTGTTTTGTTTGGATCAAGGAGGGGTTCCATGAACAATCTAAAGAAGCTACAGTACAACCAGCTTCCTTGCCGGATATCAGTAGGATGTTGCTGCATTCTCCAGTGTCTAACTTTACAGCAGCATGCTAGTGGACTGGAAGAATCATATTCACAGGATAAATTCTGACAATGCTGGTGACAACAAACATCACACAGACTTCATAGGGACCGTGGAGTCTTGGCAAAGAAAGAACAGACATGACACCAACTTTTGTTTTTCAGCTATCAAATTGGTAGAAAAGTGGGCAAACCCTGTCCAGGTGGAAAAAACAACAATGTGTCTGTTTCACTTCATGCTACACAAGGTGCTTCAACCCAGCAGGAACTTCAGACACACAAGCCCATGTGAAGTTGCGACTCCCGTGGCTGCTCGGGAGTGGCAAGACGAACATTAATAAACTGACTGGGAAATGTCATTGCAAAGGGAGGAAAAGACACAGGACGCCTCGTGTTGTAGGCTCACTGTGGAGTGTGGGAAACTCTGAGCCATGTCGCCGTTAAGAAAGGGTGGGTTGGTGGTGGTGCAGATGATGATCAAGAGGCAAGATTAGCGTCCACAATGGAGATCAATTAGTGATCCCGTGCCACCAGTTGCCCTGTCTCCAGTTGTGCAGCATGCCAGCAGTCCTTTGTGATGATGTTTTCCCAGTTGCTGATCCATGCTCGCATGCGGCAGATCTTGTCTGTTTTTCTCTGATGATTAAGAATTGCTACTAGTGCCCACAATCAATTTGACAATTGACGTTGTAGGC